>MDTC01045552.1_pt1 | contig 19972 bp, 17 predicted proteins | sample 811181 | NCBI WGS metagenome assembly MDTC01 (sample SAMN05326644, study PRJNA326480) | marine metagenome | isolation source: seawater | place: Pacific Ocean: North | collected 2011 | reverse complement strand
TCAGAGAGCTAGGAAATTCATCTTCATTAAAATAGAGCTTGTCGTCACAAAAAATGCCAACACACTCAGATTTATCATCTAAAGTTTGAAATAACACTTGTATTCCTTTGCTGCTATTCTAGTATATCTTTTACTTTGTGGTATGTTAATGGCTTTTCTAAGAATGGACCCAACAATTCTTCGTGGATAAATTTCAAAGCAAAATAATAGTCTTCATTCGGCGTCAAGCGATAGATATTTAAAAACTTACGGATATCTTTTGTTTTTTGTGATGTAGTTTTGTTAATTTGGCGCTCAACTGATCTTAATTGATAATAGCACTTTAGAGCCCACTCTTCTCCATATTGCGTATCGGAGCTAAAAACACCCATGCTAACTGGGCTTCTTGTGTGAACATTCGCATCGACAATATCACATGCTATATTGTTTATAGGAACACTAACTTGAGGGCTCGCCTCCACAAATGTGTTATAAAATTGTAGAAGATAAGGTTTTAAAATTGCCATATCACTTCTCCACGATTCTATAAACGAAGCGCCGAAAACTCGATTAAAGACTTCTAATCCGTCAGATGCTGAGCGTATGTCTGTCGGTCCTGTTCGGTATTTAAAGTAGCCGGGAAAAATAGTGTTTCCTATTTGGTAAATATTAATTTTTCTTTTTATCCCCACATACTGGGGGATTTGAGAGAAACCGTAATAGTCGGTGGCAGGTACGTAACCAGCCAAAATAGGATCATCGCACCTCATCACGTTCTTGATATCCTCTGGAGGATTGGATATGGGGACCCCATACATGTATTCCTGCATAGCGGCACTAGCCAAGTTAGCAACCAGTCGGAAAGGTATGTGCTGATCTATGGAAAAACCATATTGGGCCGCTATGTTCGCAACTATTTGAAATTCCGGACCTCCCCATTTATTCATCTTTTGAATGTCATTGTCGTACCTATCCTTAGAGACCTCAATAGCCAGTCCAGACATCATGGGCGTAGACTTTGGAGATTCCAAGAATCCTGAAAAGGTAATTGGTCCCGCATATGATAGCACGTTTTCTACATAAGCTGAAAACTCTGCTAGAAATCCTTCAATGTTTTGAGTTCGACGCTGGCGAGTGGCTTGAGACATATAGATATCACTAAAAGTAGAGAAAACAGCCTGGGTCATCCAAGCGTCATAAGAGCGTTCAGGAGAAGTCCATGCCTTGTAGGCTTGTATTTGTGCCCAGGGACTATCAGCAGGTATGATATTATTTGCTGCAAGATCTTTTATTTTTTCTACAAAATCTCTCCACGCATCTGCTACAAAATCGATAGCATAGTGTACCTTATTGTCAGCGCAATAACGTAACGTCTTGAGGGAAGATTCCCGAGGAACCATGGCATTTCCAAAACTGTTCAGCACCCCGTAATAGCTATCCCTCCCCCAAGTATCAACCATATTAGGTATCAACCCGAAGGGAAAGATATTTTCACGATACATTTTTCTTCCAGCAAAAGTGGTCAAGGAAGAAGCACCATTAATGACCATAGGGAAAAGAAAGTCTTGACTCTCGTCCTTAGTACCATTTTCGAAATAGGTATTACGATGAAAAGGTTTAACTATAGTCATGCGCTATCCCCAGGCATTCGCTCATGAATAGCTTCGACCGTTGTATTAAAAGAACCTGGTCCAATCTCATGGCTAGATTTCACCACTCGATAATAGCCTCCTAATTTCAATTGCCGAGCAGCCTCGGTCCCTAAAGCCATATCGGCATTAATATATATTAGACTACCATTGAGAAGAAAATTATTACCCACCATACCCAGACTACAATCTTGAGGCAGCACTAAGATCCCTGCCTTGTTGACAGGGGTGTTACTCTCGATGTTCATAGCTCTTATCTGGGGCATCTGTTTTTCACTGAAGGAAAACTTCTTTGCAAGACCGTTATCTGCCCCAACAAAGAAATGGTATATTCCTCTCGCTTCATCGTCATCCCTGTATCCATTTAACTCAGCGCCTTGTTCCGCAAAAATTAACATATAATTTGTTGTGCGCCTTGGAGCGGTTGGCATCTCTGGTTGCGTATAGGCATCTTGTATAGCCTTTATGCCCCTCTCAGTTAAAAAGTTTTTTCCCACAGAGCCCTGAGATTTTCCGGAAACGCTCGCTAACCAGCCCGTATCTAGGCGCAACGGAAGAGTAGTATAGCCAAAGTTTATTTTCTCTCGTGGCTTTAAGTCTCCAAAATTCATCATAGGAGAAACAAGCTCATTAAGCAAGGAGTCCAAATACCTTCTAAATGACCATGAATCTCTCTCTATTGAGACAACACTTTCAAAAAACCACTGCGAAAAAGTTGTTAGTGCGATTGGCAGATCCGCAATCGGAATAGGAGTAGACCCCTTAAAATGCTTGTATCCAAGTAGAGCCGGATGATAACTTCCCATGATTACTGCCGCTTCAGAGCCGGCACGGATCGGCGCATTGGCTAAAGCAACCGATATAAGATCCCCTAACCTCATGTAATACCCTGTATAACTGCGGTTGACATCTGTTGAGGAAGCTTCTTGGGCATTTTCTCGCTCATGAAGTGGGTCTAGAATATGTTTCTCTTCCAAGTAGGAGTTGAGATCTTTGCTGCCCCGCAAGGTATCAGCTTGAGCGAGCCCTATTAATTTTTCCTCAACTTGTGACAGGTGCCACTTACTAGCTGACCCTATACGTGAACCTCTTTTAATCTTCACGGCACGCAAGTTATCAGCAGTCCCCCCAAATTCTCGGGACCCCCTAACAGCGCCTATCGTGGTCTGAACACAGAAAAGAATCTCGCTTTCTATAATGCGCTTCATGAACGAGGTGTATTTTTTCTCTCGCACGAGTCTCTTCGCCACCTCTAGGTACAAATTAGCTTCACCCAAGCTTTTGTTAAGTTTCTTTGTTTTCTTGTCTGCCGCTGTTTCAGATGGGGATGCCTTGGCTTTTGATTTAGCTTTCTTTTTGGGCTTCAACGATTCATAGTACTCTATTTCTTCTTCAATTAGAGCTATCTCTGCCTCAATTCCCTCAATACTGCCCAAGAAAGCTCTTGAATATCCCACTGGCGGTGTAGCGCCGGATGAATATTCCGTTCCCGCCACGGCGTCGGTTGCTGCTGCCAGAGTGTCCACGTAAGCATCAGCAACTCTGCCAGCGCCCTGGGCAGCACGAGACCAGGTAACACCCTCAACGTCATACGTCATCTCTCTTGGGTTAATAGTTCTGTATCCCTTTGTGCGGTCGGTAGCGATGCGGTTCAGGATGTATCCGTCTGAATATAAATCGTCATCAGTGTCCTCAAACCACGGGAGTAAGAGCGCCTGTTCCCTGATGGGAGGCTTTATTGTTTCGGCAGCCAATACATCTGTGTGGTTAGAGAGCATTTGTGCATCGAAACTGCCCACATATTCTATGTTTAAAGTTACTGTACCATTCTCTCCAAAATTAATATCATATTTGCTCAGGTTTAATAATATAACCCGTTGAGTTGACTTGACGCCATTCATGAAGCTTTCTGACAGCATTTTAAGATCTGTATTTTCAGGAATTGCCCAGCCACATTTAACTTTTAATATCTTGAAACTCTTAGAAGCTGAGTCTGTTCCAAATGATGGCGGCTCTTTGCCCTGCTTTAAAAATTTCTTACGCTCATCAACCCGTTTTTTTAGCCACGTTTGGCGGTCTGTTGGGTCATCTGGTTTGGGGTTCAAACTAGATGGCTTTGGATCTATTTCAGTCTTAATAAAATCCAAATAGGTATTGTTTAAAAGCTCTATCATAGATCCAAAATACAAACTTAAGTTAGCTTTGATGATTCTATCACCCTGGTGTTTGTTCTCAAAATTCCAACTAAATGACTTTACCCCCACGTTAGTGCCCATTTTATCAGTAGCACTAGTAATATCAGACAACTTGCCCTGAGATCTAAGCGTGGCAAACTCAACCATTTTCTGAGATGATACATAATCACTAAACAGAATTGGCTGATTTTCAAAAAACGTGTTACCAAGACCATCTTTGTGTCCAATAAAAAATTCCAACTTTGGAACCAGAAGGGACAACTGGTCGGAGTTAGCTCGGATAAAGTCTATCGTATCGGCTGAGTTAACTATTTTATTGGGAATATCATTGGCTGGTCCTAAATAATGATAAATGTCTCTAGGTGGAAAATTAAGTTTGCCGCCGCAAGGAAAAAGCTGACTCGTATTAGGCTGAAGAATATACTGGTTTAACAAAAGGAGCTTTTGAATATTCTCCCTTTTAAGCTGCTGCGCTTCTGTTTCTGTAATAGTATCTGGTTTTGCCGAGGACATCTTACACCATCGTTAACACTTCTGACAAAGGCTTCGGAACATAGATAACTTCACCTACCTTAAAGTGAGACTCCGTTGGCTTCTTATTATACCAAGCAATTACCCACCACATCTTTGGGTCCTGATAAAACTCATAAGCTAAATTGTACAGTTTGTCTGTCGAGGTCCAAACGTGAGGAATTGACTCTATAGAATTAATTTGCTCATTCGAGGGATAGCTGAATCTAGCACTCCCATACTGAAAGACTTGATGGATGTCTCTATTTTTGAAGAAAACTTTTTTATATTCTTTGTTATCATTTAAGAATATTGTTCTTCCATCGTAACGTGAGGTTGCCATTGTTTTTGTCTCCTATTAAATGTCCGAAGCACTGCCCGCTGTAGGCAAACCAGCACTTCCGCCACCCCCACCACCAGAGGATGCCTGGGTTACCGCTGCTTGACCAGCAGCAGCAGGACCGTTTGGATCTACAGGTTTTACAACTGACTTTGGCGGGGACGGAGGTTTAACATTTGTTTTCCAAACATTGTTTTGTTTATCGCCATAGGGAAACCCTTGGGAACCGCCTCGGAGGTAAAAACTATCCTTGTCGTCATCTGTACCTCGGCGGAAACCAAGGGCGTGCTCATGCAGCACAGTCAGTTCGAAGTTTAAACGAACTGCTTTCGGTAAATATTCTACACCGCCCGTGCGCAGGGGCCCACCCTGAGCATAAGTAAACATACCCTCTTCCAAGAGGGGGTCCATAGTAAAACCATTAACGTAACCAAGAAGTGGCCCACCTGTCGCACCATTCTGAATCAGGTTTCCGAACTTTACCTTAAGAAGGGGACCCATGTTGATGGTAGAGGCTCCCTGTCGTTGCTCGTAAAGGGGATATAAAAACGTAAATAGCTTATTTATCTTCGAAAGATTTTCTGCTGCCTGATCAACCCCTGAAGAGGGTACTACCCAAGCCACCGAAAGGGCTCGTCTTGTTTCCGAGAATGTAGCGATAGGATCCATGCGACCGAAGACGTTCTCGGCATTCCAATTAGAATTATACGCATCGCTGAATCCATCCAGAAAAGCAGAAAACTCTACAAAGTTTTTCTTTTTATCTGTACTAGTGGGAACATGCTCGATATAGAGAGTAAGCCCCTGATTATATAAATCTTGCTCCCCTGGTAAGCCGGTTTTCATGGGGTATTTAGGATGACTATTGTTTGGCACCTTTTGTTTCTCCCTATGTTATGTTCAGCGGGTTAGTGTATTCTTCATATACGTCCATTACAGCTTCACCAAACACTCTATCATTTACTATTAACTGAATTGGTTGGCGTCTTGTTTGGGCTGAGGATCTTGACTGTCCAGCACTCGCAGTGGCGTTGGCTGCCTCACGCATAGCCAAGCTGTCCGCTGCCTGAGAGGCGTTGAAGGTGGCCTGAACCTGTCCCATCACTGCTTTCATATTTTCTAGGTCCCCCGTACTTACTGTTGTTGAAACAGAAACAATACGCTCTAAACTTGCCATCGATCCAGTATCCGCATCAAATTTACCAAAAGCTTCCGCCAAGGATCCTAACTCTACAACGAAAGACCGGAGACCATTTATAACCTCCGAGCTTCCTAAGCGAGCCATGGCGTTAGCTATGATATCCAAAGAGCCCGCTATTCCGCTGCCCCTGTTTCCTAATGCTGAGGATATTACATGAAGGGCTCCCCCTAAAGCCACTAAAGCTGCCGATAGACTCAACAAAGCCACAATACCAGCAGCAAAAACAATTGCCCCAATACCGGTATACATGACTGCCCCCAGTGCTAGTATAGCTAGACTCAAAATACCAATGGCACCGGCGGCGGTTGCCAACTCATCTAAACCAACATCTGTAAACGCCCTCAAAGATAATCCTAAAAGCCCAAGCGACGCTGCCAAGCCGACGAGTGCCAAGGCACCTTTAGCAATTTGTGCTGGGGAAATAGTCGTCATGAAAGCAAAAAATCGCTGGAGGGCAGCGCCCAAGTTTGTTAGGAAAGCCGGCATTGTTGGAGCAACAAAGCCCAGCATAGTAAACAAGGACCCCAACATTGGACCAACAATAGGTAGTGTGGTGGCTAGAGTGGCCACTATAGTCAGAATCCCTTTCATGGCTGCGACGAACAAAAGTACTTGAGCAATGCCACTGTCAGCAAGGAACTGGACAAACCCCATTATTATTTCAACCACTGGTGCTATTTTTAAGAAAAGGTCCTGCATAGCGACTTTGAATTTATCCATAGCTGTTGTCATGGCTTCTGCTCGCTCTTTCAGTTCTTTCTGTTCTTTGTTATATTTCCGCAATTCTACGGGGTCGCCAAACAAACGGCTAGCCAAATCTACATCAACACCCAAGACCTCGGCAATGGCTTGCTTCTGTCTTCGATCCATATCTTTAAAGTTTTTGCCTCGTAAATCAAATTCTTGTCGTAGAATCTTAATTCTATCTTCATGACTGGCTGTCATTAGTTCAACTGAATTTAACTGAAGCCCAATTTGGGCATTTAGTTTTCCGGCAAGGTCAGCAGCACCCTGAAAAGTATCAAAGGCTTCCGCAATGTTAAAAGCCTCCTGAAGGTCCATCCCCAATGCTCTGGCCTCTTTGGAGAGTTCTTTGAATACTTTTACGCCCTCAGCACCATAGCGAGCAAGTTGTGGTTGCAGCGTGCTGAAGTCCTTAACCATCTGGCTAGTGGGGAGACCTATCTGTTGACCGAGTTGGTCAAAATCTATAGCAACCCTTTCAGCAGCGGTCACTGTCATATTCATCCCACGGGTCAGACCATCAAAAAGTACGCCGGTTTCCTCAGCACTAACTCCCATCTTAGACAATGACGCTGCCGTATCTCGTAAAGATTTACGAGTATTGTCACTAACCGTGGCGAACAAGGTCATATTAGTTGTAAGTCCGCCAATAATTTCAGACCCCTCTGCCAGAGTAAGTCCTAAAGTATTGTTCGCTGCCGTAACATCTATTATATCAGCAGCAAAAGCCTGAGTGTATCCAGTAGATTTTGCGAGAGCAACGTTGGCAGCATCAAGCTGATGTGCCATCTTGATAAGCTCTATTGTTAGACCTTTTGCTGTAGCAAGCTGATCGAGTTGAATCCCAAGTAACTCGGATGAAATATCTCGAATTGTTCCACGAAGTTCTGCTTCTTCAGCAATTTGCTCTCGTAAATCTAGCTGAACTCGGTAACGTTCCTGCGTGATATCCAGTTGTTGCTGGCTTAAACCGACCTCTTCATTGAGTGCAGCAACATTGCCTTCTAGTGCTTGTTTCTGTTCTTCCAGAAGTTGCTTATTTTGCCCGGTGGCGGTACCTATCTCTTGTTCAAGTTTTGCTATTTCTCGCTGGCTCGTGAGAATCTTAGCCTTCTTCTTATCGTTTTCGTCAGTTAAGTCTAGGAGATCCCGCTCCAACTCAATGCGGCGTTCTAATATTTTTAATTCTTCTTCAGCAGCAGTTAAGTTGCGTTCATCAACCATCGGATGTTACCTCAGTTCCGAATAGGCCAAGCTATTCCAGCTTCCCTTTCGAATCTCTTAATAGCCACATCAAGCTTGGCTTTCTGGGAGTATGTCATCGGATTATCAAGACCGTACTTTTTAATATAATTCATATATCTTTTTTCATTAACAAGGGCATCAGTGAATCTTTCCACTTCTATTTTGTTCCCTCGAACACGAACAGGGATCCGCCTTCCCTTGTACATCTTTGAAAGCAAGTATTGTATCCACGCCGCAAAGACGTGGAGAATGTTTTCGTTGAGTTCACCCTTACGAGCAGCACCCAAATCGAATACTATTTCTTCTAATTGTTCTTCGTTAAGCATATTAATTCCTTAGCAACAAACACAGTTGCTTAGTAAATAGTCATTAAATTAGATTTATGATCAACTACCGTCGCCGAGATTTAGCTTTAGACATAGCTTTCTCATGTTGGTCGGCTTCATCCTTTTTCTGCTTTGCTAAACGACGCAAAAACCAACGTCTTAACACCACTGGGAGATTGTACGCTTCAAAGAAGCTCCAACCACCATAATACTTTAATTGAAAAAACTCTTCGTATACACTTTCAGAGTATGCCTCATTTAGGCCAAAAAAAGTCGATGGTCAGCGGAACCTCCATGTCCGCAGAGTACCCGCATGAACTGCACTCGAATGTTTGTGTAAGGTCAATATTAGGAGAAGCCGCCGCATAGAAGGTTCTCAAGAAGCGTGAGTCTCGGGCTGGCATTGCGTTAACAAAACTAGCGACAGTCATTACGTCGTCAGAACCGTTAACCGAAACAATGAACGCTCTAAACTGGTCTGTAAGTGTTGAGTCATTAAGCTTTTTCTTAGCGTTACGCTGTGCCTTCTTGAACAGCATCATCTCATCCTCTCCAGTAAGAAGCCGAACCTCGACCTGAGCCTTTGTCATAGGAGTTTCGAGCAAGAAGGTATTACGGTCAGTTAGCGTTGCATTATAATCTTCTAGCGCACTTGAGGGATCCGAAACTATCCCATCGTCTAAATCAAAAGCATATTCGTTTTGCTCCTGACAAGAGGGACAAGTTACTTTGGTCTCGTAAATGTTGCCATACCCAGTTACTCGGGCGGCAATGATTAAAGCATTCTTATCACCAACCAAAAGAGAGTTGATATTAATGCTCTTATCGACTATTAGATTCTCCAAAACTCGATCGATAGCTACTCCGGCTTTGACAAGCGACCTTGAAGTCAAAATGTCTTCTTCTTTGGCAGTCATATACTTAATTTCTATATTACTGCTATTATGGAGTGGGTGACCCGGAGGGTAAAACTTTCCTGCGCTTGGCAGGTTAATCATTTCTGTGGGGGTTGCCCAAGAGAAACCACCCCCAGTCTGTGCTGTGATAGCAGCAGCGGGGGGGTTCTCATCCATTTCTAGAATTTCTTCGCCCTCTAAGCCAAGGCGATCTTTATTTCTACTCATATTTTAAAACCTTTCTTAAGAAACTTTTTGTTTATCCTACGGAACCCTGAGAGTACCTAACGCCGTTGCCAGCTTTGGAAAGTACGGCATAGTCGTACACGATCTCCATTGTAATCTCATTCATATCGTCAGATGAATAATCAAGGGCTCCGCCAAAGTCAATACTTGATACCCAGGGATTGGTCAGTGTCCATGTTTCAACAATCCCTCCTTCGCCATTGATCTGTGAAATGCTGACCCCGATGAGACCCTGTTGAACCGAGGCTTTCTTGCTAATAGTGCCCCGCTTGTTTTCATCTGTTGGGTACTGATACCCGGAGGCTACAATGCGATCGAGCATCGTCTTTGCCATGTCAGGATCTAAAGGGTCAACCAGAGTTACGCTAATCGGATCCCAACTAGCACGTCCCGGATACTTAAATGTATGATTCAGAAACGTATGTTCAACAGTGTTGATATTAACCTTTGGTTTGTTTGTTGTTTTGATAACCCAAACTGGAATATTCCCAATATTGAGAATAAATCGATATCTGCGCTTTGGATCGAGGTCCGAGTTGTTCCAGAACTTCATCTGTTTGTGCTCCTATTATTAGTATATAGTATTTCCATAACTTTTTTAGTCCTCAAAAGAAGCGCCACTATTAGTGACCACAAAGTCAATAGCAAAGAACTCAGCAGCACGAGTAGGTTTGACCAACAACTTAGCATAGATAATATTTCTATCAATCAAGTCTGGAGTAGTGGTGCTTTCGTCAAGAATCAATCTAAAGTCTTCGATTCCGAACTGAGAGCGAACATCGCTAAGAATAGGTGTTGCCTGCTGCGTAAACCGAGTCCAAGTGTCTTGAGTATTCGGAGCAAACAATAAGCGAGACGCAATGAATGAAATCTCACGCTTCAAGTAAATCATCAAGCGACGAACATTAATCCGGTCAAGAGCCGAAGCTGTCTGTTGGAGCGTCTTCTGTCCAAAGATAACGATTCCTTCCGCCGGGAACTTAGCAATCGGGTTAATATTTGCTTCGTAGAGCGAGTCTCGATCAGCCGAGGTTAGGCGCTTTGAAACATCCAGCACCGGAACACCGCCGCCGCCATCTGTCAGTCCACCACGGGCAAAACCAGCCGGGGCAAACCACGGAGCAGCAATATTGTCCGTGTTAGAGAGCGCACCAAGAGCCACAATCGAAGGGGGTGCCCACAGGCTTCTCCCGGAATTTGTGTCGTTGATGAGCACCCATGGATAATAAGTTGCCCCATAACTTGTATTAAGGTTACGAGCGTATAAACCATCTACTGCTTGTTTCACAGTAAAGGCATTACGTTGCGCAGCACTTAAAGCATTGGCTGTATCTGGAGTATAGACATTTTGAATATCAATAAGTGCGAGAGAGTCGCCTCGATCTTCGGCAGTGTCCAACAGATAGTCAGTAGCAACATTTTGAGTTATTCCAGGCATCGCTACCGCATTCATTTGAACAACTTCTGGATCGCTAATAAGGTTGATTGCCTTCTGAATCGAGAACAAAGGATAGGATGTCTTTCCGTCTGTAGCAGCATTAAAAGCCGTAGACAAGCGGAACGGGTCTCTCTCCGTAATGTCAAACCCATCTACACCACCATGAAGTGTAGTAGTAAACTTATCAATACCAGCCGCCAAAGTTCCTGTGTAACTCTGTAAAGCAGAAACGCTCGACCCCGCTCTTCGGTAGCCTTCGGAATAAGCAGCCGCACGAGCCACGCCGGCCGAGTTAAGTGTTCCAGAAACATTGTCTAGAGAAAATACCCAAGATGTCTGGAGTGGGTCGGAGTTTCCAAGGCTTTGACTTGGTTGTGTCGCAATGTTATGCGTAACCGACGCTGGGGTACCCTGGAGTCCTTTGGCGGGTGAGCGAAGGCAATCCACCAACTGTTCGCTGAGAGTTGGGTCTGTAGCTGTGCGTCCAGTCCATGCTCCCCAGAATACATTGTTCATACCACGGGGGCGACCCCAAGTGTTGTTAGTCCGCAGGGGCACACTTGGGAAGACAATGGATCCACTAAAGCGATAGCTTGTGTTAGTTTTGGTTGCCTTCTGCCCGAAGGAGAGAACAACCGTCGAAGATGCGACGTCATGACCACCTAAGGTGCCGTATGTTGCGGCATTTCCGCCCATTATCATGCTGGAAGCCGCTCCGGGCATTCCACCATAACCGGTGCCCTCGGCTGTGTAATTAGAGGCCGGCTTGCCATCAGCGCCGCCAACACCAAACCTGGCGGATCCCGAAGCTACTAGTACTGTACGATAACGCTGCGGACCCCACACACCGAATGGCAACAAGCGGGTGTCTGTAGCACCACGATCCACATCTTCATCCACTTCTACACGAATATATGTAGATTGGTTCTCATATGTGCCATAAGTAATATTTACTTCTTGATCTTCGTTGTACTCCGGATATTGATCACCGATAACCTTAGCAATATAATTTGACGAAGCTGGGTTGAGGGTTAGAGAATCAAAACGCTCCAAAATCTGAGGAGCATCATCAGTATCCCCAAGGCTTCTAATCAGCAAAGAGAATGTTCCGTACTGCTGAAAGTCGCCACGAGGCGCTACAATGTTTGTGATAGAAATTTTAATCTCTTCTTGTGCCCAAGAACCCTTAGTTCTTGCTACGCAGCGGAAAAGTCGTTGCATATTCTCAGAGTAATATGATGCTGCTAGACCAAGATCCTGCGCTATAAACCAACCAGTACTACTGGCAATAGCTCCATAGTTACGATCATTCAACTCTGTTCCATCCGAGGGGATGGCTCCATTTTCAAGGGGAAATATCGCAACATGGGCGGAAGTATTGATGCCCGCCCCTAGCTCACCAATGCTATTGGCTCCTACAGCCACCAGCGACCTTTCGTAAGACTCGCCGAGCCAATACTTACCACCCTGAGCAGCGGTTTGAGCGGCTGTGGTTGTAATATCGCTGTTTGTCAAGGTGGGATTAGTATTCAAAACCTTGCGTATAAACCTTGGAGAGTTAGGATCAAGACTTACTTTAATCTTCTTTCCACCGCCAGCAGTTCCGTCGGCGGAAATCAGCAGAGTAAGCTCTCGGTTGGTCATGGGATACATGGTACAGCCAGCGTTGGATGTCAGCGCCCCGCCCGTCATCACTTCGGCAACAGGCGACCCGTCAATAGCTACTCGACCTGTGGCGCAATATACGACAGCAGCCAAAGACCCAGTTTGAGTAGTTGTAGAAGCAAGCGAAGCCGATGGCCAAACCACCAGTCCCCATGCGCCGCCGTTTGCCGGAGTGGCATCAATCGTTCCGGCTTTCCATCCAGCCAGACCATTCCCAGAAGCGTCATTTGCTTGTTCACCTAGAAGGCGAACGTAGGTTAAGGTTGAACTATTTTTAAGCCACGCTTGGGCGGCATAACCACCAAAGGTAGGGGCGCTTTTATTACCCTCTCTCCAGTAATCACCGGGCTCGACGCCTGCTATGGGCTCGCCGAAGGTGGTAACAAAATCAGAAAACGAGGAAACCTGAACTGGGAGCATTCCCGGTCCTTTTCTAGCCGTTCCTACCACCACTGGTCCAATAGCTGCCGGTATATCCGGGATCGCCGAGTTATCGATCTCGTCGATATAAACGCCAGGTGAGATGAACTTGAACTTTCTTGAAGAATTATCCGCCATTTTAAACTTATTCTCCTTTAAAAATGCCTACATAAAAATGTGTGTATTGGGAGTTACACTATTATTAAATAGTTCGATAAACCGTCAAACTCCCTGCTGTTGTTAAGGACGATATTTTTCTTTTTTGCCGTAGTGAAAATCTGGTATATCACCAACTACAGCACGCTCACGTCCGATTGTAACTTTAACTGCCGACTCTCTTTGAACGATTGTTGGTGTTCTTTGGTTTGTTTCTTCTCCCACTATGTATCCCAAAACACGAATAGTGATATTTGTTTTAAAAATTCTCTCGGCGACGTCCAAGCCGGATGAATTATTATCTAGGGAAAAATCTGGCTCCATAAAAGCCTCATAGTTGTTTCCCTCGTGGGAGACTTGGAAGACACTAGGGGTACTTGTTCGAGCTAAAAAAGGAGCGACAATTTCATTCATCTGCTGGGCATAGCTCGACACGAGCCCAATGGTATATGATACCTCAATAAAGGTGGGCATCGGCACTAGAAGAGTCTCATATACAATCTCTTTATTGTTGCCCGGAAAGGTTTGCTTGTTTACATCAGTGCCTGATGGTGATTTACGGATTGAATTAGCGTTAGCAAAGTTCTTAGTCTTATCTTGTTGTACCCTACGAGTTATCTCAACGGAGCCTCCTTTTTTATAATAGTCAAAATATGGAGGAACATACACGCCATAGCGACCTTTATTTTGAGGATTCCTATTGACAGTCGTGCGCAAGATTGATATCATTGGGTATTCTAAAGTTCTGCCACCGGACTTATCTGGGCTTCCTGAGCGTATGGTTCTCTCATTCTTTATTTGATATGCTCTTTCGGGGACCGAAAAAATAACCGGAACTTTACCGAAGCCTGAGTTCTTTGTGGCATAGATATTAAGTTCTTCATTTATGTAGTTATAGATCGCATAATCTATGTCTTCCATAGAAGAAGGACTAAAAGGGTAGTCAATTTGCGATTTAATATTAGGACGTGGTTCACTTGGCATTGAATAGACCCTCCCTGGCCTGTTTACAAACAGCAGTAACCTCTAGGGACGTTCCATCAGCAAAGTCGCTATCTTGCCCAAAAAGATATCGTGGCTCGAAAACATCTACAATCTCAAAATACATCCCATCGTACTGTACAAAATCTCCAAGGCGCACAAATAAATTTTGATCTGCTGTTAAGCGGCGCTTGTGGAAATGAATGGTAATGTTGTAGAGGTTATCAAAGCCATACTGTTGCTGTACTCGATCAGATCCGTTAAACTCCACTAAAGAATAGACCCGTACCGGAGGCAAAAACGTCTTCTTGATCGCCTCTCCATACAAAGGATGATAATTGGTCTTCTCCATATCCAGCGAAAAATACAAAACCTGTTGACCAATGATGCGCTCGATGACCTCATCATTAATCTGCTTAACAAAATTTCGCTCAGCCTTCCCTACAAAAAGAGGGGGAGGTGGTGATACTGGCTGTGACCAGCGATTGGCGTTTGCTCCTGCTTTCCACGTTGGCATTTATTTACCCCACATAGATGCCTTGCGGTATCTTTGATAAAACTTCCTGGACACTGGCTTGCATAGCAGAGTCGCCTTCTGCCAGTTTTCCGTAAACTAGTTCGTCAAACACTCCTTTAAGTTCTTCCCTTAGGCTGTTTTGCTCCTCCTTGGACTCACTTATTAAAGCTGGACCATTTAGAGTTACATCATTTCCTGGAATAGGTATTGAAGCCAACTTAGAACGGACCTGCCCTAGAGTCTCTTTACTTAACGACAAGGCAAAACGGCGTATCCACTGTTTGCCTATACTGTTAATATTAATATAAGGAACGTTCGGAAAAGGCAATGAGTTTATATTATTGACACCATCAGCGCCATACTTCCTATCCGGTTGTTCGTCAAAAGCATCCTCAGAGACTCTGAAATCTATCCAAAACTTTTCTGGGTACTGACCGTCTGGTATAGGAAAGATTCTCAACCTATTGTCATTAATTTTAAACGAATAATGAGAAGCCCTGACATGCATGTCTTCTTTGAATGCGTAAGCCTGAAGGACGTTTTGCCATGCTGGGACTAATTGAAAGGTACTGTCATCGGCATACATCCCATAAGTAGAAAGATTGCCCACAGTTCCTACCGGATACCCCCCAAAAAACTGCCACATTGAGCCGGGCGTCTTATAGTATACCTTTTGAATTGTTATCCCTGTTTTTCCTATTTTTCCAAAGTAAGGAACAGCGTTAGGGTTTCCTGCCTCGATAGAGGCACTATAAATTATAGCCTGAAGATCGTAGTCTTGCTGGTTTCTTACGGGAGAGAAAGAAGCAGAGTAGATCCTCTGAGAGGCACCCACCGGGACATGAAGGCTGGCTCCTCTGGAGATATGAGTAGCATAACCTAATTGGAACCTAGGAAACTTAAGGTTTGGCTTAACGTCTACACCTTTACCATAGGCTGTAAACTCCCCGTCTTGATTGAAAGATCCTGTAGAATTCCCAAGCATATCCGATAATACATTTTTTGCCTGGTGAGTGTTTAACAAATATGAATATTCTAAACAAGCTTCCTCATAAGCATTGTACACGTTGGATGGTGTTATTTCTAAATCAAGAACATTACCACCCAATTTATTATAAACATAGGCTACTTGATCTACTGCTCCCGAAAGAAATGATCGAACTCCCGCACTGGTTATCCCGGCGGAAGTATATATTCCATATGCGAGAGTGCCCTCAACATCTGTTAAGGTTCCGGTAGATGGCAGAACAACAGAACTTACAGTGCTCTCAGGTTGAAGATTAGTTGGCATTTAGCATGTACCTCGTTTGTAAATATTATTAATTAGTTTTGTCATTGAAGACTTTACTAAAAATAAAAGAAAACCCCGCCACAAGGACGAGGTAATCTTCGGTTTATTCACCTGATTTGGTTTTTTATATTAAACCAAGTCGTGGCAAACCACCAAGCCGTACATGTCCGGACGAACCATCTTCTTGGCATAGCGAGTCATGACTCCCTTACGGGGCACGAAATCCTCTGTACCAAAGATGGTCGGCGTGACTTGCAGCGGAACATATGGAGCGTACACATAGCCGCTCTCAAGGAAACTAGTACCACGGCGTCCAACCAAGAGAAGGTTGCGTGGGAAGTAAGGATCGACGAAAACGTCCATCTTACGACTCAAGCTACCGACCTTAACAGCACCCCAGCTACCTTTTTCCTCATCCACTACAGCGTCAGCACGGAAGCCTGCTGTAAACTCCATTACGCTTGCTACTTCTGGCGATGTAATAACAAAGTTAGCTCCGCCACGAAGCGTCTTACGATGGATACGAGCACTGAGGTCATTAATGGTTTCGAGAAGAGTCTCGTACCACTCCGACACGGTGCCGGTGAAGTCAGGATAAAGCGATGTGGTTACATCTTCTCCGTTTTCACGATTCAAGAAACGACCAGGCTGACGGCTCCAGTGAAGCATTCCACCTGTTTGTCCCTTAATAAGATCTTCAAGAATTTCTTGATCGATCTCAAGAGCAATGTGCTCCGAAAGAACACTTGTAAGCTCAACTTCGGCGTCCAAGTTATGATAAGCGTTGAGGTCCTGAGCAAGCTCGGGGGTCCACTTAGCCTTCAGCTTCTTGGTCAACGCTGTAACAGCCACCGAATCAACCTTAATGTCGATTTCCGGAATTGCCGACTGGTTTTCCAGGTTCCATGTGGGTCCACCTCGGATCGATCCGAGAGCGTTGCCAGCCTGGAATACATCCTTAACTGGCCAAGAGATACCACCCGCCAAAGCGGCAAGGTTAGCACCGTTTGTTGCAGCCTTAAGATCAGCTACATTGACCGAACCAGTCGGGGCGGCGAAGACGAACAAAATGTTGTCTCTGGACGAACCCGAGAACTGTGTAAGGCGACGAATTTGCGGAACACTACGACCGTTGACCTGAACTGAACCAGTACCAACAGTAATAGCAACCAAGTTATCTTCGTTCAGATTGCTAAAGCTCGTTGTCGGCTCTTCGAGGATTACATAAGTAGTCGAACCTGAAATGAATGCCGGATCATCACGCAATACGCTAATAACGTTGTTACGATTTCCATAATCCGATTCACCGAACGTTCCGCTTTCCTTGGCGGTAAGCTGGAGGTTTAATGCCGAACCTGTGGGGCTCGAATAGCCGTTGTTCAAGCTGTAAAACGATGTTTCATCACCAAGTTGTCCACCATCTTTGGGGAAATCAATTTGATTAAGTGGTCCCAGATCAACACCGCCAGTAATTCCAGCGCCGACACGACCCTTACCATAAATCGAAGTTCCTGCCATCGCACCAAGGCGGTGACCAGCATTCATTCCACCGTCACTGCTGTACACAAAGTCGAGGAAGAAGATGAGTCCACTAGGGAGGCTCATCGGTTGTACCGAAACAACATCTTGTGCCAAAAGGTTACCGAATACACGACGAACCAATGGGAATGCAACCGAGGCAAAGCCTTCTACGTCACCAGCAGCCATTGTGCTGGTTTCTTTCAACAATTGAGCAGCCTGGTTTTCTAAAAGACGAGCCATGTTGGAGCGTTGAATATCTCCGAGGCCTTCTAAAAGTCCAGTGCGGTCCCATTTGTCGAGAAGGGCTTCACCTTCGTTGGCAAGAGAGCGTTCTCTTATGCCTTCTGTGAGTCTTTCTACTACTGACATTTTATTAATCTCCTTATATTTATTATCAGTTTTTGTTTAAACCCGCAAGGGTTGCCCAACGATTTACCGTTGGGTCTGAAGAATCAGAGGTGCTTTCGTCTTTACGACGGCTGCTAAGAATTACTGACGATTTTCTGGATACAACTTCAGACAACGATTGTGTTTTGCGCTTTGTATGCGCCATTGTCTTTTGAAGAGTTTCGAAAATGGTTCTCGATTCTTCCACTGATTTTGCTCGACTGACCAACTCAGCAATTTTTGACTTTTGCTGCTCATTCAAGGAGGTGTCAGTAAGAACTTTATTTGTATATAAAAGCCTTGCATTTTGTAAATTAATATCTTCAAGCTTATTTTTAAGTTCTTGAAGTATATGCTTCATTTTTTTATTGTGAGCACGAAGAGACTCGTTTTGAGATACTGCTTGCTTTAGCTCATCCGACTCCTCTTTATCCATACCGTCTGTATAGTGGTGAGTCACAGCCTCTTCTTCACGCTTTTCGTACTCTTCTTGCTCCGCCTCGTCCACTAGGGCTTCCATGTCTTCTTTAGGTATTTCTAAGGAAAGAACTTCTTTAAACATTTCAACCAAATCGTCTGAGTCAATTTCCACATCGTCTGAGCGGTTGGCGACGGGATCGTCGTCGATCTCAAGATCAATTCCAATTTCGGCGGCTAGGGAGTCCCTATCCATTTCGTCAGCGTCGCCTTCTTCTTCATCGGCGGCGGCGAGGATGTCATCCAAATCTACAACTACAACTTCTTCCTCGTTATCGCTGGGTTCGTGAGCCATCGGCACCTGCTCCATGGCAGTGCTGTCAACCTCTTCTTCAGATGATTCGCCACCCATGAGATCTATTTCTTGTTCCAAGAGGTTACCCACAGCAGCCTTAACTTCTGCGGAGTACTTCTCTACGATCATCGCCTCGGCGTTTTTAAGAGCAGCATCTCGTAACGTAGACGCATCAATAATAGCCTGTTCTAGCATACTTGACATAAAATCTTCCCCTCACTAATGAGAATACATCAAATTATATAGTTTGTCGGGTCCTGAAAGTCCCTGGTTTTTGCTTTTACTGACTTTAAGCGTTAATGCCAGAGCCACTTAGATTAGCGGTCGCACCGGGATTGATACTAGTAAGAGAGGCATAAAGGTTAAAATAACTATTGTTACGACCCAGTACCTCGGTCACCCAAATTTCAGAACACTTCACGTCAATCGTTACAGGTTCACAATATTGTGTTGGGTTATTAGTAGATCCAGTAGGAAGATAAGGCATATTAAAAGTGTGCCCTTGACCCATTACACGAGGATTTGTTGTTGGATCAGCAAAACTTACAATATATTGGCTATTTTGCGAGGGAAAAAATGTGATAGACTTGGTGACATTAGGAAAACTAATTTGATATGTGGTGCTCGCTTTGTCACCCACTCCAACACTACCAGTAACAAATGGAAAGCCAGATACCTGAAAGGCACCTGCCGAGCCGAGACCTGGTTGTTGGAATCCTCTTCCGTAATTTGTTGTGTCTGGGCTTGTAGCCATTATCTTTTCCTCCGCTTAGGAACTATTCTTTCCGTAGTCTTAAATAGTTCATCCCTTTTTCTATTTATCTTTTGAATAAGTCTTTTTTTGTTTCTTTTTTGTTCAGCACGGATTTGTGTCGGCTTAGTATAATAGCAGCGATTACGAAATTCTTCAACAATTCCTTCTTTTTTACTCTTGCGAATAAACTTCCTCACCATCTTTTCAGCGTCGCCGCCGCACTCGTGGGCTTCTACTGTCAATACCCCGCTTAATGTTGGCTCTTGGTGTCTACTTTTGTTTCTCATGTTATCTTTTCTTTCCGGCAGCAAGTGCTGCCCAATTAGATGCGCCAGGAATGGCGCTGATGTCTAGACCGGGATCTCCAGCAGATAATCCAGCAAGGGGTCCGTTTCCTTTTCCTTCGGGAATTGGCTTGGTGCCCTCGAACAAACCAGGGTTTGAAAATCTTTTTTTCAAATCTTCATACCCCTGGTTTCCGACTGCCTTAAGTACTTCTTTCTTTGTTTCACTCAAAGCAGTCCGTGGCGGTGTAAGCGTGCGGCGTGGGGAATCCTGTAAGGCACTTGATCCAAGACCGGCGGCCACTTCAGTGATAATACCAGAGAGAACACCCTCCTCAAAGATAACCTCTTTGACGCATTCTTTAATAATATTTTTGAGTTCCGATTTTTTCATCTCTTTCCTTTCTATGTTAGCCGGCGGTGGCTAACGGATTACTACTAATCATTGCCCACTT
>MDTC01136198.1_pt1 | contig 19974 bp, 22 predicted proteins | sample 811181 | NCBI WGS metagenome assembly MDTC01 (sample SAMN05326644, study PRJNA326480) | marine metagenome | isolation source: seawater | place: Pacific Ocean: North | collected 2011 | reverse complement strand
TATGTTCCTTGGCCTTTTTACCAGTGCTATACAAGCCCTGATTTTCGCCACACTTGCTGCTTATTACATCGGTGAAGCTGTCCATGAAGAGCAGCATTGAGATCATATTTTTAACTTCGTCTCAGACGTTCTGCTAAAAGATCATGCGCAGGTCTGGATTTATTCCAGGCCCATCCCCAGAAGGGGATGTCCCAAACGCAGTGATTTACTCAAGTTACCCATCGCGCTTTCTCTGCGCTCGTAATTCTCCTCTCAAACATGGATTCCATTACCTCCGCTGCGTCCGTTCTTGCTGCTGGATTGGCTGTCGGATTAGGTGCTATTGGCCCCGGTATCGGTCAGGGCAGTGCCGCACAAGGCGCTGTAGAGGGTATTGCCCGTCAGCCTGAAGCTGAAGGCAAAATCCGCGGCACCCTGCTGCTCTCCTTGGCTTTCATGGAGGCACTCACCATTTATGGCTTGGTTGTGGCACTAGTTCTACTTTTCGCCAATCCCTTCGCAGGCTGATTTGGCCATCTTCTGAAAGGAAAATCCCCTTGTGAGTTTCCTCTCAGTTTTGACTTTGTCAATTTGATTCACCCCAGCGCAACCTTCCATGACCTGGCTTCTGCTCGCTGAAGCAGGTGTTCCGGAGGGAGGTCTTTTTGACCTCGATGCCACCCTTCCGCTAATGGCGGTTCAGGTGGTTCTCCTCACCTTCCTTCTCAATTCATTGTTCTTCCGGCCTGTAGGCAAGGTTGTTGAAGATCGTGAAGGATTTATCACCACGAGTCTTGCTGATGCCAAGCAAAAGCTTGAACAAGTCAAGCGACTCGAGGCTGACCTTCAAGATCAACTTCGTGGCGCCCGACAAGCTGTCCAGACAGCCATTGTTGAAGCTGAATCGGAGGTTGATTCTTTGTACCGAGAGGCTTTGGCCTCTGCGGAAAATGAGGCTAATCGCACTCGCGAACAAGCCCGCAAAGAAATTGAGTCTCAACGAGAGTCTGCACAATCCAAGTTGATGGCCCAGGTCGATCAACTCAGCTCACAGATCATTCAACGACTGCTAGCTGCCTGATGACTTTCTTATTTCCTTTAATTGCTTCTGAGGGTGGATTCGGAATCAACCTCAACCTTTTTGAAACCAATTTAATCAACCTGGTCATCGTGATCGGTGTTTTGTTTTGGTTCCTGAAAGGGTTTCTGGGGGGGATGCTTGAGCGCAGGAGGGAGACCATCCTTCGTGATCTTCAAGATGCCGAAAAGCGTTTGAGCACAGCTACAAGTGAGCTGGCGAAAGCACAACAAGAGCTTTCAGCTGCTCAGGAAAAGGCTGAAAAGATACGGCTAGACGGCAAGGCTCGTGCCGAAGCCATTCGTGCAGATGGTGAGACGAAAACGATTCAGGCCATGGCTGCTATCAAGCAAGACGCTTTGTCTGATCTCAATGCAGAAGGAGCTCGCCTCACTGAGCAGCTCCGTAGAGAGGCTGCGCTCTCTGCCATTGATAAAGCTTTGACAGAACTACCCAAACGCCTGGATAGCAAAGCTCAATCCGAACTGATCGATTCCTCCATTCAAAATCTGGGGGATTCCTGATGCCTCTCCTCAATTCACTTGCCACTCCTTACGCCGATGCTTTGCTTCAGGTAACTGATGCTCGCAATGAGTCAGACGAAGTTGCATCTCAGTGCAAGAGTCTTCTGGTCGCTTGGGAGAGTTCCGAGCCACTTCGTGAGGCCATGACATCCCCCGTTCTCGAGCCAGAGGCTAAGAAGAAGGCTCTAACCAGTCTTTTGTCTGAGCAAATCACTCCATCGCTGATGAATTTGCTGAAGGTTTTGGCCGACCGCCAACGGCTTCCAGCCTTCGATGCGGTTCTTCTTCGGTATCTCGAAATTTATCGAGAGTCTCGCAATATTGCTTTGGCGCATGTGCGCACTGCTCAATCTCTTTCACCCGAGCAGCAGGCTGCACTGACAACCAAGGTTCAGTCGATGGCTGGAACCGATGCCGTCGAAATCGATTTGAAGGTAGATCCTTCCTTGATTGGTGGCTTTGTTGTCAATCTCGGCTCACAGGTCATCGACGCCAGTCTTTCCGGACAGGTACGACGCCTTGGCCTAGCGCTCGCTAAGTCGAGCTGAGCTAAGCCCCACTTTTTCTCTCGCCCTTTTCCTCCCCACCCGCCCCTGGGTTTCCCGCCATGGTTTCCATCAGACCCGACGAGATCAGCGCCATCCTTAAGCAGCAGATCGAGGACTATGACAAGTCTGTATCGGTCAGCAACGTCGGCTCCGTTCTGCAGGTAGGCGATGGAATCGCCCGTGTGTACGGCCTCCAGCAAGTTATGGCCGGTGAGCTCGTTGAATTCGAAGACGGCACTGAAGGCATTGCCCTCAACCTCGAAGACGACAACGTCGGCATTGTTTTGATGGGTGAGGGCATTGGCATTCAGGAAGGCAGCACGGTTCGTGCTACTGGAAAAATCGCTTCAGTACCCGTTGGTGATGCCCTAATAGGCCGGGTGGTGAACCCTCTTGGTGTTGCCATCGATGGAAAGGGTGATCTCCCCAGTAATGAAACGCGCCTGATTGAGTCCCCTGCCCCTGGAATCATTCAGCGCAAGTCAGTGCATGAGCCCATGCAGACGGGCATTACTGCTATCGATGCCATGATTCCGATCGGTCGTGGCCAGCGAGAGCTGATCATTGGAGACCGCCAGACTGGCAAAACGGCCATCTGTATTGACACAATCCTGAACCAAGCCGATCAAGACGTTGTCTGTGTCTACGTCGCTATTGGACAGAAAGCAGCTTCTGTTGCTCAAATCACGGAAGTGCTTCGTGAACGCGGTGCTCTCGACTACACCGTAGTGGTGGCAGCAAACGCATCAGAGCCTGCCGCTCTTCAGTATCTAGCTCCTTACACCGGAGCGTCCATTGCTGAGTACTTCATGTACAAAGGCAAGGCCACCTTGGTGATTTACGACGATCTGACCAAGCAAGCTCAGGCTTATCGCCAGATGTCTCTCCTGCTGCGCCGTCCACCTGGTCGTGAAGCTTATCCCGGAGATGTTTTCTATTGCCACAGTCGTTTGCTCGAGCGGGCTGCCAAGTTGTCCGATGCCATGGGAAAGGGTTCCATGACAGCCCTCCCGATCATTGAGACCCAAGCTGGTGATGTTTCGGCCTATATCCCTACGAACGTGATTTCGATCACGGATGGTCAGGTATTCCTCAGTTCTGACTTGTTCAATTCAGGCTTACGTCCCGCAATCAACGTGGGTATTTCAGTGAGTCGAGTTGGTGGTGCTGCCCAGACCAAAGCCATCAAAAAAATTGCTGGCACCCTGAAGCTTGAATTGGCTCAGTTTGACGAACTTGCAGCGTTCTCCCAGTTTGCCTCTGATCTTGACGCCGCCACACAGCAGCAGCTCAGCCGAGGAAAACGTCTTCGTGAGCTTCTGAAGCAGCCGCAGTTCAGTCCTTTGATCTTGGCTGAGCAGGTGGCGATCGTTTATGCAGGCGTTAAGGGTCTGATTGATGATGTCCCTGTCGACGAGGTCGTTCAGTTCTCTCGCGAATTGAGGGAATACCTCAAGAGCAACAAGCCTGAATTCATCAGCAAAATCCAAAGCGAGAAGGTTTTGAGCCCCGAGGCGGAAGCCACTCTGAAAGAGGCGATCGCTGAAGTTGTGTCCACCATGCTGGCCTCCGCCAACTGAGGGCTTAAGCCATGGCAAATCTCAAAGAGATCCGTGACCGGATTAAATCGGTCAAGAACACACGCAAGATCACTGAGGCAATGCGCCTCGTGGCTGCAGCCAAGGTTCGTCGTGCCCAGGAGCAAGTCCTGCGTAGTCGTCCGTTTGCCGATCGACTCGCTCGTCTCCTAGAGAATCTTCAATCACGAATGCGCTTTGAAGATGCAGATGCACCCCTCTTAGATCAGCGTGCTGTCAAGACCATCACCTTGATGGCAGTGACTGGCGATCGTGGTCTTTGTGGTGGTTACAACTCCAACATCATCAAACGCACCGAAAAACGCTTCGCTGAGCTCAAGGGCCAGGGTTACAACGTTGCTCTTGTTCTGATCGGCCGCAAGGCGATCAGCTACTTCACCAACCGTAGCTATCCAATTCAGGCCACTTTTACTGGTTTGGAACAAGTCCCTACCGCTGATGAAGCTGGCTCAATTGCTAGCGAGATTTTTGCCGAGTTTCTTTCTGAAACCTCTGATCGTGTTGAGATCATTTACACCAAATTCATTAATTTGGTGAGTTGTAAACCAGTTGTTCAGACGCTTTTGCCTCTTGATCCGCAGGGGATTTCTGAAGCAGAGGATGAGATCTTCCGTCTCACAACAAAGGAAGGTCGTCTCACTGTTGAAACAGGAGACGCCCCTGCTAACTCACAGCCAGCTTTGCCATCTGACATCGTCTTTGATCAAAGTCCTGATCAACTTCTGAACGCCTTATTGCCCTTGTACTTGCAAAATCAATTGCTTCGCTCTTTGCAGGAGTCGGCAGCATCTGAGTTGGCAAGTCGCATGACTGCAATGAACAATGCCAGTGACAACGCCAAGGAGCTTGCGAAAACGCTCACCCTTGATTACAACAAGGCTCGACAAGCCGCCATCACTCAGGAAATCTTGGAAGTGGTCGGTGGTTCAGCCGCTGCGGGTGCTTAGCTTTCTTTGATCGACATCATTCAGCCGGCCTTAAGGCCGGCTTTTTTAATGGAAACATGACTCTTATTCTCCACCAACTGTTCCCAACCGTTGTTGCGACGGCCCAGCTTGCATTAGACCCTTTGGAACTTGCGGGGCATCTGCAAACTTTGCTTGCTCTCAGGGGAGATGCGGTTGGTAATCCAAGCGAGGGATGTGCCTGGACTGGTGATATCAACGGGATTTGGCAGTTACATCGCCAGCCAGAGTTCTCTCCTTTGGTTCAGCGGGTTTCAGACCAAGTGTCTGACTATTTAGTGGCAGTTGGGTTTGATTGCAGCCAAGTAGCTGTGCATCTTCAGCGCTGTTGGCCTGTGCTGAGTGACTGGGATCAGCAGGTGGGACGTCATCACCATCCCAATGCCCATCTCAGTGCCGTGTTGTATCTCACTGGGGATGGCTCGGGAGAGGAGGGTGTTCTTCGTGTGCATGCTCCGCTCCAAAGCAATGAGCTTGTGCCGGGCCTTTCCGCGGGGCATGGGGGACCAATTACTGCGCATCACCGTTTTAACTCTGCTAGTTGGGACCTTGCTCCGCAGGTTGGGTTGCTGGTGCTGTTCCCCGCCAGTCTTGATCACAGCGTGTTGGCGAATGGCGATCCTGAATCGTTGCGCTGCTCGATTAGTTTTGATTTTGTGCTCACAGCTCCTGAGCATGAAAATCCGCCGGAATACCTCGCCCCCCATCCATCTCAATGGAGTGCCTTTTCAGGGCCGTCCTCCTGAGAGGATGGCTATTCAAGGCTTCTGTTTCAGGATGAGTAATAACGCCAGTGGTGCAGTCACTTTCAACATCAGCGTCGAATTAGACGCTATCGAACACAGCTTTGTCTGCCGCTCTGATCAAACCGTGTTGGCGGCTGCCGAAGCGGCTGGTGTGGAGCTTCCAAGTTCTTGCTGTTCCGGTGTCTGCACTACTTGTGCAGCGCGTCTCAAAAGTGGATCGGTGGAGCAATCAGATGCCATGGGTGTTAAGGAGGACCTGCGTGCTGATGGATTCACCTTGCTTTGCGTTGCTTTCCCTTGCTCTGATCTTCAACTATTGGCCGGACAGGAGGATGCCCTTTACGAAGCTCAGTTTGGTCAATACCAGAAATGAAGTTGACATCGAAAACCTTAATTTTGTCTTGGCCTAGAGGCTTACAAGCTCCTGGTCTGCACAGTTGGGTGAAAGGACAGCTGCGAGTTCATGGCGAACCCTTGCGCTGGGCGATTACTGCTGTGGAGCATTCATTGCAGGATCAAGTTGCTGCTGTGCATGTTGAAGTCGTTCTGATCGAGTGAGGGAGGGATTGTCTTTGGGATCTCCCCTACCCGCTTTGATGGTTGTTCCAACAGGGATTGGTTGCGCGATTGGCGGGTATGCCGGCGATGCCCTTCCGAGTGCAAGGCTTCTAGCCGCCGCTTCCGGGTGTTTGATCACCCATCCCAACGTGATGAATGGGGCTTCTCTGTATTGGAAAGATCCACGCATTCACTATGTGGAGGGATATGGGTTAGATCGCTTTGCTGCTGGCGATTGGGTGCTGAGACCTGTCCGTCAGCAGAGGATCGGTTTGCTTTTGGATGCCGGCATCGAACCGGTGCTGCGTCAACGCCATCTGCAAGTGGCCGATGGTTGCAGGGCAACGCTGGGCCTAGAGATCGGCCCTGTAGTGACGAGCGATGTACCGCTAGGGGTTTGTTTAAATCTCGGCCAAAGTGGTGCGAGTTGGGGCATCCTTGAGCGCCCTGATGCGTTGCTGCGAGCAGGTGAACGCTTGCAAAACAATGGTGCAACGGCGATTGCGATCGTTGCCCGCTTCCCAGATGATCAGGGGAGTGAAGCCTTGGAGGCCTATCGGCATGGCGATGGCGTGGATGCCTTGGCAGGTGCTGAGGCAGTAATCAGTCACCTTTTGGTGCGCCACCTGCAGATTCCCTGTGCTCACGCGCCGGCTCTGTCGGAGTTGCCATTGGATCCGCAGTTAGACGCCCGTGCTGCAGGGGAAGAGCTTGGCTATACCTTTTTAGCTTGCGTATTGGTGGGGTTAAGCCAGGCGCCAGATCTAGTCCTCAGATCAGCGGCTAAGCATCGTGATCTTGTGGCTGATGATTTGGGCGTGTTGGTGGTTCCCGAAGGTGCTTTAGGTGGCGAAGCTGTTTTGAGTTGTCTCGAGCGAAGAGTTCCTGTGATCAGTGTGGCTAATCCATCGTTGTTGCAGGTCACGCCAATCGCCCTCGGTGTGGAAGCTGAGGTGTTGCAAGCTCGGTCCTATGTGGAAGCCGCTGGATGGGTGCTGGCCTTACGCGAAGGCCTGGCCTCAGCTGCCTTGATGAGACCCTTGCCCTCATTGCAAGAGATGTAGTGATGGCAAGAGCTGCTGGTTTTGGATCATCAAAAAGTACAAAGCCTTGCCCTTGCTTGAGCGGAGGGAGTTATGAAATCTGTTGCGAGCCTTTGCATCGCGGGGAGCAACAGGCAGCCACCGCTGAGCAATTGATGCGTTCGCGTTATTCCGCCTTCGCTTTTGCTGAAGTTGATTATTTGATAGCAACTCATTCCGCTTCAGAAACGCCCATGGCTCGCCACCGAAAAGAGTTACATGAGAGCTGTCATGAGATGCGTTGGTTGAAGTTGAAGATCATGGCCGTGCAGGCTGGCGGTGTGGATGACCTCGAGGGCACCGTTGCTTTTGAAGCGACTTACCAAGCGGGGGGGCAACGCAGTGTGATGAAAGAACTGTCATTGTTTCAACGACGGGATAGGGATTGCAAGGGAGATTGGTTGTACATCAAGGCTCTATAAATAGATGCATTCAGCTTGAATTAACGCTTAATCTTGTTATGAGCGATGCTTGTAATTCCTGTGGAGCTGGAACAAATCTAAACTGACGACTGTTGCACAGTAAGGCGTTTTTAAAAACTAGTCACCCTGCAGTAAAAGTAGCCTGCTGTAGGATTCTGTTGTTTCTTTGAGGAAATATTAAATACTATTTAGGATTGCCAATCATGAATTCGCCTACGGAGCATTCAACATTCCTTGGCATTCCTGATGCCTGCTCAAATAATTCGCTACTCCCAAAGCTCAAGCCACAAGGCGCTAGCCCAAGAGCTGTGGCGACGAGATAGAGCTGTTGGTAAATCGATCCTGCATCTTTGAGGATCAGGGCATAGGCCAGTCCTGTTTCGGAATGAATGCTTGCATTTCTTGCATAACGTGAGGCCATCACGATTAGGACATCAGGTGGCTGGGCTTGGCCAGGCGATACTGAGGCGGCCTGGGGCGCCCGGCAGGTTGTATTCACCGCTAAGGCCAGCATATTTTCGCAGGGCACAGTTAGATCACTCAGCTTGCCAAGAGAGTGATCAAAAGAGTCGTAATGATAGAAGCCTGGACTAATACCCATGCATTGCTTAATGCATAAATAAAACTCGATTGAATGAAGTGCTCCAGCGCTTGCAACTGGCCTTAATAAGCCTTCGTAGGAGCGAGGCAAGCCTGGATCACAGAGAATCTCCTCTCGGGTATGCATCGAATACCAGAGCAGAGTTCCCAATGCTTCGGCCGAGACAGGCTTAGCATTGTAAGCACGAATAGTTTGACGTTTTTGAATGATTTGGTAGAAATTTGAATTATAATTTCTGTTCGATAATCGTGATAGCGGAACTCTGTCAATGATGATTCTCTGGTGTTTAGCTGGTGGGTTGTTTTGATTATGCTCTTTTAAGTGTGAATCATCTCTGCGAAAAATAACGATATTCCGACGTGTGTGGCAGTGGAATGCCAAATCTTCCCTACTCCATCCAGATTCAATGGCTTCAGCATCGATGTCTGCATTGCGATTGTTGTTGCAAACTCCTATGACTTCGGACATCAGGAGGAGGGAAATAAATTCTCGATTATGTACACATAGGTCTTCAGGTAGGAACCCCCTAATGCTCTCGATAGTGCAAGGTGATGCAAGCATCTGAATGAGCTGGTAGAGCCGATGGTCTTGGAGGCGTAATGTTGCAGGAGATAATGGTGTAGTGATATCAAGGCCTTCACGGCAGGGCTTAATGTTTCCAAATTCAGAGAGCTTAATCTTCTCATTGTGCTCTGGGCATGGTTGTTGCTTGAGGCCTGGCTCGTTAGGGAGTAAGCAAATTGCCGTGCCATTGCATCCCTCGATTTCGTAACTCAATAAGCCTTTCTTGTAAAGCGTCTTGAGTTGTGATTCTGGGGAAAGGTGTGTTGAAGCGGAGTGTTGCTTGTCTTGTAAAGTTGAATATTGATCGCTGTCTACACCATCACTCAACAAGTCTTTTATTAATTCTTTGAGAGGAGCTCCTGCCTCTTTCAAGTGTAGTTTCTGCCGGTAAGGGTTTGATCGTGTGGCATAAGGAGTTGTGATAACAATTTCATTTCCTTTGACATTAACGTCTACTCCTTCTCTGAATAAGTACTTGGGCATGACTGCGGCGTTGGGTTGTAAGTATTTGAGTGAAATTCTCCGCTTTTGACTTTCAATGACTATTGCTATCTAAGCGTTCTAGTTGATTCATGCTTGCTCTTAGTCGTGGGTTGCTGGAAAGAACGTGTATTCAGCAAGTGTGGTTCAACGCAAGCAAGCCATGGGATGCCTTGGTGGCAAGTCCAGCGCTTTTGCAACGCCGGGATGGCAAACCGACCCTTGGACCGTGTTGAGGCCAGAGAGCAATTCAGGACGTTCGGTGACGGCCTCCTCAAGGCCTCTCCCTGCAATACCGAGGATGTACGGCAAGGTCACACTTACGAGAGCTTCGGTGGAGGTGAATGGCACAGCCCCCGGCATGTTGCCAACGGCGTAGTGCTGAACACCGTGAATGGTCAAGGTGGGATTGGTATGGGTTGTCTCCTGGCTCGTGGCGATGCAGCCGCCTTGATCAATGGCGACATCAACGATCGCTGAGCCAGGCTTCATTCCCTGGACCATGGCTTCATCAACCAGCGTTGGTGCTCTTCCTCCAGGGGTCAAAACAGCTCCAATGAGGAGGTCTGCCGTTGGAATCAAGCGCTCCAGGAGCCCGCGACTGCTCACCAGACTCATCAAACGTCCGCCCCGAAAGGCCTCAAGGCTGCGCAATCGCTCCGGGGAGCGATCCAGAAGCATCACTTCGGCATCCATCGCCGCAGCGAGCCGCGCTGCGTTCCAGCCCACCGTGCCCGCTCCTAGCACCACAACACGAGCCGGTTGAACGCCTGTGCAACCTCCGATCAGAACACCTTTGCCACCTTGAGGACGCTCGAGTAGTCGAGCACCCACTTGTGCTGCGAGTCGACCTGCGATTTCGCTCATCGGCGCAAGTAGCGGCAGGCTTCCGTTTTCCAGCTGCACCGTTTCATAGGCAACCCCAGTAGTACCAGCTCTCAGCAAGGCTTCACCCACATCTGGATAGGCCGCTAGGTGGAGATAGGTCAACAGCACCATGTCTTCCCGTAAGAAGCGAAATTCTTCGGGTTGCGGCTCTTTTACCTTCACGACTAGGTGAGCGCCCCAAGCTTGCTCGCGATCCACAATCTGTGCCCCTGCAGCCGCAAAGGCGCTGTCATCAATCCCCGCTCCAGCCCCTGCTCCGTATTGAATCCGTACCTCGAGTCCATGAGATACCAGCTCTTTCACCGCATCAGGTGTAAGCGCGACACGTTGTTCATCGACCTTGATTTCTGTAGGAACTCCGATGGTGGCCATCGGAGCCGTCAGTACGGATTGGACCATGGCTGCCGAAGACGATCCTTCAATCTGACCCTGCTCAGCCGGAATGGCCACTGGATTAAGCGAGTTGAAATCAGCGGGCGGCGATCGGAAGTCTCCAACCCGTACCAAATGCTTGGCGGCTCACTTTCAAAACAGGAGGAGCTTGGCGGCGTTTGAATTCAGCTCGCCGGAACAGTTTCTCTATACGTTTGACATCATCAGGGTCATGGCCTGCTGCGACTAATTCAGCCCCCGAGCTGTGCTTCTCGATCAGATCCTTCAAGAGTGGATCGAGGATGCTGTACTCAGGAAGGGAGTCGCTGTCTTGCTGGTCTGGGCGTAGCTCTGCACTCGGAGGCTTATTTAGGATTTCACTGCCGATCAGTGCAACGCTGCCTGGAATCCCCAATTCTTTGCGGCAGCTCATGGACTCGGGGCTGTCTAGCCAGCGACAGAGGGAAAACACCGTTGATTTATAGAGGTCCCCGATGACGGCTAGCCCTCCATTCATGTCTCCATACAGCGTGCAGTAGCCAACCGCAAGCTCAGATTTATTACCTGTGGAGAGCAAAAGCTGGCCTTGCTGGTTGGCAACGGCCATCAGCAAGGTGCCGCGAATCCGCGATTGCAGGTTTTCAGCAGTGACGCCCGATGGCGCTTGATTCAATGTCGGGGTGAGGGTGGCTTCAAAGCCATCCATCAAGATTTGGATCGGAACCGTTTCCGTTCGAAGACCCAGACGATTTGCCAGCGCTTCTGCATCGTCGATGGATCCTTTTGAGCTCCATGGAGAGGGCATCAGCAGTGCTTGCACGCAATCAGCGCCTAAGGCCGCTGATGCGATCACAGCAACGAGAGCAGAGTCAATCCCGCCACTTAGGCCGAGCAGGGCGCGTCGAAAGCCGCATTTGTTGGCATAGTCACGCACCCCGAGCACAAGGGCCTTGAACAGCTGGGCGAGATCATCGCTTTCAATCCGCTGCTGAGTATCAGATTCCGCAAAGGAAGGGCCTCCAGCACCTAGGTCTCCAGGCTGGACAGAGCTATCCCAGGTTGCTACGGCTTCCCGGCAGGTGGGGAGTTGCAACGCCACCTCACCAGAGGTGGCCATCACGAAACTGCCACCATCAAAGACCAATTCATCATTGCCGCCCACCTGATTCACATAAACAACAGGACAATTCAGGCGTTTGGCTGCGCGGGCGGCGAGTTCATATCGGATCGATGCTTTGGTTCTGCCGAATGGTGAAGCTGAGAGATTCAACAAAACATCCACGTGCTCGGGGATGAGGTTGGCGATTGGATCGGGTCCCACCAGACGCTCAGTCTGCAGCTCATCGTCAACCCACAGGTCTTCGCAGATCGTCAGGCCTAGGCGCCATTGCCGACCTCCGCTTTGAAAGTTCAGAACACTGGGTTGGCTTGCAGGTCTGAAATAGCGCGATTCATCAAAAACGTCATAGGTGGGAAGCAGCTGTTTTCGGGCAACCACCCGCCATCCACTCGCGTCTACTAAGGCCGCCGCATTAAAGAGCTGTGGATGTTGGTGGTCTTGTGCCGGCTCGGCCATCCCTACGAGTAAGACTGTTTGAGGCAGGATCTGCTTCAGGCCATGTTGGAGCTGGACTAGGGCCTCGTTCTGCTGCTGGAGATGGTCTGGACTCAACAGCAAGTCCCGAGGTGGATAGCCCCAAAGTGAAAGCTCAGGGCTGACCACGAGCGCCGGGGGTGGGGCCTTTGACAGGTTGCTGATCTGAATACAGGCTTCCAAAAGGCGTGTGGCATTTCCGGACAGATCGCCCACCAGAGGATTGGTCTGGGCCAGGGCGATACGCATGGCGATTCAGGGATGTGAGTCTTGGAGTCCGTAGAGATTGTGCTCCAAAAGGAGCGGCCAGAGGGGTTTCGGGATTTGATCCTCTGCACTTGCTTTGCGAATGCTTGAGCTTGCTGTCTCTGGAATCTGCAACGGCAGCACGGTGATCTTCGCGCCTAAATCTTGCAGTCTTTGGAGGTGATTGCTTGCTAAGGGCCATCCCTTTCGTGGCACGATCGCGAGCTGGCAACGCTTCAGCCAAATTTCGCTCTGCTTCCACTTGGGGATCTGAACTGCCAGATCACTTCCCACCACAAAGAAGAGCTCGTGATGGGGCCAAAGCTGTTTTGCTCGCTCAATTGTGGTGATGGTGTGAGGGCTGCTGAGTGTCTGATCAATGCTCACGCGGGGATCATCGATTGCCATGACCAAGGCTTGCAGCAACTCGCTGCGTAGCTGAAGGCAGGCATCGTGTCGTTTCATTGGGTTGTCGCTAGCCCAAGTGGCAACGCGCTGAAAGTGAACTAAGAGGCCTTCCAATAAAGCCTGATGGCCCAATGTTGGTGGATCTGCGCTGGTGCCGAGCAAGGCAATTGTTGTTGTCATGGCAAGAGACCTTCCCGCCAGCCAAGACCAGGTGGCTGGGGCCATTCTGCAAGCAGACGTTGCAAGCTGGCGTCGTGACGAATAAGGCGCCGCCTAAGAGTTGTAGGTGCTGGAGTACTTCGCAGTCCTCGGCCGCGCTGATCGACTAACCAACGTGCGGTTAGGCGACCAGTTCTACGTGTCGTATGTACAGCCAAAGCAGCCTGGGCCAGGGCAACCGGAGCCGCAGGAGCGAGGCTGATCCCGCCAGAAAAAGGGGCTGCGATGAGAAGTAGCTGTCGTATGGCCGATAGAGCGAGCTGAAGGCCGAATTGGACGCCTCCAATCATGGCGTTATGCCCAGAGAGGCGTTGCATGAGCCGTCGTGCTGCTGGGCCTCCCATGGGCAGGTCATAGAGCTGACAAAGCTGAACTACTAGGGCGGTATCGCAAGCCAAGCCTCCAGCGAGATCAAGCAATGCCAGAGGGTTGGCAGCAACTCCAGTGGCCTTAAGTGCTGCGTAGCGGCCGATGAGGCCTTGAGCCTCTTGACGTCTCCTTTCCAGTCGCCCTGTTTCCAGTTGATGTTGAAGATGTTCTGCTTGTCGTAGTGCGTTCATGGCCAGGAGGGCTTGGCCTTGCTTTTGAAGCAGAGCAATCATTGCGGTGCGAAGTTGGTTCACGACAGCTGGTTGTTGCTTACTGCGCACTCGACCATCGGGGCATTGGTAGGCCTGGCGAGGGGCTGCTGAAACGGCGATCGGATTTGGAAGCCTTGCTCGATTAGGGCTGTAACTCCGCTCCCGAATTCTTCTACTGATGCTTTGCAGCAGGCTGGGGAGTTGCTGGGGGGGGCAACAGTCACTTCTGTTCAATACAGGAAGCACTGGTTTCCCGCTTTTGATCAACGTTTCCAACGCATCGAGCTCAATCCTGCTGATGTCTGCATCCAAGACGAGCAGTACGAGATCGGATTGCATTGCCACGCGAGCTGCCAGTCTTGCTCGCGCCGCAGCAGCAATTTCGTCGATGCCTGGGGTGTCAACCAGCTCGATTGCGTTGAGGCCAGGAATCATGATCTCCCAAGGCAAAGCCTGTTGACTTCTGGTGCAGCCATGGGCCACGTCAGTGGCAAGGAGCTCTTGGCCGATCAGGGCATTCACCAAGCTCGATTTGCCCACGCCAACACGGCCGAAGACTGCAACGCGTAGCCGGCGTTCCGCCAGACGGCTTAACTGCTGATCCAAATTTCTGACCGCGCCAGCCAAAACGGTTTCTTCCCGGCGATTGAGTTGGAGCTGAGATCGCCAGGTTTGGAGCAGGGTGAGGCACCGCTCTGAAGTGGATGCGGACATGGATGCCGTCATGACGATCCAGTAGCTCCTGAAGACTTGCGCCACCAGCCAGCGAGAACGGCAAGAACGGCATCAGGACCGATCACTCCAACAAAACCTCCAAATTCATCCACCACGACACGGACCCCGCTGTTGTCGCGACGGAAGGCGGTCAGCAGTCGATCGACACGAATCATCTCGGGTACAAATTCGACGGGTTCGCTTAGATCTGCTGGTGTGAGTTGACCCTGATTCTGAACGAGGGCGGCAAGCAATCGATCACGACTGGCGACCCCAAGAACCTTGTCCACAGCATCACCCAACACAACCCACCACTGGGCATCATTTTCGAGCAGGGCAGATCGCAGCTGCATCAGAGTGCTCGCTCCATTCAAGCTTGGAGCTGCGACTCTCGGCGTCATCAAATCCCTTGCTGTGAGGTCATTGAGTTGAAACACCTTGGCGATCATGGCTGCTTCATCAGCCTCGATCTGGCCGGTCTGGGACCCCATGCGTGCCATCAAGCGAATCTCTTCTTCGTCGGTGCTGAGTTCGCTTTCTTCCGTAATAGCCGGCAGTAGTCGCTCCAAAAGAAGTACGACCGGACGCATCAACACTCCGAGAAAGTGCAAGACCGGTGCGCTTGCAAGTGCAACCGGTAGCGCCAGTCTGGTGCCGATCGCCTTGGGCAGGATCTCGCCAAGAAGAATCACAAGTACGGTGAGCCCAATGGAGAAGAGAGGGAGAGCCACAGCGCTAATGCCCATATCTTCAAATAACCAAGCGGCGTAGCCACCGAGCATCAGACTCCCAAAAATATTGAAGCCGTTGTTGGCAATCACCAGAACGGAAAGAGTTCGGCCGAGGCGTTGACGAAGTTGGGCCAGCCTGCGCGCACCTGCGATCGGTTTGGTGCGACCTGCAAGTTCATGGACTCGCACAGGATTCACAGACAGCAAAGCCGCTTCGACACCTGAACACAAGGCTGATCCTGTGAGGACCACGACCACAAGCAGAATCAGAATCAGCAGGTCGGGAGTCATGCAGGGATGCTTTGCCTGCCATCCTGACGTTTACAAGGTGCATTGTCTCCGTCGTGGTTCATAGTTCGATCCCAATTGATGCTGAGGGTTATGCCGCGAGGCGGCAGCGCTTCATGGCTCGTCTTGGTGCTGCTGCCGCTGTTATCCCAGCGGCCACCTTGGTGACACATCATGCTGATTGCGAGTGGCCTTTTCGCCAAAACAGTGACTTTTGGTATCTCACAGGGTTCGATGAGCCGGATGCAGTAGCTCTGTTTTTGCCGCATCGGCCCGAGGGTGAACGGTACGTGTTGTTTGTGAACCCTCGGGAGCCAGGGGCGGAAGTATGGACCGGGCGACGCTGGGGCACAGAGGGCGCTGTGGATCAGTTCGGTGCTGATATTGCGCACCCACGCTCAGAACTAGCAGAACATTTGCGTGTTTATTTGAAGGATGCCGAGGGTATCGCCTTCCGGACGGGAAACCATCCGGAGGTGGAGTCCGTGGTGCTCGAGGTTTGGGGTGAACAATTGGATCGAGCATCACGGCGTGGAGCTGCGGCCCTTGGTTTGGTTGCGCCTTGCCCGATCCTGCATGAACTTCGTCTGCGTAAGGACCCTGCTGAACTGGATCGGATGCGTGAGGCTTGTCGCATTTCCGCTCAGGCGCATGAGTTGGCTCGAGCGGCAGTGAAGCCAGGCATGCGTGAGCGTCAAGTTCAGGCCCTCATTGAGTTTCACTTTCTTGATCAAGGTGCACGTGGACCTGCTTACGGCTCAATCGTTGCCGGGGGTGATAACGCTTGCGTCCTTCATTACATCGACAATCAGGATTTGCTCCGAGACGGAGATCTGTTGTTGATTGATGCCGGTTGCTCAATTTCTGATTACTACAACGGTGATATCACCCGCACATTTCCAGTGAATGGCCGGTTTAGCGGTGAACAGAGAGATCTATACGAACTTGTCCTTAGGGCGCAAGTATCTGCTATCCAGGCTGTCAGGCCAGGAGGGACCGCGGAGGAGGTCCATCAGACCGCTTTGCGACATCTTGTGGATGGTTTGTTGGAACTCAAACTCCTAGCAGGAGATGCGGAAGGAATCATCGAACAGGGCGCCTATCGCCATCTCTATATGCACCGCACAGGCCACTGGCTTGGCTTGGATGTGCATGATGTCGGTGCCTACAGGCTTGGTGAGCACCATGTGGAGCTTGATCCAGGCATGGTGCTTACGGTTGAACCTGGTCTCTACATCAGTGACCGTCTACCGGTTCCGAATGGCCAGCCTGAAATCGACAATCGATGGAAAGGTATCGGGATTCGTATTGAAGATGATGTGGCTGTTCTTGCTGATGGTCACGAGGTGTTAACAGCTGGGGCGCTGAAGGATGTCGCCGCGATAGAGCGCTGAAATGTCAGCTCACCACTTGCAAAGAGACCCAGACCAACCCAACTGTCAACAGCATTAAGCCATCAAGTTCGCTCACCCTTCCGCTAAGGGGGCGAACCAAAATCAATGTGAGAACAAGCAACACCGATTCCATCGGATTAAGCCCGAGGATCACGTTGGTGTTGGTGATTTGTCCAATTAAGAGCACGGCTGGAACGGTGAGGCAAAGCGTTGATAAGGAGGATCCGTAGAGGGTGTTCAGAGATCGTTGTACTTCTCCTCGATTGGCTGCTTGAAAAGCATTGAGGGCCTCCGGGGCGACCACGAGGAGACCCACCAGTAGACCGCCAAGGGAGCTGGGAAGTCCAAGGTCGCTGATTCCTACTTCGATCAGCTTTCCCATGGACTCTGCAATCAGAACCAAGATCAGCAGTCCAATGGCCATGAGGACGCCACGAACGGCCGAACTGTCTTCGTGATCTGGTGGGGAGTGAAATGTGTTGGATTGAGTTGTTGCCGATAACTCGAGCTGATTGGAGTCAAGAAACAGGTTGCGGTAGGAGCCGGTTTGAAAGCGGAGGAAGGCTGCATAGAGGCCTATCGCAACAAAGGTAAGGAGCCAATTAATTGGCAGGGAAAAGTTGGCTTCAACGCTGTCGGAGCTGAAATTTGGCAGCAGCAACACGAGCACGCTCATGGTGGTGATCAGGTTGATGTATGTAGAGGTACCGCTTTGATTAACGGTGGCCATGTCCTCTGGTTGAAGGGGTTCTGCGATACCCGATCGTTGAAAGCGTGACGCGATGATCAGAGTGACACCCTTCACTCCAGTGAGCACAATCATCAACACCGAGAACATGGAATCCCTTGCCAACGTGGGATTGCTCTCGCCTGACAGCATGGTGCTCGAGACAAGAGCCAGTTCGATCAGGATTACTGATCCAGTCAGCACGAGCGTTCCAATTGGTTCACCGAGCTTTTCTGCGAGTTGATCGGCCTGGCTGGCGACGCGTTTGGCCAGCAGGAGAATTAAGAGGCTGAGCACGCCTAGTCCACTCAAGATGAGCGTCGCCGATTGCAGCAACAGCCAATCCAGCAAATGGGTGGTTTTAAGGCCGATCAGGGTGACTGCCCCAATCAACAATGGCCATTCATTGCGCATTAAACTTTGTTTGGATTCCAGTTCAGCGAGGCCATGGTGTGGCTGATGACCAAATCTGCTCCTGCTGCCCGTAAGTTCTTCTCGTACTGTTTTCTTGCTTCCAATTGCTTCGCGTTCTGCAAGTGAGGCGGAACCACTGCAAGACTCATAAATCGCTGTTCTGGTAACTGCTCGCGGGCTCGGATTACGGTTTTGACGTCCGCCACGGTGTCACCGAGATAAGCAATCACTGGCGCTTCTGCACCGAGGTTCCAACCCAAAAGAGAGTTCGCCATTTTGATGAGGCCTTCAGGATCTGGTTTGTCAGGAGCATCGCCCATCGCGGTCAATGGGGGATGGACCAGCCCCAGTCGCGTCTCCAGTACGAAACGCGCTGAGGGTGGTTCTGCACCACTCACAAACCCCCATTTCCATCCCTTTTGATCAAGGGCGTCAAAGAACTCTGGATTGACTAGCAAAGGCTCATCGCGGATAAAGCCTGTCCAGTTAGAGGGGTCGTCTTCTGGGTTGCCTCCGAAATAAAAGCTGTTGAAGATCTCCACCAGGTCCCCGAAGGCAGGCAGCGACGCTTGACTCTGCTCGCCATAGCCCCTACGCCGTAGCAGTTCCAGTGAGGCTTTCCAGTCGTTGTTCCAGCAGCCCTCAGCCTTGAGCGAATCGATCGTTGCTGATTCGGGACGCCAGCCGCTGTAGTGACTAACTGTTTCTACTATTGCTCGTCGATAGCTACCCCCCACATCTCGGATGACTCCGTCGATGTCGAATAGCAGCAAGGCCCTCGGGACGGGGGTTTCGCTTGGACGAGGGTTGTCTATTGCCTCGAAACTATGGTGTTGTCGCATCGCGTTCGAATTGTTCGGCAGCGGCTGTTGTATGAGGGTTTTCCAGCAGTTCTCTGGCGATTTCCGGGCTGATCGTGAAGGTGTCGCAGCCGCCTTCGGCAAGGTGGATCAGATCGCTGGGGCTGCGAAGGCTCGCTACCAGCAAACGAGTGCTTGACTCCACCGCATTCAGCGCCCGTTGCATTGTCAGTAGTTCGCTATGGCCATCTCGACCCTGGTCGTTAATGCGACCTAGGTAGGGGGCGATGTAGTTGGCGCTTAGTGCATCGGCCAGCAGGACCTGGGCGGCGTCGTAGCAGGCGGTAAAGGTGATCTGAATTCCACGACTGATCAGAGGCCTGGCCGCGAGGAGTCCTGCTCCAGTAATAGGCAGCTTCACTATGACCACCCCCGGAGCTAAGGATGCAAGCTGAGTGGCGCATGTTTCGAGAGCATTTGCATTGGCTCCCCATGCCTGTAAGTGCAGTTCACTCACCCCAAGCTCCAGCGCTGTTGCACTGAGTTCTCCCAGGCTTTGAAAGTTGCAGGCCCGATTGGCACGGCGCAACAGCGTTGGATTGGTGGTGATCCCTGTGAAAAGACCTGTCTTCCACCAGACCTGCCAGTCCTCAGGGTTGGCACTGTCGAGAAGCAGACGCAGACTCATAGACAAGGGAGTTGCGACTACTGATAGGTTAGATCTTTGTCCTTCATCCTTGAGCGCTGACACAATGACGGTTTCAGAAGGCGCTGCCGTTGACCAGGAGGTCGTTACAGAGGCAGTAGCAGCTGATGCAGCAGCACCCCAAGACGGTGCGGCTCCCCAGGGTGGTGATCCAACGTCCAAGGGGGAAGAAGCCTCAGACCAGCAGCAGGAGCCGAAGGAGGGAAGGCCAGTAATGCGCGGTGGGAGCGCAGCATTAGCTTCTGCGACTATCGATGCCGATGGAGTGCCTTCCGGGTACACCCCAAAAGCCGACGAGGGGCGCTTTTTGCTCAAGATTCTCTGGCTTCCTGACAACGTTGCTCTAGCAGTTGATCAGATTGTCGGGGGTGGTCCAAGCCCGCTTACGGCCTATTTCTTTTGGCCACGTGAAGATGCTTGGGAGACCCTCAAGGGTGAATTAGAAGGCAAAAGTTGGATTACCGATAACGAGCGTGTGGAAGTTTTGAACAAAGCCACTGAGGTCATTAATTATTGGCAAGAAGAAGGCAAGGGTAAGAGCCTTGATGAAGCCAAACTCAAATTCCCTGATGTCACCTTCTGCGGAACTGCCTGATTGCACCAATATTGTTAAAATATTTCTTTCAATATGCCCCGTTTTGACGGGGTTTTTTATTGATATTTATTCCTCAACTCAGTGAAGCTTCAAAAGAAAAGCTTCCTCAGAGAGGAAGCTTTTCTTTTGATTCCAGTATTTTTTTAGAATTG
>MDTC01017292.1_pt1 | contig 19975 bp, 25 predicted proteins | sample 811181 | NCBI WGS metagenome assembly MDTC01 (sample SAMN05326644, study PRJNA326480) | marine metagenome | isolation source: seawater | place: Pacific Ocean: North | collected 2011 | reverse complement strand
CTTTAAAAGAATTAGAACAATTTAAACCTACAGTAGCAAACATTGTTAATGACCCTGCCTTAAATGCTGTTTTCTTTTCTATATCTGAAAGAGGTTCAAAAAATTTAAAAGACTTTACTTCAGAACAAAATGATATAGCAAAAAATGCTTTGAAATCTTTAATTAATGTAATGAGACTAAGTGGCGATCCCGAACTTTACAAGCTGGCTTTGGCAGAAGAAAGAACAGTCATGTATTCTAGTATGCTAGAACAGTTACAATCTCAAGTTAATGCAACTGTAACCGCTTTTGAGAAAGTTAGAGGAGAAGGACCTGCTTTAAACAAGGAGCTTGGAGAAAAAATACAAACCGATCTTTCTAATTTTATTACAAAAACAACTGAATTAGAGGATAAATTATGGGGCAGAGTTGAACAAATTGATTTATCAAACACAAAGTTTATTTACATCGATGAATCTGGAAAAGAACGTAATTCTACGATAACTCTAGCCAGTGGTGAAGAGATAGCCGTTCCAAACGTAGTAAGAACTTGGTTTAATTTAAAAAATAATAAAACCAAAGGTATTTTAAAAGATTTTAATAAATATGGATCTAGTGTTACGGCAGACATGGAGGATCTTTTACAAGATTTTTTACCATCAGACTTAGATTCAAATTTAGAGACTTCCGTTGCGCCAAGTATATTTACTAAAGAACTTGATGCTGAAACTAAAAAACTTGATTTGTTAAAATTAAGTGAACCTGACGGAGAGGAAAATTTTAAACTTTTTAGGTTAGCTATACAATCAAAAATACGCGAAGTAGAGGGTGTGCCGAAAGCCGAAGATTTTAGAAGAACGTCTTTTACTGTGTATCCTACTCGAAAAATATTAGAAGAATTTAAAAAAGATCAAGCTGGCGCAATGGTTAATGCTTTAGAAGATCACCTTGCTAACAACAAAAAATATTTAAAAGGAGCAGAGTTAAGTAAACTTAAAGCTGCTTTAAAATATGCCAAACAAGTAAGAAAAGTAATACAACTTAAAACGGCTAGTCAACCATCGCCTACTATGTTGCTTGAAACTAAAAGATTAGAAGATGAAAAAGTTAGAAGAACGGGTGGAGAAGAACCTGTAACAACTATTTCCGAATTAAATAGTGATACTTTAAAACAAATGAGAACAACTATTTTAAGGGCTTTAAAAGAAGCAAATTCAGCAGTAGACGGTTCAAAATCTAGAGGATGGTTACAAACTCTTAACAAAGCTATATTGGAAGATTATTCTAGTGTTCAAGGCGGAAATATTTTATACGACACAGCTCGTAATTTTACTTTTGCTAAAAACGAAGTAATAGGAAGAACTGTTTTAGGTGATCTTTTTGATGTTGATAGAAGAGGTGCAGAAAAAATTGATGCCGGTAGCATAGTAAACAAATTACTTACAGGTAAAAGTGATATTGTGGCTTATAGATTAGGTCAAATAGTACATGCGGGTAAATTATATAAAGCTGAAAATGAAGCTTTAATAATTAAAAATAAAAAGAAAGGCACTATACGAACTTATGATGAAGCCTCAAAATTAATTAACGATCAAGAAAAAGAATTTTTTGAAACTAATGATGTTAGTGTACGAGCTACAACAAATAATATTGTTCGCAATTTGCTTTACAATAATTTTGATCCTGAAAAAATAAAAGTTGATGGAGAAATAAAAAATTTAGAAAAACTTCCGAAATCTTTAAAGAAATCTGATATTAACGCTTGGCGTGAAAAAAACTCAGGTATTTTAGAACTATTTCCAGAACTTGACAAAGATTTACAAAGTGCTGAAAAGGCAAATAATCTTCTCACAAGCATAATCGATAGCACTTCTGACTTTAATAAAAAATTAAAAAGTCAAAAAGTTTTAAATGAAATAATCGATATTGAAAACCCTGCTCAAACAATTGGTTTTGCTATAAATGATAAAAACCCAACAGAACAGTTTGAAGAAATTTTTAGAATATTTAATGACTTAGATGAAGAAAAAATATTATCTTCAATGAAGCGAAAATATACAGATGCTGAGATAAATGAAATAAGAAACAATCAAGGTTTAAAAAATTATATTAATAATGCCTTACTTTCAACTGTTTTAGAATATTCTCAAGAAGGAGCGGGGGGTATTTCTGACTTTAGCGCAGTTCGTTTAGCAAAAACATTATATGAGCCCATACCAAATATGATCAAGCCCTCTAGCAGTATGATGATTGGAGCGGCTCCAATGGGTATGCCTGCAATTAATCAAAATATTTTACTTGATAGCCAAAGAGTAAAACAATTAGGAGGGCCAACATTAATGGGTATGTTGGTCAAGCAAGGTATTGTTAAACCAGACGCTTCCAAAAGATATAAAACTTTATTGGATAAATTAGCTGGAATAGAAAACGCTATTTTACAAAACGAATTAACGCAAGAGTTAATAGAAGAAACAGGAGCAGCGGCTGACTTAGGTATAAGTTTATTTGGGTCTTGGGGAGCTAGACAACTTCAAGGTTTATTGCCGGGTCAGCAAGGTAGTGAAAGTTTAATTATTGCCGCAGCTGGAGCTAGAGCAGCAAGAAGAATATTTGATAAAATTCCAAAAAACTTTCAACTAGACGTAATGACAGAAGTTATGGAAGATCCTATATTATTTGCAAACCTATTAAGACAAGCCCAAAACAAACAAGATGAAAAAGGTATTGCTTTAGGTATAGAGAAAATATTACAAAACGCTGGTATAATCCCCACGCGACCTTTGCCTTGGATTGTAAGGGAAGTTTCTTCAGAAATAGATCAAGAAGAAGATACGTCAGAACCGGGATTTATAACAGGTGATGTTTCAAAAGTATCACCTTCTAGACTTCCTTTGCCACCCGCGCCTCAAGGGCCACCACCTGAGATGATTAGTCCGTCTTTAGCATCTGCTTCACCAATACAACCAATAACGGGTCAAGGCGCAAACCAAAATCAAAGGTCCAAGCTCGCCGCAGCTTTTCCTTTTGATATTACGTCCGATATTGACCGCATGAAACAAGCGGGTATCGGATCACTTATGGGATAATTATGAAAGAAAACTTTGATGAATCTTTAAAAATGTTACTTGTGCACGAAGGAGGTTGGAGCTCACATCCAAAAGATCCTGGCGGCAGCACAATGAAAGGAGTGACCAAGAAAGTATATGAAAAATACTTGGGTCGAGCCTGTACTGACGAAGACCTTAGAAACATAGAAGATGAAGAGATTGCAGATATATACAAGAAGCGTTATTGGGACAAAATAAAAGGTGATGATTTACCAGACGGCGTTGATTGGGCTGTGTTTGATTGGGCTGTAAACAGCGGACCTTCAAGAGCAGCCAAAGCTTTACAACGCTGTGTAGGCGCAACAGTTGACGGGGTCATCGGGCCAAAGACCGTGGGTCACGTAACAGATATACCGGCAGAGAAGACAGTTGAATTTCTTGCATCTGAGCGAGAAAAGTTTTATCGTTCCCTTAATACCTTTGATACTTTTGGCAAAGGTTGGTTAAGACGTAACGAAGAAACCAGAGAGAAAGCAGTTGAAATGGCTATAAAGGAAAAAGACAATGGCTGAATTTGATGGAGTAAATGTTCCCGAAGGTATTGCCTCTCTTTTGCGTGAAGATAAAGAAAGAGAGAAGAGATTTAACACAGATCCAGATTTTCCGGTAGAAACCAATCGTGCAATGATTTTGTATAACGACAAAGGCGAAGGAACTTTTGTAAAGGGTGAAAGTCAAATATTAGAAGCTATAAAAAATGGTTATTTTTACACCGCGTCTACCGTTCCGGATGTAACTCCAACAAAAGATTTTGGAGAAAAAATTTACGAAAGTGGTTTTTTTGAACGCCCTGTAAAAAATATGGCAGAAGCCATAGAACAAACTAAAAATGAAGAAAGAAGCAGGGCTATGAATTTTGAAAATTATGATCCCGTTGTTGGAAGTGCAAGCGGTTATGAATTTTTTAATTCTCCACGATATTTAACCCGACCTTTCGGACTTTCACAAATTGGTCCAATGGATACAGTTAGACGATATAACCCTGAAAAAGATGAAATGCTACCAAAATCAAGACCAACCATGTCTGAAATATTAATGGAACAAGGAGAATAAAATGGCTGAAGGAATTATGGGATTAATAGACTCAATGCCGGATGAAGGACCACCAGCAGATGCGGGTGATACAAGCAGTCCTAATTTTGGTCAAGGCATGTCCATACCGCAAATGTATGAAATATTGATGCCTTTAGCAAGAGAGCTTTCTAGAGAAACGGGTGAGGATGTACAATCTATATTGCAGGAAATGATTACGGACCCTACCGCTATTGGCAGAGCTAAAAGTATGTTAGGAATGGATGAAACAACACCTTTTCCTAATAACATTAGAGAGCCTATGCCAAGTGACATGCTTCTTAACAGGGTAACCGATCAAGAGTTAGGACAGATTCGTCAAAAGGAATCAAGTTTATATGACAATTTAGGACCGCCTAGCACGGTTCCAATGAACCCCGTTGGAAGACCCACCATGTCTGAAAGGTTGCTTTCACAAATGTCTTTGAAGGATTAGTAAATGCCCGTAACAATTAGTGGTGGTAAATTTGGTTCTAATTTAAGCTCAGATCCCGACACACGGGACGACCAGAGAGCCATTGCTAAAGCTGACCTTAACAAACTACAAAATCAAATAGACGCTAAAGAATTAAAAAGAGGATCTAAAGCTGTTCGAGATGAGCTTAACCGTCTTGAAAAGATGGGCATTGCTACTTTTGGAACAGGCTTACGCGGTTTAGACACAGCGGGTAGCGGTGATAAACCCTACACAAGACAGCAGTACCAACGTCTTATTAATGCTTTGTACGATCCATCACAAAGAGATTTTGATCAGGATACTATTTATCCTAATGAGTTTGCCGCAACTCAACAAAAATTAACCGCAGCGGATTATGAAGACTATGTTCAAGGACGCGAAGAACGCTTAAAAGATAGTTTGTTGGGTAAGGGTATTGGATATTTACAAGGAGTGGTTAACCCTATTGGTTCGGGTATGAAAGCGGCACAGGACTATTTAGGTGGCATCATGCCTTTTCTTCAAAGACAAAATCCCGCTTACTATAGTTATTTGCAAAAAGGTTTAGCTCCACAAAATGACCAACAAATACCACTTATGCTTGCCGGTATAGGATCACTGCCTGTTAATCAAACAGAACCTGTAGACAGTTCTACTGTTCTGTCAGACTTTGCATTAACACCCAATGAGGTTGCCTTTAACAACCCAACTGTAGCCGGCTCCGATATAATTAATTCTAATCAGTTATATCCAATGTTAAACTATCCAACTTTCAATACTCTCTCCTAACACCTGACCTGCAATATCAATCTTGTCGCGTAAAGCATTGATTATCTTCTCATCTATAGTGCCAGGTGATATCAGATCAATATATGTTACTTTCTTTTTCTGTCCGATACGATGCGCCCTGTCTTCGCTTTGCAATCGTATTTCTAGATCATAACTGTTAGAATAGTAAATCACGGTGCTCGCGGCTGTAAGCGTTAAGCCAAAACCACCTGTACGCGGTTGACCAATAAAAAACCGTGTTGTTTCATCTTCCTGAAAGTTCTTAACAATTTGTTGTCGTTCTTCCTGTGGCGTCTGACCATAATAGGTAATCACACTTTCTTCTCCAAACTCTTTGGCTAACGCATCACGGATCGCGGTTATGTCATGTACAAAAGAAGCCCATATAATAACTTTGCCACTTGTTTCATTTAGTATGTCAACCAGTTCTGTTATACGATTAGAGCTTATACTGCGGATTGTTTCATCGTCATCCTTGATAAACCCGCAACATATTTGTTGTAGACGCATAATCTGTGTCAGCACACTGGATGTAGTAGACAACATGCCATCTTGAAATAACGTCAGGGCAAGTTTTTTCATCTCGCCATAATGTTTTTTCTGGTCATCTGTCAAAGGTACATTACGTCTTACAAATATTTTATCTGGTAAATCAAGACAATCCTTCTTCAGTACACGACTACTAAATGCTTCTATCTTTTCATTGAGCTCATCTAATCTCTGGTAACCGGCTATCTCCTGAAAAGATCGATGCCCCATTGTTCTACGTTTGACCACGGCATACCGACCTTGAAAGGCATAGTAACTGGCAAAACCAAGTAACTTGTCTGACAGGAAAGCAACTTGAGAAAACAAATCCATAGGTGACTTTGTGACAGGAGATCCTGTCAGGATACGTTTATAGCTACAAAGCTGACCCAAACTAACAACATTCCTTGTACGCAGGGCCTTTCTATTCTTAATTGTTGTCGATTCGTCTACCACCATCATGCTATTCGGAAATTTACGAAACAGCCATTTAGCCGTCTCAGAGCCCTTTATTGTAGATAAAGCTTCTATGTTCATTACAAACAATTTTAGGTGCCCTGTAGCCTCCACAAAGTCCAAGAACTCTTTCTTGTAAGTCTGTGTAATGTTAGATTGCCAACGCAACACGATGCTTTTTATATGGTCTGGTAAATGCTGTGGTATTTCTTTATACACCCAGTTATCATAAACACCTTTAGGTGCTATAATAAAAGCAGCTTCTATCTTTTCAGTTTGATACAGGTGACCAATGGTATCGATTGCAACCTTTGTTTTGCCTGTCCCCATCTCCATAAACAGTGCAAAGTTTTGTTTGTCTTTTGACTGGTTAAAAACTTTTAATTGATGGTCGTATGGTTTTGTTTTAAATTTATACATTTTTTTTCTCTTTAGTTCTTGACAATGCGATTGTATAGGATTAAATAAGAAAAATCAAGAGTAGAAATACTTTTTAACAACGGACGGAGGACCACGATGCAAGATGATATAGCATCCCTTATGGAAAGCGATGTTGCTGAAAAAGCTTCCTCATCTCTAATTGTTGGAGATGTGCAACTCAAACAGGCCGCAAATCTTGCGGCTATGATTAAAACTGAAACAGAACATGTAAAGGTTTTAGAAGAAAACTTAAAAGAGTGTAAGAAGAACCTTATGAAGTTAACCGATGAGGACTTACCTCAACTTCTAACCGAACTTGGTATGTCCAGTTTTAAGATGGCTGATGGTTCATCAGTCGAGATCAAGAAAACGTATGGAGCTTCCATTCCTGTAGATAATCGCATACAGGCTTTTCAATGGTTACGCGATAATGGCTTTGGCGATATTGTCAAAAATGTTGTTGCCTGTAACTTTGGCATGGGTGAAGACAACCAAGCAGATAGTTTTTTTGAGATGGCAAAAGACAAAGGTTTTGTGCCAGATAAGAAGACTGAGGTTCATTCCTCAACACTACGGGCTTTTGTAAAAGAGCGTGTAGAAAATGGAGACGAGTTCCCAATGGATTTATTTGGGGCTTTTATCGGTCAACGAGCTGTAATTAAAGGAGGAAAATAATGTCAAATGCAGTAAAGAATAAGGGCGACACTAAAGTTGCTACACTAGATATGGATATGTTTGAGCAAGATGCGGGTGCGGGATTAAATAATCTTGGTACTGAGGATTTAGCTCTACCTTTCCTAAAGGTATTGTCAAAGCAAAGTGATGAGCTTGATGATATAGATGGCGCAAAAGCCGGTGACATTTTAAATACTGTTACCAATACTTTGTACAAGGGTAAAATTAATGTTGTGCCCTGTGCGTACCAAAGGCGTTTTATTCAATGGCAACCAAGAGGTACCGGATCAGGTGCACCTGTCGGTATCTATAAGCCTACGGATGATATGCCTGAGACAAGCCGTTCTTCTGAAGATAACAAAGAATATCTTACAGATGGTAGCGGAGACTATATGGAACAAACCTGTCAATGGTATGTTAAAGTAGTTGAAGATGATGGTACTTCGTCTAATGCATTGATTGCCATGAAGTCAACACAACTTAAAAAATCCCGTAAGTGGATGTCTATGATTATGTCTAGACAAATGACTGGTAAGAACGGACCTTTCACGCCACCTATGTATTCACACGTTTACTCTCTTACAACGCATGCTGAAGAAAACAGCAAGGGTAAATGGCATGGATGGGAAATGTCTTTAGAAAAACAAGTTGGGGATATTAATCTTTATAACTCAGCAAAAACATTTGCTGAGTCGGTTGATAAAGGTGATGTCAACGTCAAGCACACCCAAGAGGGCGAAGGTCAAAACGAAAATATTCCTTTTTAACTTTGCTTAACTGTGGCGGGGCAACCCGCCACTTTTTTTGGGTGTATAAATGTCAATAAAAAAGTTTGCCACAATCTTTGACGGCTTGGAAGAAGCCTTTGGTACGTTTGAAATACAAAAGCAAAATGCCAGTGGAAAGAGCATGGGTCAGGCAAGGATTGTTAGAGAAGAAAGAACCAGTGATAATTGGAAGGGGCACCTAAGTGGTAAAGGTGATTCTGTTGGTATTATTCCTATTAATGCTGAGAATAAATGTAAATGGGGTTGCATCGATATAGATCAATATAATCTAGATCATAAGAACCTTATTTCAAAGATTAGAGATTTAAAGCTACCTTTGGTAGTTTGTCGCTCTAAGTCAGGCGGTGGCCATGTGTTTTTATTCTGCAAAGAATGGATGCCGGCTAAAGAGTTACAGCAAGTTTTAAAACATCTTGCTTCTGCACTGGGCTACAGCGATTGCGAAATATTTCCAAAACAGGTCAAGTTGCAGTTAGATCGTGGGGATGTAGGTAATTTTTTAAACATGCCCTACTACAACGCTGAGAGTGGCTTACGCTACGCTATCAAAGATGATGGATCTGCGGCTACGCTCAAAGAGTTTTTTGCCCTGTATGATAAATATGTTCAGACAAAAGAACAGATACTTGCTTTAGAAGTTGATAAAACCAAGACGATGCCGGCACCGGATGGTCCACCATGCATACAGCATCTTTGCACACAGGGTTTTCCGGAAGGGACACGCAACAACGGCCTTTTTAACTGTGGTGTTTACCTTCGTAAAGCTTTTCCGGATACCTATGAGACAGAACTACTTAGCTACAACATGAAATACATGAGCCCACCGCTTCCCTTGAGTGAGGTTAACATCATAGCAAAACAGCTTAACCGCAAAGACTACGCTTACAAGTGCACCGATGCACCAATAAAAGATTTTTGTAATAAAGAAGTTTGTAAGACAAGAAAGTTTGGGGTAGGCAACTCTGCCAACCAAGCCACCCTTGCCAATCTTCGTAAATACGCTTCTATACCGCCTATATGGTTTATGGATGTAAACGGAGAGCCTTTGGAGCTTGACACAGATAGTCTGCTTAACCAGAATGCTTTCCAAAAGTGTTGTGTAGAACAGCTAAACTTTCTACCGCCCACGGGCTCCAAGCCTATGTGGGAGAACCGCATGAATGCTTTGTTGCAGAATATGACAGAGACAGAAGGTAGTGTTATAGAAACATCTACCGATAGTTCTATCGATGGAGCCTTCTACGAATACTTGGAGGACTTCTGTCGTAACATGCAGACAGCACAGGACAAGGAAGAGATACTACTACGCCGTCCATGGACAGATGAAGAGCAGAACCTGACTTACTTTCGCCTTCGTGACTTTGAAAACTTTCTCAAGCGTAATCGTTTCTTTGATTTTAAAACACATAAGATAGCCCAACGCCTACGGGACATAAACGGCGAAGCACAAGTATTAAGAATAAAAGGACGTTTGGTGCGTGTATGGGTCATACCCGCATTTGACAAAACTGTAACCGATTTAGATCCACCTGATTTTAGTGATGGGGAGGCCCCGTTTTAATTATGACTTACTCAAAGTGTAAAAAACGATATAAATACCATATTAAAGTTATAGAAGATTTTATGTTAAATTGTTCTAGGGAATATAAAACATACAGGGCCCCCAAAGGTTACTTTAACACTTTTAGAAAAATACAAAAATCAAACGCTGACAGAAAAAAAGGCATTTCGATAGATAAAAAAGTTTATACTCCAAGAGTGGGCGAAGAATTAACTGATATTCTAAATGATTACAACTTTGATATTTATAAAAAACCTTTCGGTGGCAAACAACCAATAGACCAACAATCAGAAGAAGAGTTTCAAGAAAGTTTAGATAAAATGGACGATTACATTGTTTTAGCTAAAAAAGAAATACAGTTTAATAATGAGGTTACAAGTTGGAATAATTGGAAAAAAGGTTATACAAAATTTCAATATATGTTGTGGATAACTCCAGAAGAACACGAAAAAGCTGTAAAAAAATATGATGAAAAATGGGGGTTTCTTAATGTTTAGAATATTTGGACCACCTGGGACTGGTAAGACTACAACGCTATTGAATATGGTAGAGAAGCAGATGGAAGACGGCATACTACCCAGTCAGATTGCTTTCTTGGCCTTTACACGAAAAGCTGCGAAAGAAGCAAGGGAACGTGCATCAAAACGATTTAAGCTTAATATGGATAAAGACCTGTTTTATTTTAAAACGCTTCATAGCTTTGCCTTTGCCATGTCCGACATACAATCGACACAGCTTATGAAAAATGATCACATGGACGAGCTTAGTACTATTATAAAGTTTAATCTTAGAGGTTCCCAAAATGGGAGCTTTGGAGATACACCGACTGTCAGCGAAAATCCTATTATGCGTATCATACAGTTAAGCCGTTTACTGAGAGAGCCTTTGGAAAATACTTACCGGCGTGTGTCTTTCTCAGCTGACTTTACACCTTTTATAGAGGTAGACTATATAGCCAAGTGCTATCGCAAGTATAAGAAACAGCGATATCTGTTTGACTATACCGATATACTGGAGCGGTTTGTCGAGAAGGAAGGCTCTTTCTGTCCTAACTTTAAGGTCTGTTACATAGACGAAGCACAGGACTTGTCGCCTCTGCAATGGGAGATGATAGAATTTATTAATAAACGCTCCGATAAAATGTATCTTGCCGGAGATGATGACCAAGCTATTTATCGATGGGCGGGTGCTTCTGTTGAATCGTTTATATCGATGCAAGGTGTATCCGATCATTTACTACGTTCCTATCGTGTTCCTAAATCAGTACACCGCGTAGCTGACAGGATAGTCCGGCGTATAAAAAACAGACGCTCCAAGCTCTATACACCAAAGGAAGGCTCTGCGGGTTTGGTTAAACGTGTCTCAGCCCCAAGCTCTGTCGATATGAGTGAAGGCGAATGGCTTGTACTGGCACAATGTAATTATATGCTGATATCAATAGCAGACATGTTGAGAAGTCAGGGTCTGCTTTTTGAGCTACACGGCAAACGGAGCATCAGCGATAAGATTACAACAGCTGTCCGTGCGTGGGAAACATTACGAAACGGCAAACAGATTGATCTACAATCTGTGAAAACGATGTATACCTACATGCGAGCCAATACACGCGTAAAACGTGGGTTTAAAAAAATTACAGCGACCACGGAGAACCCGTTGTACAGTATTGAAGACTTACAACAAAACCACGGCCTTCTTGCCAATGTCGGTATGATATGGCATGTGGCCTTAGACGGGTTGCCTGAAACTGAGTCTGCATATCTTACGGCCATGCTTCGTAGGAAAGAAAAGATTACGAGCGAACCACGGATCAAGGTTTCTACCATACATGGTGCCAAGGGCGGTGAAGCTGACAATATTCTGCTTCTGACTGATATCTCACCAACAGCGGACAATTCTCGTCTTGCGGGGGATGAACATGCCCAACAGCTAGACGATGATCTACACCGGTTATTCTATGTAGCCGTAACACGAACCAAAGAAAACCTTTATCTGGTAGACCCAGATGACCAACTAAGGAGTTATTCAATATGAAGAAACCATTAATTTATGTAACTTGTGCCACGGCTACCGAACCAATCAATATAAATATACTACACAATGATGGTAGTGGTAATTTTGTCCGTTATGATTTAGACCCTTATAAAGCTCTAACCATAGCCGCAGATTTAATTCAATTCTATAAATGGAAAGCAAAAGAAGGACTAACTGATGACTTTACAAATGGCAATGTTCACTCCAAAGACGGAATGGATACCTCCAAGCGAATTACCCGACCTATCAAAAGCAAAAGAAATAGCGATTGATGTAGAGACACGCGATCCTAATATAAAAACCTTGGGCCCCGGATGGGCTCGTAAAGATGGTGAGATAGTCGGGTATGCTGTTGCAACCTCCGAATGGAAAGGGTATCTTCCCGTATCACATTATGGCGGGGGTAACCTTGATAAACGCATTATCGAAAACTGGTTACGGCCCATGTTGGGTTCACCCGCCACCAAAATCATGCACAATGCACAGTATGACCTTGGTTGGCTACGGGCGACCGGCTTTGAAGTCAAAGGACGTATCATTGATACAATGCTTACAGCTTCCTTACTGGACGAAAACAGATTTAGCTACAGCCTGAACGCTCTATCTTACGACTATCTCAATAAAACCAAGTCAGAGAAAGCTTTGCAAGAAGCTGCGAAATCTTTTGGTGTAGACCCAAAAGCAGAAATGTGGAAGCTACCGGCCATGTATGTTGGTCCTTACGCAGAGACAGATGCAGAGTTAACCCTAGAGTTATGGAACATCTTTAAGAATAAGTTATCCGAAGAAGAGCTATGGACAGTCCACGGCTTGGAGACAGATTTACTTCCCTGTCTTGTTGACATGACCTTACGCGGAGTGCGTATAGATTTAGATGGCGTAGAGAGAACCAAGCAACATCTTCTCAAGGAAGAAAAGAAAACCTTGTCACAGATAAAACATGTTGTTGGCTTTGACGTAGAGATATGGGCGGCTCAGTCGCTTGCCAAAGCCTTTGATGAAGTGGGCCTTGCCTATCCCAAGACAGAAAAAAATGCTCCTTCGTTTACAAAAGCCTTCCTGTCAGAGAGCAAACATGACCTACCACAACTGGTTGTCCGTGCAAGAGAGCTTAATAAAACCAATGGTACGTTTATTACAACGATACAAAAGCATGTTGCCCATCACGGACGTATCCACAGTCATATTAATCAGATACGATCTGATGATGGCGGGACAGTCAGCGGACGTATTTCAATGAACCATCCTAACCTACAGCAGATACCGGCCCGTAATCAGGAGATAGGTCCTATGATCCGTAAATTGTTTCTACCTGAAGAAGGAGAGCAATGGGCTTCGATAGATTACTCGCAACAGGAACCACGGATCTTGGTACATTACGCTTCTGTCTATGGTAAATCTCGCAAGGCGGGTTCTTTACCGCGTGTCGAAGAGTTTGTAGAAAAATACACCAACGATCCTGATATGGATTTCCATACGATGGTGGCAGAGATGGCAGACATACCACGAAAGCAAGCGAAAACAATTAATCTTGCCATGATGTATGGCATGGGTGTCGCGAAACTCTCTGCACAACTCGACATTACAGAAGATGAAGCTAAAAAATTAACCAAGCAGTACCATGAACGGGTGCCTTTTGTTAAAAAACTGATGCAAGGCGTGGCAGAACGGCTGTCACATAACACGGCCAACGGGTCTATTCGCTCTCTCAAAGGCAGAAAGTGCCGGTTTGATCTGTGGGAGCCAGATACTTTTGGTATGAGCAAGGCTATGCGTTACGAAGAAGCAATTGTACAGTATGGAAACACTACACGATTGAAAAGAGCCTTTACATACAAGGCCCTAAACCGGCTTATTCAGGCTTCTGCGGCTGATATGACCAAGCAAGCCATGGTTAACATATACAAGGAGGGACTTTTACCGCTGATACAGATACATGATGAGATTGCTATCAGCGTTAAAACAAAAGAAGATGCTTTTGCTATTGCAAAAATTATGGAAGATGCTATAGCTTTAGACGTACCTATGAAAACTGATGTAGAAATTGGTGATTCCTGGGGTACAGCGAAGTAAATATTTATTTTTCCTCCCAAAAATATAAATATAGACTGGAGCCCTTTTTTAGGGCTCCTTTTTTCTTGCTTTCTTTTATAAAATCCCATATAATCTTAAAAAAATACAGGAGTAACAGATGGACATTGAGAAATGGAAGTCAGTATTGGTTCCAATAGAGGTATACCAATCGATTAAAGCACTTGCCAAGCATGAAAAGAGAACAATCTCAGGCCAACTGAGAGTTGTCTTTGAAAAGTTTTGCGAATCAGAAAAAATAAAGATAAATTTGGACGCAGATGGGACCAAATCGCCAAAAAGATGATTTTTATCCCACGCCTCCCGAAGCAACACTTGCTTTACTAAACTCTGAAAGCTTTGGTGACGGGACAATTTGGGAATGTGCGTGTGGAAATGGAGCGATGAGCTCTGTTTTAAAGGATAAAGGTTACAAAGTGTACAGTTCTGACCTGAATGACTATGGGTTTGGGCTTTCTTACGTTGATTACCTGATGACAGTCAAGCCGGATGACAATATACAATCGGTTGTCACCAACCCGCCCTACAAACTGGCCAAAGAATTTATATTAAGGACGCTTGAATACGATATACCCAAGTCAGCTTTCCTTTTACGTCTGTCTTTTCTGGAAAGTATGCATAGATATACTGAGCTATTTAAAGATAAACCACCGATTCGCGTTCATGTGTTCAAGAAACGACTGACAATATGGAGAGGTGACGAAACACGGGCCGGAAATGGTACAGTTGCCTACGCTTGGTTTGTGTGGGAGAAAGGTTTTTCCGGCAATCCTGAGATTTTTTGGGTATAGCTATTGACCCGTATGAGACAATATGATACAATTAAGTGCGATACGTATTTTAAGCCTAGCTTTTTATGTGATAATGAAATACTTAAAATACAATTAGGCTCTAATAAAGTTTACCTCAATTTTCTTTATTAGAGTTTTTTGGCTCCAACAGAGTTCCCCTCCAGAGGAGCTTTATATTAATCCCGCAGTTCTTTGATCCTTTCTAACTGCGGGATTTTTATTTAAAGCTATCCTTCACACTTTTTATAACATTCTTGAGCGTAAAAGGTTTTTCATTGGGCCGGTATTTACACGTTATTTCTCTTGGGCATTCTCCCGCACCAATCGGGACATACTCATTCCATTGTGTATTGTTAGCTCCGACAAAAATGCAAACCCTTGTTTTGTTTTCTATCAGCTGTTTTGCCAACCGGCACGTTGTTGTTTCTTTATCCCTAGCAAAAGTTACAATAGCTAGAAACGATAGGATGCAGAAGAATATCAGGAAGTAATATATAAAATTATAAAACATGATCATCACGCAACACTCACGGAGATAATCCAAAGCATCCATCCAAGAGCACCTATCCCAATCAGTACAGCAAATCCTATGATGCTGTAGTCACGGATCATGCGTTTCTGTTCTTCGCGTTGATAAATAGCTTCATTTCTCTGCCGGCGTATACGACCTTCTTCTTTGAGTAAGTTTTCCCAGCCCTGGAGCCCGTAATGTCCTACGATCCAGTTCTTCAGCTCCTCTCGCTGCTTTTGTATTTTGAGTTTGGCACTATAGCTTTGCATAGCTACTTCTTCGACAGAACCATTAAACAGTTTGTCAAACGTGCTTGGACTGTTTGACTGTTTGTTTATGTTGTCAATATCCGATACGGCACCCATCCACTTTCCAATCGTATCCGACATTTCTTCTATATCCTTGCCGTGTTGGATCAGTTTTTTTATTTGTCCGTATGTCTGACTGGCAATAGTGACAGCCGTACCTAATGTAATTGGGTCTATCATTTACATACTTTAAAAAGTTATTTTTTACAAAATAACATATACCCTTTCGTTACGAAATGAGATAAAGTCTTATAAACAATTAACGGAGGAAAGAATGCAAAAAAAAGACATACCAAACCGCAGACCATGTGTCACAACAGATGTTGGAGAAGGACTGGCTGTTACTGTCAGTTTTCATCCTGATACGGGCGATGCTGTTGAAGTTTTTATGACGGGAAGAGGGAAAGCGTCCGACAATCCTATGCAAGACGCTCTCTATAATATGGGTGTTAAAGCGTCCGAACTGATGCAGATGGACGATTCTCCTGAAGAGCCTTCTCAAGTTCAAGCGGAGTAGCTTCTTTCAAAGGTAGGTTACACCGGCCACAATGTATTGTGCCGGTTTCCTTGTTGATTAGCCCACGAGTCTCGGCTCGGCACCAATCACATTCTATATAGCGGTTTACTGTATCCATGATAAGATTACCTCATTGGTTAGATACTTTTCCGCTATATGAAACATCACACAGAAAATTATAAAATATGGTCCCATTAATTTAATCGTCATAATATGTCCTCCTATCTTAAATAAAATCACTTTTTTCCCTTTATGTACACAATTCTTCTCGCCTGACCGGCCGTGAGACTAAAATGTTCTGCCAGATCATCCATAGTAAACTTTCTATCAATCGTTACTTTCCTATGAACACCGCCTTCTTTTCTGTATTTGATATCGTTCTTATGCTCATGCCAGTATTGCTGAACTTCTTCTATAAAATCATCGTTAAATTTTGTCATGCGTCTTTCCTTTCTATTTTATCTGTAAGAGTTTATAGGAAAAGATAAGAGATGTAAATAAAATACTAATATGCATTTAGTGCATAGGTCGTATGCATTAATTAGTTACACAAGTATAAGATTTTATGGTATTATATAAGAGTAAGAAGAGAACTTTATCAAGGTTCCGGCTATTTGACAACGTAAGTGACTAAAGTAACGGGTTTTTCCAAAAGGGAGAACACTCGAAGCTTTTCTTTTATTTTAACATAACATGGAGAAAAGAACATGACTATTTTAAAAATGAGGGCCATTAATCATGGCACTAGAAAAGCAGACAAGAATCGATATTGCGGACCGGCTGTTATCAGTTCCTTAACGGGGATCACGACTGCCGGAGCTTCAAGATTGATCCGGCATATCAATTCCCGCCGAACAAGAGTTATGGGCACCCATTCTTGGGAAGTCTGTAAATCTTTAAGATTATGCGGAGTTACAGTTAAAAGGATTGATCATCCAACAAGGCACAAGATAACCTTGGCAAGATGGTTAAACCAAAACATTAAAGAGAGAACTCCAGGACGCATTTTCTTAATTGTTGCGGGCAATCATTGGCAACTGGTTTCAGGAAGAAGATATGTTTGTGGTAGGATTGGAGATGTTGTTTCAATAAAACATCCCAAGGTCAAACGAAGAGCAAGGGTTACAGAAGTTTATGAGATCACGGCTCACGGGACACTGACCATACCCACAAACATTACAGACAATCCTTCTGTTAGCGATCATAGGAAAGAACAAAACCGGTGGCGATATAAAGCTAAGAAATTAGCTAAAGAATGGAACCTCGAAATAGAGAATGACTGGTATGGTTGGGGCAATGAAAAAACAGTCTTTGGTAATTCTGAAACAGAAGAACACAAAGATTACCCTTACTACGATGATCATACATCCGTAACATCGAATGATTGGAAAGATATCTACGAATGTTGTAAAAGCATAATTGATTTTATGAAAGAACATAATATCAAACCATAAACATCAGCCCCGCTTCGGCGGGGCTTTTTATTTGTATTGACTTTGTATGGGATAAGTCTTATACTTATAGCATCTTAAATTAGAAAGGGAAGTTTATGAGTAAAGAATATATAATTCGATTTCATCATACCGCTTATGAGGATTACAAAGTGACTGCTGAAAGTAAGGAACAAGCCATAGAAATGATTAAGTCCGGCGACTATGCGAATTACCATGAAGAGACTGACATGTTGATGGATGGTAACCTTTGGTTTGGTGGAATATATCAAGTTTTAGATGATGGTTATTGGAGTGATGAACTCACTACGCCAAAGGAAAAGAAAACTATTAAAAAATTAGGTTATTAAGGGGACAGCGATGAGTAAAGTTCAAGAAACTAAAAGTGTCGAGGGCGGTAACAAATTGTACAAAATAAAAGTTCAAGGTTGGAATACAGCTTTTGTGAAAGTAGAAGCTGATAATGAAGAAGAAGCTAAAGAACTGGCAGAAATAGAAGCAAGCTTTGACAGCGTGGAAAGTTGTCAGGTTTTGTATTACTGCAATAAGGAGGACAGCGATGAAACATACTACTATTCATAGATTAGATAAAGTAACTGACATGGAAATCAATGTTCTTCAAGTCGCCTTGACACATCTAATTGAAAACTTATTGGACGATGAATTTGAGTATATTGAAGAACAACTAACATCAGCAAAAAAATTATACCTAGATTTAGGTGGAAAGGAGTTTTGGAAATAATGAAAGAGCTTAGAGACTTTTGTAACTGGCACCGGTTACCATATCCCACGACCCAAGATCAGGCCGATAAAGTATTTTCAGAACTCGATTTTTATTTGGCCGATGAAAATCTTATGGAAGATGGTGAGCTATCCGTAGAGGAAGGTGAAGAGAAGTATGAACACTATTCACGGGTCGCGGGTCAGGTTCTAAGTAAGTTTAAGTTACGTCCTATCAAAGATCATTATCGTGGGACGTTTGAGAACTTTGATATTGAGAAACAGAAAGTGAGGGAGTGGTAATGAGTGACCATATTTTTTTAAAAGATAAAGTTAATATTGAAATAGATGTAGATCAATATGAAAATTTTGAAAGTTTAGTAGGGGCCTTAAACGAAGTTTTGGCAGAACAATATAAATGCCAAATTTGTTACGATGAATCAGAAGTAATTGATACTGGAAAAACTATTTTTAATGGTTTTATGGTTGAAGCTTTAGAAGAGGAAGATAAACATGAGTAAAGTATTTAAAGTAACAGCAACTATGGATTTTGGTTTTCACATTTTTATTAGAGCCAAGAACGAAGAAGAAGCTATGGAAAAAGCCGGAGAAATTGATGGTATGGGGGATTGGTGGGTAAAATCCGATGATGGTCACGATTGGACCATGGAACAAGCTTGGGAAGCTAATAAAAATGAATACAAGGAAGAAGATGTTTTTATTGAAGACCCTGACGAACAATTGGGTAAACAAATTTACTCAGGTGCTTTTTTAAATAAAGAAGTTGACACCGAGAAATAAAAAATGCTATAATAGAGAGAATTCTTTTCTCTGTGGTCAGACACAACTTAAAACCCCCGTCCTATAAGCGGGGGTTTTTTGTTACATAAGTATACAGTATACACTATGTTCTGAAATCAAAAAAAATATTTTTATTTTTTGAGAAAACAGCGTATACTTATGTAACATTTTAGTTATCTAATTGAATCTAAAAGGTTAATCAGGAAAATTTTGTTACATATTTGATTTTCAATGGTGTATACGTGTAACACTTCTTGACTTCTTTTTTGTTTTGTGGAAGTAATGTAACATAGACACAGTAACAGTTACAGCAAGTGAGACAGTAAAAACATGGCTAGACCAAGAAAGAACGAAAACACACCTTTAACACGAAAAATGGAGCGTTTTGTCAAAGAATTTGTCACAAATGATGGTTTTTTGACCAAAAGAGAGTGTGCAATCAAGGCCGGATACTCAAAAGGTAGTGCTCATGTGAAAGCTTATGAGCTTACAAACCCTGATTTAAACCCTCATGTTGTTGCTTACATGAATAAATATAAAGCAGAAGTAGATGAAAAATATGGTGTTTCTTATGGAAGACATATAAGAGACTTACAAAGGATTCGCGATGAAGCTTTGGAAGCCGGTGCTTATTCGGCGGCGGTTCAGGCTGAGAAGGCTAGAGGTTTGGCACAAGGAAACATTTATGTTAGTAAATCTGAGATTAGACATGGGTCTATTGATTCTATGAGCAGAGAAGAAGTTGAAAAAGAATTACAAAATATAAGAGATACTTATGGAACTTCCCTCATCGATGTTACCCCAAAAAAAGAAGAACCCAAACAAGTCGCCAAAAAATCTAGAAAGTCAGTTCTTTCAGACATTAAAATCAAACCTGAAAAAACTAAACAGAAAGTTACTCTTAACTAGAGTAGAAACTTGGGTATCTCCAGGTGTTCCTGACT
>MDTC01241037.1_pt1 | contig 19979 bp, 20 predicted proteins | sample 811181 | NCBI WGS metagenome assembly MDTC01 (sample SAMN05326644, study PRJNA326480) | marine metagenome | isolation source: seawater | place: Pacific Ocean: North | collected 2011 | reverse complement strand
GGAAACCTCCTCAAGAACTATGCGGCAAGCGCAAAGTCCTCGAAAATTTCAATGTCATCATTGGCATTTATAGTTTTGAGTAGTTTTACTGTGCCTACTCACACAGCCTTGCACGTATTATTGTCCTTACCCTGTCGAAACCTGGTCACCCCCTAAACGTTATTTTCCAACACCCAAATATTTAACTTCTATTACCGGTGCATTCATTTTTTCTGCTAAATCCGAAAGGCTCCTGAGGCTTCCGAAAGTCGAGCCTATTTCTTTTAATCTCTTTAGTACCGAGGCTGCTCCATAAACCCCTGCTGCTACTCTTGATACTGCTGCTTTGACAGAACTAGTGGCCAAGACTAATGTATCACCCGACAGCCTTTTTCCTTTTGATTTGGATTGGCCAGAGGGCAATTCGGGCATTTTCATGTTCGCAATTATAGCTCCTTGTTTTGGATCAAGCACGGTTTTTAATTGATCGGCAAAATGAGAAGTGTTTACATCTCTTGTATCTTTCATATAAAATTTCACATTTAAAACCTTAGACAACCCATTCGGCATATAGACTACCAATTCTAGTAGCATAGGTATTTTACCAGAGTCTAGTTCTACATTTCTTTCTATGAGAAATTTTTTCCAGTTTTCCATTATTAATTTCATTTTACTCTCCTTATTCTGTCGAAAACAGGTCAGCCCCTAAATTTTAAAATATTCCTTAAAGTATTGTTCATGTTTTTTATTTTTAGTATATAAATCTGGAATTATAAGCTTTAAAGCAGATAAGTTATCTGCTCCAGTCTTTGAAACCCTAGCTATCTCCTTACTTGTTCCATGATATTCTATATCACCACTGTCAATTCCACCCTTTATAGTTTTTAAATCTTCGTTCTTCAATCTCCATGTAGCTAACCATGGATCTATTAGTACTAGCTTTGCCCTAGGGTATTTCTTCGAAGCTAAATAAGCCTGGGCTGCTCCGCCAGAGAAACCTACTATTTTCTCAACATTTTCTCTTTTTGGTATTGGTTCGTATGGTTTTAAGATTAATAGCTTAGTGTTGTTACTCTCTCCCCAGGTTTTTAGTTCCTGGCTATACTCTTTCTTTAAATTGCTTGGAGAAAAAGAACTGCCAGTGCCAGAAAAGAACAATGTTAAATTCACATGATCATTGGTCGAGACTTTAGATTTTTTTTCTATTATAAGTTTCATAGTACTTCATATTCCCTATTGGTACTATTTAGTTTAATTTTGTGCTTTTTGATTAGATTATTCAGCTGATGGAGGTTAATCTTTAATATGGCCGCGGCGTCTCTTTTGTTTTTCGAGGCAGTTAATGCATACAGTAAAAAAGCTTCCTTGCAAATATCAGGCAACATTTTCATAATAGGAAACCCCAACAATTTACCGCCAAGACTAGAAGCTATTGACTCTATTTTAAGATAGACCACCTCTTCTAAGGTTAGTAATTTAATCCTATTAATAAAATCTTTATTTATCTTTCTTTCTCTTAGAAGTTTTTTTTTATAATCAAAATTTTCATTTTCTGATTTGTATTTGCAACCTCTAAGTGAGTTATCGAATAACATGCTGTCCTTTTCTGCCGAACCCAACCACCTCAACTAAAATAACATATTCAAAAGCAAAAATCAAGTCTTTTATTTAACTAGAACTGAGACCCGGGTTCTCTTCAGGGTTCTTAGCCTGTTCATATTCATCATTAGTCGGTTCTTCTGGAGGCCTAGGTGACATCTCGTTATCCCATTTATCAAAATATAATTTAGTGTTAGCTATTAAGTAATCATAAAACATCTCTTGATCCTCTGGGTTATCTAGTTCTCCATAATAATCAACTATAGACTTCTCAATGGTAGGATAAACTCTCTCTGCTTTATTTCTTCCGGTAGTGTCTGCACCGGAGATCGCGCCCATTTCTTCTTCCTCTTCTTCCATTTCTGGTTCTGGCTGAGGCGCACCATCATCTGCGTCGATAAATTTATCCATGTCGCCAATACCAGTTGCAGCATCAACACCCTCAATATCAACACCCACGGCTTCGGCTAGCTGATCTTCTTCTGTATTGCCAATATCATTAAGCTTAACAGGAGCTAACGTATCTTGAATCCATTTTACAATATGCGCTCGAAACGAAAGTTTTTGGTCATCATCAGTCGTTAGAGTTTTGTATACGTTTCTCAAAGTTGAAAGAACGTTTGAATTTTTAAGAAGGTCTTTAAGAGTGTTAATTCCAGTACTGTCAGCTATATCAACAGTTGGATCTTCAGAAGCTGCTTCTAAAATCATTTCCCTTAGAGACAATCTAAGCTTATTCTCCTGTAAAACATAATTGATTAAATTATCATTTTCTTTTTTCTTGGATTTAAAGAATTCTTGGAGGCCAATTCTTATTGATCTTCTAAGAGTCTCTTCCTTTTCTTCTTGTTTCATTTCTTCTTCCTCATAATTTTTTATTAGTGGTATTGGGGCCGCATAGCCGGCAATTGCGGGTGATGCTGATGTTTCTTTTATTTCTTCCTCATCTTCCGCTAAATAGGCGTTGGAGCCGCCCGGTGTGCGCGCCTGGGTAAAGGCGCCTCCGTATTGAGTTAAGTCCTTGCGGCCGCCATCAAGCAGTTTCCTGTGGGCCGGCAGCAGCTTCGCCCTCATCGCAACGAGAAAAGGATCTTGAGATGGAGTGCCTTTAGGAGCTTTCTGGGCTTTGAAACCTTCAGATACCAGATTTATTAATGTTCCTTTGATCATTTCTTTTAAATCTTCTGCATCAATTTCTGGCTCTTTTACTTGGTCTTCCTCCGCACCTTGTCGGTCAGTTGGGTTGTAACCCAATATACCCATAACAGCTAGGGCGTCTTCTGGCGATGGAACAAAATCTTCTAACAATTTTAATCCTATAGGATCTCTACTTGCAACATCAATTACGTATCTCATGTCAGAAGCATGTAAATCATTTATTTTTACTGTTGACTTTTTATTCGAAGGCATTTCACTAAATATAGATGGATTAGATTTCAAAAGCCCTATATAATCTGGAGAATGCTTTGCTGTCAATTCACAAACTTCTACTTTGACTTTTAAATCCCTTCTGGCTTTTGCAATGATCGTATCATATCTGGAGTAGTCGTCTTCTTTATCTCCGCAACCCAGCAAAATTGTTGAGTTAGGAGGAGCAACTAACTGGTCAGCTGGATCTGGCTCTTTCATAACATAGTCATAAGTTACGCCCACCGGGGATGCTGATGGGGATTTCATAACAATTGTGTTCTTTCCAGCTGGAGATGTATCGAGGAATGCATTCCATATTGCCATGGCATCATCGGTATTAATCACTCTTCCGGAAGGGAGGGCGCGCCCACCTTTAGTGGGAGTTGAAATAATGACAATAACTTTATCAGCTTTTTTAGACAGATCCTCAACCATTGACAAGTGGCCTTTGTGGGGAGGCTTAAATGCACCAGGCACAATGCCTATCGTCAAAGGCTCTATAGAGCCTTGTGCGCTCTGTTCTGCGTCTTGTGAAGGTTCTATAGGGCCGAACCGGCCATAGCGCTCTGTGCCCAAGATTTGGTTGCTTGGAGCGAACCACCCTGTAAACTTGTAGGTGGTGCCATTGAAATCAAACACAAAACCCTCTGACGGGGTGTTGATGTTTTGAACATCTTTTAATTTCGCGTATTGTTTCTTTAAATCTTCTTTGGCCGCCTCGTTTGAAGAATTCTGTATTTTTGATATCGTATCAGAAATTTCATTTTGAAGTTTTTTTATTATTGCTTCATTATCTGAGATAAAAGCAGAATGAAATCCTTCCAGGATAGCGTTTGTAAAGTCATAAAGAGAGTTACTCAAAGCTGCAGTATAATTTTGGTATTTAAAATTATCATCAAATTCTTTTATTTCGTCTTTAAGTTCTTGAGGTATGCCGGCAGTGATATCCCTCATTGTCGGCCGCGGCTCGTGTAAAGGCTTTTTTGTTATAGGGTCTTTAAGTCCGCAAGGTATGAGCTGAGTCTTGTCTTTTAAGCTTCTGCAAAGCCCCATTAACCTTTGCACCAAAAGTTTGTTCCTATCCTCTGTTAATCCGAACGCGTCTATAATGGGAGTTATTTGAACCATAACAAGATCTTGTATTGTGTTAGAGTCATCGAGTCCAAAGTCTCGAACAAGATTGTCAATAGCAGATATTGAAGTCTCAAGGACAGCACCTGCTTTCTCCTGCCCTGCAGGTTCTAATTTTCTTTCTGCATGAGTCTCCACAGAAAAAATACCAGGTTCGTCAGTGCCTTTGCCCATTAGGGACTTTTCTAAAAGCTCATAGTTAGACGATAGATCTGCAGCAGCTGAACCTAGATGTTTTGAAGTAAGAGACATTGCTGTTTTAGGGTGAAATTTGTCATGGCCGACGGCATGTATTAAGAGTGTTTTCTTATCATAGGGTATAACATTGGTGGTTCCCTGGCTTCGCGGGTTCTCATCTTCAAGTCCGGGGGTGCCAGGATTCATGACTTCTGTATTGAAATAGATATTATCCTTCTTGGTACCAAAAATCTTTAATTGAGTATCTTTATCTAGCTCTGTTATAACATCTTCGAAAGCTTGGAGTGCTTCTACAAAACTATAGCGTAAAGCTTGGTTTGGGTGAGCGGAGAAAAACTCATCAAACTGCTCGACGTCGAGACCTCCTGCTAGGATGTGCGATTTATTTCGTATAGCTCTCGCTCTTTGAGTGGCTACATCAAAGGACAGATAGACATTTTGACCGTCTGTCTTTTCAGTTCCTCGTAATCGGCCATCGACGGCCGCCTGTAATAATTGCTTCAACTCCCCGAAGGTCATCTCACCATTATCATAAATGTGGTTCATGTGACCAGCGACAGCACCCTCAGTCAGAATAGAATTACTCACAATATTGCCCTATCTAGTCCAAAGTTTTGTTAATTTATTGAAAATATTCTCGTCTCTTTGTCCGAAGCGATTTTCATATATAGCGTGTTCTTCCTCTGGGGTTTGGACTTCCTGTTTCACGCTCGCAGCGCTGCTGTCTTTATCTTCTTTTGGGCACGCACACTTGGCGCCTGCGGCTGCATTTTTCTTACAAGCAGGACAGGCGTCTCCTTTACATTTATCGCCGGCTGCGCATTTGTGACCTTCACCTTCTTTGATAGTCTCTTCATCAGTGTCGTCGTCACGCTTATGGTTGCCGCAACCGCCTTCATCTATCTCTTCTGGCGCTTTTTGTTTCTCTAATTTTGCCTCGAGAATCTTCCCAATGAGACCCTTGAGTTCTTTTTTTGAAATCTTAACCATTTTCTTATTCTCCTTTAAATTAATAGTTACATTATCTATATTTATTTGTGTTTTATAGTTGTCTTCCCAGTCTCGGAAACACATATTGCCCTTCTCGTAAGCTTCCCTTTCCATTTCGCGCATATGCGGGTTTGTTTGGGCATATCCCATTCCCATTTCTCCACATTTTTCAGCGCTGAGATCTCCCCGTAGATTTTGTGTATGATGCACTAGCTCATGGGCATAAGATCTTAGGACATCTTTCGGGTGCCTGTTTGAAACAAAAAGGGTAATAGATTCGTCTTGAGGGTCGTAATATGCAGTTTTTCCTAGAATATTTGAAGCATTTTCTGGGTCTTTCTTATAAAAAAGCTTCGGGGGCCTTTTAAAGCCCAGTCTTTTTTTAGCAAAACCTTGTAAACTGTCAATAAGTGGCTGTAATTCTTGCATGCATAGTCCCTATAAGCTCAAATCGCTATAAATAAATAGTTTTAGGTCCTTTGTTCGCCAACAAAAGTTTCATAGTGATCTGCGAGGCTCTGGCCTCTAAGATTGGGTGCACCCTTAACACTCAACCTGAATGGTATAATAGTTGCACTAGTGCGTTCGCTCAATGTTGTAGCATGGTTAGTGATAATATAATCATTTGAAATATTTTTAGTCGACATTAATTTTCCTCCATTAGTATACAGGATAAATAGGCTAAATGTATTCTTTATCTCCGGAAAAGAATATTTCTATGTCTTCATTAACTAACATATGTAGTTTTGTAGTTAGCCAGAATTCTATATCGTCGCGGGAATCAAATTCTAAGATATGTGGACCATCATAAACACACCATTTTCCAACCTCGTCTAAAATATCCATTTTATTGAATACTATGTTGTTAGTACCGTTCATTCTTGTGGCCATCTTTAGTAGATCAAAGTCTAGCCAGTTTATTTGGCGCGCCCGACCGGTTGTCGCTCCATATTCTTCTCCTAAATTCCTAATTTGTTCGAATTCGTCATAAGGGCCTTCAAAGTCCTTAGCTCCTACGTAGGTCTCATAAATCTTAGCAACGCCCCAAATATCCCTAATGGCTTTTGGAGGAACACCGTTCAAAAGTGCAGATCCCACTGTGCAATGAGAAGAGGTAACATAAGGGTAGTCACCCCAGTCAATATCCAGCCCAAAACCTTGGGCGCCCTCAAATAGAATCTCTATATTTTCAAATTCTTCATTTTCATACAATTCTAAATATAAATTAATCAGATAATTGCTTAGTCGTGGGTCTTCGAGGGCCCGTATTCCTTTTCTGGCATACTTATCCCTATAGGCCGGACCATTTCCTCTCCTAGTCGTGCCTATTTCTGTATCTTTTGAGTCTTGAATCCGATGAAAATCAGTAATTAAGTGAGCATTGGTAGAGACTTTTACCAACTCTTTTGCTGGTATACCAGCTTCTTCAAGTTGTTCAATCTCTTCTAAAAATGTCTCGACATGGACAACACAACCTGGTCCAATGATCGATTTTATGCCAAAGAAAACACCACAAGGTATATGATGTGTGACAAATTTAACACCTTCATGATATATTGTATGACCAGCGTTACAGCCGCCGTTATATCTTATCACGTGAGTATAATCTTTGTCTTTACACAGGGCGTGCGCAATTTTACCTTTTCCACAATCTCCATACTGAAGATCTACAACTATGTCCGCTATCATGGTTAATCCTTTTATAAATTAAAATATAAAAGTATTGTATATTATTGTTGTTGTTCTTTTAAGGTCTTTCGGCTTAGTTTAGGGTTCATAATACATGCTATGGTAAGTTTTTTGACTTTTTGGATCTCGCTAGTTAGCTTATTTTGCCGGTAAAGCAATAATCCGCAAAAAAGTAAGTTAATCATAATTAGACCTAGGTCAAAATATTCGTATTTCATCATTTATCCTCTTTTATTGGTCTTCATCTATTTTTCCCCATGGTGCGGGACCAGAGGGATCTAGTAAATCATCTAGATTGTATTGACCTTCGAATTCGAAGTGATCGGAATCTTTTTTCTCATTAAAGTAATCTTTCACATAAATTTCAGTCAATGACATCATATTATCATACGCTTTGACTTTCAGATCCGAAAGTTTTTCAAGATAATTAGAATTTCTAAGCATTTTAAACGCTAAGTTTTCTGGTGAGTAGATTCCATCTCGAGAAAGACCAGCTGTGCGCATGTTTGATATTTTAGTCTTAATTTTTGAAGCATAATTATAAGACTGTTCATTCTTTTTCTGATCATAAAGATCTAGTGCATGGTCAATTGATTTAGCAATAGTTTCAGCTTTTTTCTCTGCATTTCGAAGATCTAAGTCTGGATTTAGCTTTACTGGTTCTGCAATCCACTTATTTTCTTTCAATGACCATATGCCATTTGCTTCATGTGGTTCAGTCACATCTTGAAAATATATTTCTACTTCATGGTCGCGAATCATAATATCGTGTGTCTTATTCCAATTGATGCGTGATTGATCAAGCATTCTTTTAACTAATTCAAGATTTTTATCAATTTCGCCAAAAGAAAACATGATATGGAGATCAATATCAGAAAGATCATGCCAATTGTATGAAGCAGTGGATCCTGTGATTATAATATCTTTTACTTCTGCTTTAATTTCCATGCTGTGTATTACATCGTCCACAATTGCTTGCAACTGTTTTGATACTTCTTCGTCTAATCGGTCGTTCTGCCAAAATTTTGGATTAAGATTATCTTTGGGCTCTAGAAAACTAATATCGGACAAACTATCATTTACTATATTAATGTTAATCACCTTGTATCATCTCCAGTACTTCTAATGCTATTTTCTCAAATTTATTGCTCTTGTTCAAATTTTCTTTAGCATAGAAGCCATAACTAATATGTTCAGAACTGAGCTTTATTTTTTGAAAATCATATTTCATATGGTAAAAATATTTATTTTCTACTTTTTTGAAGAAAACAGCATGCTTAACCTTGAGTCCAGTCTCCTCATAAACTTCTCTTTTTAGACCTTTTTCAATCGATTCACCTTGTTTGGTATGTCCACCAGGTAGATCCCTGGCACCAGGATACTTTTTGTGATCTACTGACCTTTTAAGTAGAAGAATTCGATTCTTACTATCTATCACCACTACCTTAACAACAGTATTGGAATCTTTTTTTACTTTCATTCTTATCATATTATATGTCTATTATTATGACTGAGTTTTTTTCTTCTTGATCTTCTTCTTCATCTGTGATATAATAATCTTGTATTTCTAATTGAATACTAGGTCGTTCTTCGACCTGCATATCTTCTTTCTCTTTTCTAATTAGTAAATCTAATATATAGTCTATATAACTTCTCATGCTTTAATTAGGTATTTCATGTCTTAAATTTTCTAAATTATCTGTTAAGAGTTTTCCACCTGAGTATATTTGCATATATGGGTGGCTCTCGAATGTGACTAAAGTATCCATAACAAAGAAGCAGTCACGTACGTCATCTAAGATGATAGTCAGGATTTTGTTATTGTATAAGGCTCCTTCGTCGAGCGCAAAGCCGGCGCGCTTGAGCAATTCCTTATGATTGACAGCATCCCACACGATTATAACGTTATCTTCAGGGTGCATTGTTTCTATCCATATATCTACCATGTCACGAAAAGATACACTGTAAATTAAAGGATTTAGTATTTTGTTGTTTTCGCTCATTTTGAATGCCTGTCTGCAACAGACTGTGAAGCCCATGCATTGGGTTTAAGCTTGCAAGCTAGGCCATAGCCTTGAACATACCCTTTAAGCATCTCAGAGAGCCTAGCTGTCTCGTTCTTGGTCCCACTTGGAGAAACATCCAGGTGTAATTCGAATCGTTTAGCGGGAATTTTATAATTAGTTACAAAGTGTTCCGCAATCTCTATAGATCTACGTACTTCTTCTGTTATTCTGGTTGGCAAATTTTGATACCTCGTAAGTGAAACATTTTCTTTATAGAAGAAATATCTCCCTCCTAGATTTTTAGTTAATAAACATATAGCTGTTACAAAGCATATTTTGTTTTTTATGATAAAAGAATCTGATCCAATAAATATTTTTTTATTTTTTTTTGAATGTTTTGACACTAAATCCTCAACTTTGCTGAAATTAAGACTCCTTCCTAAACCGGTTGTCCAAAATTTCTCTTTAAGGATCACAATTATGCCATTTTGTTTTGATTATTAGGGCTTTCTTCCATCTTTCTCAATATTTCCGCCCCAAGGGATTGGTCTTTGCCCACTGCATCTAAAACAAAAGTTAATAATTCAAATTCTTTAACTAATATTTTTGCAAATTGTATTGCACGGTCTCTCGAACGATCCTCTAGGATTTCCAGAGACATGCTATCCCAGTCTTGCTGGTAGTCTTGAGGGTCATCTTCTTGTCCTGCCTTATGGCTATAGGGATATTTGCCGTAAACATTATCCTGGAAAGCTTCTTTTATTAAATTGTAAATTTCGCTTTTTTGCATGACTTTTGGTCTCCTTTTATTTTCTTTAACTGTCCCGTCTATAGCTATTGCATCAAGTATAACTTCTTTCTTTTCTCCAATAAAGGTCACTAATTTCGTAAAAAAAGAATTGTCTCCATGGAAGACCTCTTCGTCCGTTTCTCCGACGGGCGCGCCACTGAAGTGGCCATCGAAATCCGTATCTGCGCGCAGCCTTTTGCTTTTAATAACTGGGCCGGCGTATACCAAAGGGAGAACAGGCACCCAACTTTTATCGGCTTCAAACCAGCCCAACGCTTCGTCACTCTCCCCTGTGCTTGGTCCTATTTGGTTATAAGCCCTGATGATCTTCTCGCCAGCGCCGCGGCGGTCTGTAAGCCAGATAATCAATGGCCATATATTCCCTTCCCCCTTGGTTTCGTTAATAGCCGGAGCAATGGGCTCGATCTCGAACTCGCCCTGAATTTCCTTTAGGGAAAGCTGTAATGTGTTGTACAACGCTGTAAAGCTCCTCTTTACTAGGAGGAGTTTTTGAGCTGGATTGAGCGTATTCCATTTTTTCTTAAATTCAGAACTGAGTGCACTGGATGCAACATTGTCAGAGATAGAATCTTTATAATAATATAGACTAACGCTTGGCGCCAAATAGCCGCTCACTTTGGCCGCGGCGCTGACGACCTTCATTGGCTTATTCTCCGGGTTGAATAGGTCCCGCAGCATTCGGCTTTTCTCGTACCAGTTAGGGTCTCTCACAAGCTGACCCCCTGCCAGGCCAGCCTCGGCTGCATCCTCGGGATCAACCCCACGCCCAACTCTGTATCTTAACTTTTTGGCGAAAGCTTTTGCTACAGCTTCTCGGAATTCCGTAGGATAGGCGCCTTGGGTATCAAAATACCTATCGGCAGTAGTATAGGCCCGCCTACCCTTCGTCGCGACAGCTGCTTTAACCCATTCTTGAAGCTGACGACCACGACTTTGGAAAACTACTTCAAGTTCTTCTAATTTTAAAAGAACTTCAGTTTCAGCCTTATGGCAAGCCTCAAACGCTTCTAAGATCTTAGTCCGCTTCGTTATCTCACTTGCGCCGCCGCCTAGGTCAGCGAAGCTGCTCCTGATATCATCTCCGATTTTCCGGATCGCTTTGGCACCGTCACCGGTGAGCTTCGCGCTGGGATTGCGTAGGTGATCAAGAATATCTTTAGCGACAAGATCACCACCAGACATGCGGGGCCTAAGCTTATCCTTGAGTGCATTAAAAATATCAGTAGAAGCTTTTAAATTTTCGTCACCAGCCCCAAGGGCTTCATTAAATGCCTTTCTGGCTTTGAGGTATTCATCAACACTAGCTACAAGCTCTTTTCCGCCGGCTGAATTATCTAACGTTTCTTTAGCTAGTTTTCCTATAACCTTTAGCAATGGCTTAATGGTGATATCCTTACCTTCCTCAGCAGCTGCTTGAACCTCATCAATTATTTTCTTGGTTGATCTAACAATATCTTCCATCTTATCGATCCGATTCGCGTCCTGAGCGGCAGCGGCTTTCCGCAAACGGCGATTCAACAAACCTGCCAGTTCTACGTAATCCTCAGTCTCCTTGGCAAGGTCATACGCGTTGTCACCAACCGGCAACTGGCGCGCCGCGCTCTTTTGCAATGATATTGTGTTATCAACCACCCAGAGCACCTCGCCCGTACCGGGCATATACTCAAGATACAGCTTTTTGCTCTTTATTGCCTCATTGATAATATCTTCAGTTGACATTAGATCCTCATTCTGGATGATAATGCTTCTTCGGCTATTGTACGAACTCTTGGCCAGGGAAAGCTCTCGCTTAGCCTTCTCCAAATCAGCCGTTAATTCTTCTATTTCCTTCCTTCTTAAATTGCCCTGGGCGCCCCTTGGAGTTCGTCGCCGCAATTGCTGTTGCAGACCTTTGACTCTATTTTTCGCGGTGCTCAAGGCGAGGTCGGCTGCAGCGAGGTCGGCGTGATATCCTTCATTCCGCGGAGGCTTTCTGAAGCGCACTTTGCCGTCGAAAATGAGCGTGTCCAATTCCTCATCAATCTTGTTGATATCTGTTGCAATATCCTGTTGAACCCTCAGCGCCAGCTCTGTTCGGTTTAATCCAATAAGCTCAGCAGTTTCATCACCGATTACAAATGGTATCTTTTCAGCTTTGGCCTTTTCTACCTTATCAAAAAGGGCCTTTCCACTTCGCGTTAGGCTTCGAACAGCCTCGGGTGTCGCGACTGCTCCGGTACCGATTATTGCACCAAGTAAGATTTTATCTAAAACGCACGTAATCTCTGTCTCATCCAAATAAAGGCCGGCCCCGACTACCATGACCGCGGTAACTGGGTTAAAGAGGCCTATGCTACCCCCTACAATACCCGCCGCGGCATCCTCGGCACCAGAAGCGTGAGCCACATAACCTGCACCACCTGCGGCGCCTATCTGCAAGAGCCACTTCCTTATGCTATTTTTTCCTTTTCCTTTTCTTAATTTACTAAAAAGCTTACTCAGTAAAGTTGCTTCACCTTTCATCTTTGCCATCGTTGCCATAGTGAGTCTTGCGCTCTGTTTGGCCGCGGCCGTTGTAGTGACCGCGGCGAGTGCTTTCTGAGCCAGGCTGTTTTGCTCCCAGGATCCACAATCATTGAGGTTATCAAGGTTTAGATGTATCGCGTTCGCGCTCACTTGTATTCCAGGCTGTTGCCCTGGTTGCTCCGATGGCGGGGGATTATCGTTTGGATTATCGTCTGATCGTGGGTTGTTATTCCCGCTTGTTTTTATAGCCTTCTTTGTGTTCCTGACCCCTGCATCAACGGCCTTTGCTGCTTCTTTTGCAAGATCACCATTCTCAAAAGTCAATAAAGCTAAGCAAACGGAAAAGAAGTCTAACATAGTTATCTTATTTTTCCAACTTTTCGCATCTTTCCAAGTTGTAGCTGCAGTATCTATTTTACCGGCATTTATAAATAAATTCCGAGCAGCCATAAATTGAGGGCCCGCTTTTGGAACCCTCACAACCACAGAGTTTCCGTTGGCATCTTTCTGTTCGTCGTCTTGAAACCGGTCGCAACCACCATACCAGGGACCCTTCCACCCAACATTAACCTGACTAAACAAAGCTGTAAGATTGTAGGCTCCCTCATCACCGCGCCCGAATTTATGCGCATGAATCTCATCAGCTGAGTTGAGAAGCTGATCAAGGATATTAAGACCATTTTTATCTCTATAAAGTACATTAAGTTGTGTGTTTGGTTTTGCTACTCTTAAAATGGTTTTCATTTGCGCCGCAGGAATATTTTTAGTATAACCAGACACGTCGCCGTCATCCAAGATCATATTAAAAAAACCAAAAAGCCACCTTAACCCTCTCCTTTCTTGGCCCCACCACATAACCATATCTTTCTGTGTATTGTAGTCATCTTGGCATCCGCCATCCGGCGAATGCCTGAATATTCTCGAGGCAACATAAGCAGCTGCCAGGAAATCTCCTAAGGTTATCTCTCCTAATGTCGCTGCAGTTAAATTTCCTATTGGGTTTTTCATTTTACTTTATCAATACTCCTTAACTTATATATTACTCATTTTTTCCACCGGGCGGCTTCCGGGTTTTTGGCTTAGCGAGCGCGCTTGCCTGCGCTACCTTACTAGCTAGGACTTGGCTAGATGGTATCTCAAGTTTAGCTAATGCCAGATCCTCATTAAAGAATTTGGCTGTGACTGTCCATTTCTTGTTAGCTTTAGAGAATTCCTTAAAAGTCTGACCACCAGGGCCCTTTTGCTTTAATATCCCCTTTGACATAAGCCAAGAAAGATAAGCAACCTTTTTTAAATCACTGTCTAATAATTCAAGATTTAGAGAATGTAAGGCCCAGGACTCATCAACCTGTAAATCCTTAGCAAAAAAATTAAACCAAACGTCTGTTAGACCATCCGCGGATACGCCGTCCAGGCTGTATATTTGCTTAAGTTTCTCTTCTATAATAGCATCCGGGGTTTTTTCGTTGTCCCCGGTGATAACAAGAACTTGTTCTTCACCATTTAACTTTTTTGGTACAAACCTAAATTCCTGCAAGTCTGGCCCGGGCTCTCGAGCGCGGGTTTTAGAAACTACTTTCTGTATCGTGCCATCTTCTTCTTCGCTCTCTTCTTTAGCTGAACTATCGTCATCACCTTCAGCTGCAGCATCGCCTGTCGCAGAGGGTATTACGCCGTCTGCGCTTGGTGCTCCTTCACCTGCAGTCTCGGCGTCACTATTAGAATCATCTTGTTCTGCTTCCGGAGCTTCTTTTTGGTCTTTTTTATTTTGGTCTTTTTCTTCCTGAGGTTCTGTCGCGACTTGGCCGTCCTTCTCAGGTACACCTGTGGTGTTTTGTCCGATGTTATCACCGTCATTTGTATCTGGTGTTTCTCCATCGTCCTCTTTCTTTTTGCCGCCGCCGCCTTCACCTTTAGATTTCACTGGCCAGTTTTTCAGGCCGCCTTTACCACCAGATGTTGTATTTATTTTTATGGCAGGCTCGGTCTTTTTGAGCAGACCCCCTTGCTCTACCAAAAGAAATTGTTCTTTTATTAGATTCTTTATTTCATCTCTTGTAAAATCAATCATGATTAAAGGTCATCCTCCACTTCTCGCGAAAGTCTAGAGATGGTCTCCCCTGGTCGCATTATTGCCAAGAGGGTCTCGTTACTAGGGTTACTTTGAAAACCGCGGATTGCCTGGCTTAATAGTCGGCATGCCAATATAAAATTATTGCATAGCTTCAAAACTTCTTGGAGAAGCTTTGGGTCTTTATTAAATACATACCTTTCTTTTTTCCCTTGTTCCGCTACCATAAATTTTTTAAAGGCAACAGCCCTATCATGATAATCTTTAAGAGTATTAAGAATTCGGCCGAACTTGCTATTCGGAGAAATTATATCAAGATCAGCAACACTCTTGCCGCCTTTCATAGCCCAGAGAAAGGCATCAGCGCGGCTCCATGATTCTATTCCAGACTCGAAGCAGAATGGTATCTTCTTTTCCTCTGAAACATGAACAAAGCCAATATTATAAACACCTGGACTCTTCCTATCAGGCGCGCCCCTATCAAACGCACCAAAGTTTAGACCATATATATCACTAAATGAGTTGTCTAGGTTCCATTTAAACCTCTTTACTTCCCTTGGGGCCCCACCAGCCAAGTGATCTTCCATATTCCTCCAAAAAATGTTCTTAATGTTATTGGATATCCTTATCTGATCTCTGATTGCTTGCTCAGATGCATTCTTAATATATTGAGCATTACTCAAGTACCTATAGGCCGTCGAGAATGTCTTTCTACCTGCGCGGTCGTCTTCACCTAGGCCGTATTTACAATACTCCCCGCCTTTCAGGATAAGTGCAAGGGTATTTCTCAAATCATAGCCATTCTTGATGTTTTTTGCGCCATGGCATGCTGTTTTGGAAGGCGCGCCTCTTTGAGACCTCGCGCTGCCGGTTGGAGTTTGCGCATTCAAGCTCAGACCCCAACTATTTATGATACTTGTAGTATCGCTTTCGCCTCCTTCAGTATTGGCGACGTCGGAGAGCCTCCCCCGGACATCGGCCGGGTCCGCATTAAGCGCCGCGGCGATCTGGGTTGGGTCGCCCCATATTGTTTTCTTTTTTCTTATATCATAATGGACCCATCCATCGTAATAGCCTAGGCCACCCGGGGTGATTGATCCACTATCCATCATATCATTGACGATTTTATAAATCTGAGGGATCGTCATGTTATTACCCTCTGCTGGCTTAATATCCGCAGCTCTACCCTGCATGTGTTGTGATGTTGTAGCACCTCCGATGGAGGTATTGTAAGCTGGAGTTCTATATCCTGAACTTATTCCTAAGGCCCCTGTCTTATTACGAATCTTTTCTAGTTCAATGGCCAAGGCTCTAACATTTTCCTTATATTTATCAGGGACAGGGGTATTATTTTTATCTTTACACCTAAATTCTTCATACGAAAAGTGTGGCGCGCCCAGGATTGGTGTTGTTGTTTTCTTCTTCCGCTCTTCGAGTTGATTCATCATCATAGCCTTTGGTGATGGCGCATTAGTCCTCAGTACTTCTCCTGTCTTTGTACTCTTTATCTGTGTTGACCCATCCTGGCCATAGGTAGTGGTTGTTGTTGGGTTCCTCTTTTGTCGTTGTCGAATATTTAAATTATTTTTATCTATTTTTATTTTTAAACCTTTTTTTATTTTCTTATTAAGATTCCTGTAGAACAACATTGTTGATTCGAGCTGCCGACACAATTTCTTATAAAATAGGGCCGGGCGCGGCGTTGAATCACTGCAGGCTTTATTGAACAAATCCCTCATATCTGCTTGAACCCGCTTCGTCTCCGGGGTAAGTTCAACTTTGAGATTCTTTCTATTGATTTCACCAGGGCCCTGTTGCGTATTTTCAGAATACACTGTCATGATCGCTGTTGCGGCCGCATCGATAACTTTAAAGCTATTTTCAACCCTTTTTTTAATTCCCGGCTCGTCTTCCTTCAGATCCTTTTTGAAATTTTTAAAGTTAATACTATTTTTCTTTCCATCGGCTCTTAGAACTTTTAATATGTTCTCAAATTCACGATCCATTTGCTCCGCACGAATCTCCGTCTCTATCCAAAGATTATGCACCCACATCCCAATTAACAACGCTATCTCCATCGCCTCAATTTTCATCAAACCTTTTGCGATGAGTATTTGTGACGCTTTTGTCAGCCTAGCCCGGGTGGCCGCTGCGCGCGCAAGAGTGAGTCCTTTGCCCATCTGAAAGGGTAAGGCATACAGGAGTATGTCCCCTAGGATTTCTAGAGATTTCCTAAAGGTCGACTTGGCTTCTTCTTCGTCTTTCTCTATCCTTTGTCTGGCCCAATTTTGAAACTGCGTTGCTTTCGCGAGTTCTCTTACGGCTATCTTTTTCTGCTCCTCACTACCCTTGGATGCGGCAGCCAACGAAGCATTGATGTTTACAAGGAATTCACTACTATAATAATCAATCATCGTCATAAGGTTGGGAAATTTGCTTATATCACCACGAGAGACTCCTTCGTTAGAGAAAGGGATATCAAGTATACAGATCATTAAGTGCTTGATCAAGTCATCAGAAAATGTCGAATCAAGCTCTTTAGCACACCCGGCATCAGTGCCAGGTTCCGGAGCCATTCCACCTAAGTTAGTCGATTGACCGACAGCTTTCATAAGGGTGTGCACACTTCCACCTCGGCCCCATATCTTGTCAGCTAGACTTCTAAATTTTGGATCCTTATCAACCCTCGTGTAATATTGGCGCCAATTTTTCCATTGCGGACTGTCTTTTGGTAGACACATCCCCACAACCAGACCCATTTCTTTTAAGTACCATTGCTTGGCTCTCAGACCTTCTTCCGTTTTATGCGCAACCTGGTAAGCCTCTATGGTTTTATAACCTTCGCCGCAGTTTCTGCCGTCCCTCGCGCGGAAGATTTTAAGCTCTCGATCAAAGACTTGAGAAATTTCTTTAGGAGGGTTCTGAGGGTCGTAACCCCCACCGGTCCAATCTTTGCCGGTTGTTGTGTCAGCCATGTCGATATCAGTGGAACTGCCTACCATTGTCGGATATTCTGTCAACAATGCGACACCCTCTTCTAGTCCATAACCCACCGGTGCAGTTCTCAAGGTATTTATGGACCCATCCGAAGCATTTCCGGGGTTATAAGATTTGCTTGTTGCTTTTTTTACCTTTTGGGGCTCTATTTTATTTTCTGAAGGTTTCCACTTCTTAAAACCTTCCTTGTTTTTAAAAGTGCCCTTAACCCCGACTCTGATAATTTTCCAGACAATATCTAAAAATTCCGAGTTTGCTTTTCGAAAATACTCATCTTTTAGGTCCGGAAACTCTTCTTGTAGATTTTCTTGTAGATTTTCTAATATTGAAGCTACTAACTTTTTATTTATTTCAATAAAATTGTCTTTACAAAACTCGTCTTTTATAAATTTTCTAGTTTTTAATACTATTTTTCTTTCTTTTTGGTCAAATTCAGGATCTACAATTGGTCGTAATGCAGCGCTCCCAGCTATTGGCGCGCCCACACTTGGTAATTTCATAAAAGCTGCCCAGACGATGCGCGCCCCGACGGTAGAATATTTTACGTCAGGCTCTACGGTTTTCTCAAGCTGTTTCCATATCCAGTTGCCGGCAGGAGCCACTGTGGCATCCCAAGCCTCTCCTGGCGTTGGGTACATACCCATACTTTTCGAATCTTGAGATGGATCGACCTCATTTAAGATTATTCTTTGAATTTCTGGGTCATCTTTAAAAGCTGTTTCTAGTTTCTGTTCTAGTTTTAGCTTTTTTAGCTCTTCTATTATAAATTTTTCTATATTCATGGTAATAAATAGTTTTTTTTAGCTATTATATCATCTTAATGAGGGATCTTTACTAGTATTTTTCAATTTTGGTAAAAAATCTCTTTTAAGTTTAAGCAATTTTTCAAATCTAACCTTTTGTTTGGCATCTGTGTATAAGACTTGTGGTTTTTTATACTGTCCATTGATCAGGAGGTCATCAAAATTATAAAATTTTGTTTTAGTGGACTTTTTATGCTGGACTTTTATATACAGGGCTTTAAAATTGTATAATTTAGTTTTTTCCTGGGAATTTGCTGTTGTTACGAAGAAAGAAAATATAAAAAAAGTAAAAATTGCTTTCATGTTGGATTAATCTCCGATTTTTGCAAAATTATAAGATTTTAATGTTGCCTGCTAGAGTAAGTACTGTATTTTTTACTTCTTCTCTTGTTAATTGCTTGTTTTTGGAAAAGATTTCAAATATTTTCTCCAAAAGTGACTTTGCAAATGCATTATTTTTATTTTCGTGGCCATCGGGAAGGCTTGAGACAATTTCGTTCACTGCATCAACAGCATATTGACCAAAGTCACCAGTTTCCGAAAGATCCTTTGATTCCAAATTGAGTATTTTCAAATATTTTTCTGCTTTTTTGCTTGACTTTGAGCACCCTTTCTTTTTTTCTCCGCCATTCTTAAGAATTTTAAAAACACATTTACCTTTTTGTTTCCATGGCATTATTTTTTACTCTCCATAATTGCAATCACAGGGATCGCATTCGCAAAATTCGCAAAATTCGCAAGTTTGTTGCAACGTCTCTCCAAAGTTTAGAGAAATTTCTTCAAATATGGCATCTGAGATCTTCTTATCAACCTCTCTGGCATGATCGTGACCAATTTTCTCTACCATTTCACTCAAATTTCTTCTAGCTTCCCATGGTGATAGGGTGTTTTTGTCCATTTCGATACAAATTATGCACATGAAGGTTATCTTCGCTTCTCTGGGTTGGCAAAACCAACGCCTGGGATCCCAGGAAAGTATTTTTTACTAGCGCTGACCGGCCTGAATAAAGACTTTTCGCCTCCGATAGCATATTTTTGCCAACCAGGATAAGCACCTGTCTCTCCAAGAGTGCGGATAAACCAAGAAGCATTCCTTACATAGCTTCTCATATCTCTTATAGATGCTCCAAACTGCCCAGGACGACTCTCCTGTTCTGGCATGCCACTATTTATATAGGCTTCTATATTGGTGTACTTTCTTTTGGCGACATCTCTCCCGTAGTCATCCCACTTTTCCGCAAAATAATCTATCTCATCGGCCGAGAACTTATACCACTTTTGAGGCGCCGCGGAACGTAACAGCTCTTCTTTGATAGCTGATTGGATCTCTCTGTCAGTATAGCCGAGGCGTAAAGCATACCGGTACGCCCAATCCATAGCGGTCTCTAAGATTTTACCGTTAGAGTCTTTTCTTAAATATAGGTGGTTTCCAGATTCTCCAGTTACAGTTAGGACCTGTAAGGACGCATACACGGTCGCTATTTCTTCAAGAGCTACTCGTTTTCGACTATTGGGATCGTCTGCTGCTGTTTCTTTTTCAGGTTCAGCCGGGTTCTGCCCGCCGCCACTGCCTCCCCCTCCTTTATCATCGGGGATCCCACTTTGGCCACCACCCCCATCCAGAGGGTAACTCCCGGGAGCAAGATCTTCAGAGATATACTTTCTCCAGTTTTCAAATAATTTCTTCATGGGCTAAAAGGCTCCTTTCCTGACAATATTTTCGCCCTTTCCAAGGCGTTATCGATAAGCATTACAAGTTCATAATCTATTTTTTGTTCAACCTCTATTTT
>MDTC01089045.1_pt1 | contig 19979 bp, 17 predicted proteins | sample 811181 | NCBI WGS metagenome assembly MDTC01 (sample SAMN05326644, study PRJNA326480) | marine metagenome | isolation source: seawater | place: Pacific Ocean: North | collected 2011 | reverse complement strand
CTCAGCTTCTCTACCTATTAGCTCTTGATAGTCCCTGGAGTATTGTGAGTCTTTGACAATCAGGGAGTGCCGGCGAGAGGACTCGAACCTCCACGGGGTTGCCCCAGCGGATTTTGAATCCACCGCCCAGGATCACGATGAGGGCGACGACTGCGATCAAGATGGCCAGGATGGGGCTCATGGAATTTTAGAGATTATGAGACTGTGCTCTTGTTAGCGTCATCTTGGAGCTGAGCCTAATTGAAAAATTAGGGCCTGATTCTGGGCCAGCCACGATATTACTGGAACGGGCTTGTAACGCTTTTAAGTATGGAATTGGCCCGAATCGGATAGAATGGAGAAGAAACGCATGGTTAGCGTTAGGGTGACCTAAACGCCTGAAATGCAGCGATATGCTGTGTTATTCTGGCATGCCCAGAAGGACTCGAACCTTCGACCTACGGATTAGAAGTCCGTTGCTCTATCCAGCTGAGCTATGGGCACGCATCAAGACCAGTATCGGTGCGACTGGGACGCCAGCAAGTTGAAAAGTGGGCGTTATCTCGCGTGGCGTTGTTGTGGTTGTCCCGCTAGGAGTTGGATGACCAGGCGGTTGAGAACGACTTTGGCGTCCAAGCCGGTGGTGACTAGGCTGAGGTTGGCTTCGAGGCAAGCTTCGAGGCCGAAGCGGAGCTCGGAGGCGCGGAACTTGCTGGCTTCGGTGGAGGCCAGGAAGATGGGGTAACAATTAGGTCTACCGTCTTTCTTGAGCGGTAGATGAGCGATCTCTTCTTTGGGTAGGCGGTTGACGGCTGCTTCGAAGGCGCGGTAGTTGGTGGCGCGGATCTTGAAACGCTGCACAAGGTCTTTGGCTTGCAGTAGACGTCTGACTTGCGGCACGATGGCAGCTAACAGGATGCCTACGGCGGTTTCGCCGCGAAAGAGTAGGTGATCGATGAGGTCGAGGACGCGCGGCAACTGGCGTTTGGTGATGGCATTGCCGATCTCGAATACCACGCCGCCACGACTTAAGGCCACGACGCTGCGCACATGATCGGGGGTGACGTCGCGGCAGTCTTTGCCCAAGTAGAGGTCGAGCTTTTCCAGCTCAAGGTCCACTTGTTGGGTTTCAGTCCCTAACAGCATGGCAATAAACTCTAATGCTTCGCGGGAGAAACGCAAGCCTCGCTTACTGGCTTGTTCACTCACGTACTGCATGACGTCGCGTTCCCAGCCATCGCGGGAAATATCAGGCTTGTCGTGCACTTCCATTTCAGCCAGTTCTTTGAGGCGCTTGAAGAAGGTACGGCGTTTGTCGATCACCGGTGCGCTGATGATGAATTTGACATCAGAGGGTAGGCCTTGAACGAGTAAGTTTGTTAGGCCCTCCAAACCGGATTGCGTGGCCTTGGCATTGCCGGTGACGGTGTCGCCGAGAAAGTTGGCGGTTTTGAGCCAGACGACCTTGTCGCCGCCGAAGAAGGGCAAAGTCTGCAAGGCTTCCATCGTACGGCCGATCAAGCGTCCAGCGTCTTCGGAGTTCTCGGCGGTGCCATCGATGGTCTCGGCACCAAATTCGTCGAGCCCTGCCGAGAGCTTGTTGTAACAGTCCAAAGCGGACTGTTTGACGCGGCCTTCGTCGGTACCGACGAACACGAAGAGGTTATCCGCCTTCTTGAGCTTGGGGGTAGCGGCTTTCTTGCGCGGGGCGCGCTTTTTCTTGGCTGGCGGCATGGCTTTCCTTTAACGGGATTCCTCGGCGATGGCAAGGACCTCAGTGCCGATTGAAGTTGTTTGATGGACTGAGGGCTGGCAGTCTAGTGGTCCTTGAAAGACGCCGTGACGTCCGCTGAGTTAATCTCATGAAGTTTTTTTCCTTTATTCTAACACTCCTGCTGGTGCCGCTCGTTTGTTGGGCAGACAAGCTGCCAAAGCTTGGTGACGCGGATTTCGCAAAGCCTTCGCCAAGCGAGCGGCACACCGCAAAGGTCGCTGCAGTCAAGGCGGGCGACTATGATCTGGTGATGATCGGGGATTCGATCACGCACACGCTGGATCACTTCGATGGCAAGTATGCGCCGCTGACGGCTGTCTGGGAAACGTATTTCGCACCGCTCAAGGCCCTCAACTTGGGTTACAGTGGCTTTCGAACTGAGCAGGTGTTGTGGAACTTGCAGAATGGCGAACTGGATTTCAAGCGGTCGCCTAAAGTGGCGATGCTCTTGATTGGAACAAACAACACCGATGAGCGTCGCTTCAAGAAAGTGCATACGGCGGAAGAAGTCTATGCGGGTACCAAAGCGATCGTGGACTTAATCAGAAGGCGACATCCAACGACGAAGATCTTGATTCTAAGGATCTTTCCTCGGGGAGGCGATGATGAGAATAGTGTGAGTGCGCCACATTTCAACTCATCGGCGGCCTGCATTGCGGTTTGTCGGCGGGCTGGTGAACTCACCAAGCAGTTGGCAGATGGCAAACAGGTCTTCTGGTTGGATGTGAACGAGATCTTTCTCAATCCTGACGAAACCATCAATACAGAGTTGATGTGGGATCTTCTTCATCCCAGCCTGAAAGGTGCAAGAGCTTGGGCCAAGGCCGTTGTGCCAACCTTGAAACGTTTGCTGAAGGGGGAGGGATTGCCTGCTGTGCAGACTAGGTCGCGGTCGAGCGCTGACTCGTCAGCAACTGTCCGATTGAACAAACATTTGTTCTGATGGTTAAGGTGCGGTCACGCGTAGGCGGGTGTAGAGCATGGTCGCGGATAGTTCGCTGACTTGCCAAGATACCTGAGTGATATCGCCCACTTCGAGGCTTCTGATTTTGCGCGGTCTGTAAGTCGATGTAGCGTCGTGCCCGAATGCCTGCATGTTGGAAAGCAATTCGCAGTTGTTGGCTAGAGACAAACAGCTCAAGATCCTTCGAACCAGCAAAGGTCATCTTGGCAACGCTGTCATCATAGACCACCACCATGCCGAAGGGATTGAGGGTTCAGATGTTGCGCAGCCGAGCGGCGCTCGGCAATCGACTCTCCCTTCACGATGCGATAAGTAACAGCGTAGACTTGCAAGTTATTGGAGTTCAGTGCCCATCTCAGTTGTTTGGCTAGGGCCTCTTCTTGTTCATCGGTAAACGCGTCTGCTTCGTCATGGATGCCATTGAGCGGTCTGGGACCCAGATCTGCCTGCGCAGCATTGACACTTCGAATCGAGAAAAATACGAAAATGGAGAACATCAATGATGTAACTACAGAAATCCTCATAATTAGCTAAGTCTGAAATCATCGTTTCAGGATCTCTAAAATAAATGTTAAATACTAAAATCAATTTTAGTTTCTGTTCTGTGTATGCTCACCAAGTGGAGTGTAACCAATGTCGGCAGTTCGACCGAAAGAAGGATCTTGAGTCTGTTTTGTCCGTGGCCAACTGTATAAATCAGAGATTTAATAGGTAAATAACGGATATTTACAGCAAATGGGTATGGAACAGGTAGTAATGAGTCATTTGTTCGCAAGTTTGCTCAAAAATGGATTAATTTTTGAAATTGACTCTTGCGATTGATACTTGTGCGTCTAGCCTATTCTAGATTTCAGAATTGCAACTATTTGCACAACTTAGAATAAGATATGTCAAACGACGACCAACCAGAGCTTCTCACCGTTAAAGAAACTGCTGAATACCTCCGCATACCTTTGCCAACAGTGTACTACCTCGTTCAGCGAGGACAATTGCCGGCAATTCAGATTGGTGGGCGCTGGCGCATTAAGCGCAGCCTACTTGACCGCGATATCCTGCGTAACGAGGAGTCAGGTCAGCCTACGGTGCTGGTGGTTGACGATGACTCCGCGCTGCAAACTCTTTTCAAACAGTTCCTTAAGAAAGCAGGTTTTGGTCGTATTGTTGTTGGGTCAGGAGCTGAGGCTCTGAGCTTTGCCGAGCGGCAGAGTTTTGACTTGGTCTTCTTGGATCTCAAGTTACCCGATGTGGCTGGTGACGAGCTTTATTCCAAGTTGAAGGAGCTGCACCCTGATATGCCTATTGTGATCATTACTGGCTACCCAGATAGTGAGATCCTCAGCAAGATCTTGGCTTCTGGTCCGGTGACAGTGATTAAGAAGCCAATCGAGTTCGATCAGCTGAACCGCACGGTTCGCATCCTCGGCCACAAAGGCGCAGAGGTGTCGTAGTTCGGGTTTTCCAGTCTACTCGAGTTGAACAGAAATTTAAGCCATCCTTCGGGATGGCTTTTTCTGTTTGTAAAGGTGCATGGGGAGCATCTTCTCGATGCCTTTTAGACTACACGGTTGACAGTTCTGGCCAATTACTGCGAAATTAGCGTTTGCTATTGATCTGAACCATCATGTCTGTTTCCTCGCGACCACTTCCTCCTCTAAGCCGCCGTGAACGCGAGCTCCTTGAAATCATCTTTCGACTTCGTAAGTCAACCGTGACTGAAATCATGGAGGAGATGGACGAACCGCCTACGCGAGCAGCGGTGCGCTTTCTTCTCCGGGTTATGGAGGAGAAAGGCCATATCCTTCATACAAAGAAGGGCCGTGAATTTGTCTATGAAGCGACACAGGCGCGTGATTGCGTCGGAAAGTCAGCATTGCATAATGTGCTGCAAACGTTTTTCGATGGTTCTCTGAAACAGGGACTGGCCTCTTACTTGGCCGACCCAAAGGCGACATACGATGAAGAAACGCTGCAAGAATTGGCGCAAATGATCGAAGCGGCGAAGACGCAAAAGGGTTCATAAGCTGCCTGTGACATTGCATGCTTAAGTTTCTGCAAACCAAACCCAACACTTATCTCCACGGTCATGAACCCAGACGTGACATTTACTGAGGCTTTTCCAAGCCTAGTGTTCACGTGTGCCTTTAAGGGCACGTTGTTTCTCCTCGTTACTGGCCTTTTTGCACTTTGCACGTCATCTGCCAGCCGCCGCCATTTCGTTTGGGTCAGTAGCTTTGTTGGGTTGGGGTTGCTTGTTTTGCTAGAGCTGTTTTCCTCTTGGCGTCTTGAAGTCCTGCCTGCATGGACGCAGGCCACCGGAGTGGCTTCTGCGGAAGCGTGGCTATTGCTCATGTGGATGATTGGTGTGGGCTTGTTTGCTCTGCGAGCGTTTATCGGTTTGATTTCTCTGCTCTTTATCGAGCGACGTTCAGCGTTGATGCGTCGTCACCCGTTTGTGGAATTGCTCAGTGAGTGCCGATCTAGTATTGGTGTGCATCGCAAGGTTCAGTTGTTGCAATTCCCTGGTCGGATCATGCCGATGACCTGGGGCGTGATGCGAAGCTTCATCGTGTTGCCAGCGTCTGCGGTGGCATGGAGCCAAGATCGTGTTCGTGCTGTGTTAATGCATGAAATGGCGCACATTCATCGTGGCGATTTTATTGCGACGCTTGTTAGAGACGCCGTCAATGTGCTTTATTGGTTTCACCCTCTGGTTTGGTGGGCAGCGAGGGAGATGGATGAGGATCGGGAAGAAGCAAGTGATGATGTGGTGATGGCGGCAGGTCAGCCAGCGATTGCTTATGCGGAACACCTTGCCGCAGTGGCTACGGGCACGCCTTCGAGAGGTTATAGGGTTTCGCGTCCTCACATTGCGCTTGCTAATCGACCCTTGGTCATGCGCATTCGTGGTATCTTGACTCCTTGGAAATCACGCTATTCGTTGACTTGGTTGGATCGTTTGCAGCTCGGTGCGGTAGTCTCAGCACTGGCGCTTTTGGTAGGTATGCTGGCGCCACAGTCAAGCAATGGCCTTAAAATGCTTGACGAAACGAGTGATTCGGTAAGCTCCAGCACAAAGGCATTGGTTGCTTGGAAGGAGGCCGAAATGACGCCTTCACCTGGGGTTCTTGAGAGTTGGCGAACTCCTGCTAATGAGCGTTTGATGGAAGAGGGTTGGCGGATGGTTGAAGGATTACCAGTGTCTGTCGCAATGACCAAAGATTCTTCGGGTGAGTTTGGTAAAGAAAGCCGAGAGTTTCAACTGTCACAAGATCTAGCCGTCAGGAATGGTTCAATGTCTAGTGTTCGCAGGGGGAGCACTAGTTCCTCCTTGTCAGGTACGCTGACGCCAGCTGCGGAGTATTCTGCCAACCCCCCTGGCGAAGGTGCTGAGGATCGTCTGCAAGTGTTTGAGTTTGAGGCTGACCACATTATCCCCAATCTCGGCAATGTTGCATTGAATGGGGTCGATGAGTTTACAGATAATACGGATTCCTCGATCAATGCCAGAAACTACGCGAACATTCCACCCAACCTACCGGATGAAATTGTGGCTGAATTCATAGCGGCTCTACGTATCTTGGAGAAACAGGTTGAGGCGCTCTTCGGGCTTCCAAAAGTTGACCCCGCTCCTCCTGCCAACAGTTTTGTCTTTGATAGTGGCTTGTTTCAAATTGCTAACGCCTTGATCAGTGACCCTCAGCCTCTGGTAGCTAGCGTTGAGAAGCCAGCGAAGCGTCTGATCACTGAGAAACTATTTGTTGATGAGCCCAGCGTGGATGATACCGAGAGTAAGATGCTGCGCGACGAAGGCTTGGTGACGGAAGTGACTGTGGTGAAGTCATCGATCACTGGCGAGCACCACTTGGGAATCTCGTTTTGGCGTAAGCCTAATTTCCCAACGGCAAAGTATTGGATCGAAGCGTCACCTGATCTTGGCAATGGCAGTTGGGTTGATGAGCAGGAAAAGTTTGTGTTGGCCAATTACGGTCTTCGTGAGGATGGTCGGCAGGTGGTGGTCGTGGTATTGACCGAACCGATCAGTGAATCGCCTTACCGCTACATGCGTGTGCGCAGCAATCACGAAGGGTAGCAACTGCTTTTCTGTTTAAAAACCAACTTTTGAGTTGCTGTGGTTACACAGAGTTGTTATTTCAACTGATGTGGCCTACCCGTGACTCTCTCCTCTTCCGTTCCATGTCGTCCGTGACCTCGTTTGTAGCCTTTGCTTTTGGGTAGGCACAGCGCCACCCGAGCGAGTTCTCGCTCCGAATGGTCAGCTTCCACTCCAGATCCCTCAACTTATCTGGACCATAAACGAGGAGGAGAGGCTCGCCTCACTCAAGTTCAGCCTTGACCGGGTGGTTGGCGTCTCTGAATGATCACTTATGTCATCTGAGTTTTTCCCAGACATTCCTGTCATTCCTTTCGAGGGCGTTGGCTCCAAGAACCCGCTCGCCTTTAAGCATTACGATGCCACTGCTAAAGTTGGCGAAAAGACCATGGCTGAACATTTGCGTTTCTCCATGGCTTACTGGCACACCTTGCGGAATGGTCTTTCCGATCCGTTTGGAGTGCCCACCGCCATCCGTCCTTGGGAAGGTGAGGAGGACAATGTTGTCAACGCGCAGCATCGCGTGCGTGTGGCGTTTGAGTTCATGGAGAAGCTTGGTCTCAATTATTACTGCTTTCATGATCGTGATGTCGCTCCCGAAGGTGCGACACTAGCGGAATCCAATGCGAACCTGGACGCGGTCGCTGATGTGCTTTTGGAAGAGCAGAATCGCACTGGCATCAAATTGCTTTGGGGTACGGCGTGTTTGTTTGTGCACCCGCGTTACAATCAAGGTGCTGCAACCAGCCCTTATGCAGAGAGCTTTGCTTATGCTGGGGCGCAAGTGAAGAAGGCGCTCGAAGTTACCAAACGTTTGGGTGGTGAAGGTTACACTTTTTGGGGTGGTCGTGAAGGCTATCAAACTTTGCTCAATACTAATATTAAACGTGAGCTTGATCACTTAGCCAAGTTCCTCCACATGGCTGTGGACTATGCTAAGGAGATTGGGTTCGAGGGACAATTTTACATTGAGCCAAAGCCAAAGGAACCTACCAAGCATCAGTATGACTCCGATGCAGCAGCATGTTTGAACTTCTTGCGTGAGTATGATTTGATCGATCATCTTAAGCTTAACATTGAGACCAATCATGCAACGCTTGCGGGCCACTCAGTGGAGCATGAGCTGGAGGTTTCAGCCGCTGCCGGTGCGCTTGGTTCTATTGATGCTAACACTGGTGATGAAATGTTAGGCTGGGATACTGATCAATTCCCAACCAATATCTACATGACCACCCAGATCATGCTGTCGTTGCTGAAGATGGGTGGATTCACCACGGGTGGCTTAAACTTCGATGCCAAGGTGCGTCGTGAGAGTTTCGAGCCGGTTGACCTTTTTCACGCGCATGTCGGAGGCATGGATGCCTTTGCCCGCGGTTTGAAGATCGCACAGGCAATCATTGAGGATGGGCGATTGAGTGATTTTGTGAAGCAGCGCTATGCTAGCTATGATGAAGGCATTGGTGCGCAGATTGAGAGTGGTAGCATTGGCTTTAAAGAGCTTGAGGCGCATGTTTTATCGACTGGTGAACCAGGTGTTACGCCGAGCGGTCGTCAGGAAATGCTTGAGAACTTAATCAACGAGTTTCTCTAACACGCCGAATCCAAACAGATTTCCCAATGGCCTCGCTGGCACTGCTGGCGAGGCCTTTTCGATTTCATTGTTCTTACCATTTGCAGAAATGAATACGTCTTTGATAGTTCTGACTATCATTGGTGAAGATAAGCCTGGTTTGGTGGAATGGATCTCTGGCTTGGTTGCTGATCATCAAGCCAATTGGCTTGAAAGTCGAATGGCGCGTTTGTCAGGCAAATTTGCTGGTATCCTGCATGTCGAAGTAGAAGAATGTCGTTGTGATGACTTGATCGAGGCGCTGCGTCTATTGGAAGATCGTGGCTTGCAAGTGATTTTTTCTACTAGCAGAGATGCATCCCCTGTTACCTTGTACCGATTGGCGCATTTGTCACTGATTGGTCATGATCGCCCTGGTATTGTGCGGGAGCTGTCGCGGGTCTTTGCTACGTTGGAAGTGAATGTTGAGAAATTGGAAACCAGCACCGAAAGCGCTCCAATGTCGGGTGACTTGTTGTCCAAAGCGGAGGCTGCCCTCAAGATGCCGCCGCGTGTGTCACTTGATGATTTGCATGCTGAGCTGGAAAGAGTGAGCGAAGACCTGATGGTCGACATTATGCTTGATGGAATCTAAAGTTCTCGCATGAACGACCCGGAGACTTACCGTTCGTATCGGAACCTGCCGCATCTTGCCGGTCTTTGCTCTTTCCCTGAAGCAATAAAACCTGGCTTGGGCATTCAGGACTGTGTTGAACGTCTCAAACGCTATCACTATGCTTTGCGACGCATTTGGGCAATCACGTTAAGCCGGCTCACGGCGGAGCCAGTGTATGAGATTAAGATGGCGTTCAGTCATCACGCTTATTTGGCGAGCGAATTAATTACGCTGATGCGTGATCGTGTTGCTGAAATGCGTCAACCGCCGCTCGGTTTGGATAAAATACCTGACGAAGCCTTGCAGACTTTCTTTGATGAGATTCAAGCTGCGCCAATGGAGGCTCTGTTGCATGGACTTTATCAGAAAGCGCTGCCAGCACTTAGGGAAGCGTTAGAACGGCACTTGGAGCATACCAATGATCTAGCAGATGCGCCTAGTGTTCGTATGATCAAGATGGCGCTTGTTGATCTTGATGCAATGCAGAATTGGGGCAACGTGGCCTGCAGGTCCTTTCCTTCCGTTGATCTTGATGACTGGTTATTGGAATTGGATCGGTGGCTGCTAATAGCAGGTGGTTTTGATGGATGTGAGGAGAACGTGGATTCGGAATTACCTGATAAACGTTTTTCCAAGCAGGCGTTTGCCATGGATCACACGCCGCAACGTGATGGGCGCTTTCCTGATCCATACAACATGGGTGTGCATGCGGAGCAGTTTCTCTATGATGATCAGTTTCCGGATCAAGACAAAGTGCTGATGATGTTCTTCAAGCGCTTTCGCGAAATTGATGTGCCGGAAATGATGGCCACGATTCTTATCGACTTAGCAGAAGAATCTCGTGACGAGGACGGGAGCGGGCGACCTTGGGATTTCTATCGAGACATGACACGCCAGCTTTGGGATGAGGCGCGGCATGCCATGATGGGTGAGGTGGGGTTCGTGGATGCCGGCCTTGATTGGTCAGCGCTCGTTCGGCTGAACTTCACATGGTCCAAAGGTCTCAACGAACAACTGACTCCTCGTGAGCGACACGCTGTGCTCTGGTTCATCGAACAAGGGCTAATGTCCAAGACTGGCAAGCGCTTTGAATGGGAGGTGGGTCGAGATTCTGGTAATCGTTTGTCCATGCTATTCCAAGATTACGATTGGGCCGATGAGGTCTTGCATGCACGCATCGGTCGCGATTGGTACGTCAAAGGCTTCGAAAGTGTTCAAGCAGCCGCTGAATATGGCAGCGCTTGTTGGGATAAGGTCATGACAGACTGGGAGAAATGGCGTGACGAGGGCCTCACAGGGCATCGTAACTGGTGGCCCGATCTCTATCGAGCTTCTTGCAAATTGCGTGGTGTTGACCCAGACCCTAAGATTGAAGCCTACTCAGAAAGCTACGCCTCCACTCGCGCTGATCTGGAGCGCATTGCAGCTTCGGGCTGACGGTTAGTTGGAGGCATAATCGCGAAACCATGCTTCTGAGATGACTTCTTCGAGATGCACCTGGTTATTGGCCTTAGAATTCTCTGGATAACGCAAAGTGACAATCATTCCCATGGAATCGCGCACCTCTTTGAGAGTGCTCTCAATGGCTGCCACTTTCGCATCATCACGTCGGCCGTAGACATACAGCGGCTCTTCATCTGCTTTGATGGTGGTGGCAGAGAATGCCACATACTTGTCTTCAGTGAATTGAAAGTTGTAATAGTCAGTCAACTCAACAGTGACGCGAAACTCCTTGGCAACGGTCAGGCGTTGGTCGCGAAACGTTGAGAGTGGCATTTCCTGATACCCTGAGGACACTTCCCAGTCGATCAAGTAAGACCCGTCGTTGAGTCGCTCCACGGCCATGAAGGAAGGCTGCCCATAGGCTGCAGATTGGCCCTTCTTGCCCAATTGCAATGCTAGAAGAAGAAAGTTGCGCCCGTCATGTTCCGCTTCTTGATCGTGCACAAAGTCCAGGCGATCGAAGGTTACTTGGTCGGGGTTGTCTGTATACCACGTTTCCATCAATCCTCGGACTTTCTCTGGCGCAAGCACATACTGTATCTTGTCCTCCCAAGAACTAGTCTTGTGAAAAGCGATCACAACATTTGCCGCCTTCATCCCGTCATGTTCGACGCTGGTGAGCTCATTCGCTATCCACACATTGTCCTCTTCAGTAGCAATGGGATCCTGCTGTGAGCGATTCATGTAACCAATCGTAGTCACCACGGCTAGAACAATGACAGTTATCCCGGTAATGGTGCCCCAATCCAGGTCGCCATGTTCATTCCTGAACATCCACCGCGTCATTGGGTGAGCCATTAGCTTTAGCTTGGTTTCACTAACCTTGATGCGCCGTTGGGTTTGTTTTTCTAAAACTTGCTCCCAATTATCATGGTAACGCTCCTTTGAATTTTCTGGCACTTCCACCAACTGTGCGTTGGTGTCGTGATAGTCGCCATCATTCAGATCGGACTGTAAGTACTCATGATAGGCGTTTTCCCAGCGTCGCAATTGCAGAGGTTCGATGTGTAATTGTGTGGCGGCCTCTTCATGACTTTGGCCCTCTTCTTCCATCAACCGGACCGCTTCGCGCATGGTTTCCCATTGTTGGCTAGTTAATTCCCCCTGAGGATCTCGCTCAGGCAAATCTCGCGGGCGAATCATGCTGCGCTCGTGAGAGTCGTCGCTACTTACTGAGGCTGCATTCAGCTGCTCAAAGGGATCACCTGCGGTCTCGTGCTGTTCTGGCAATTGGCGTGGTTCGACTCCGAGTTGGCGACGAGATGGATCAGGTTCTTTGGATTTGGAGCTCATGATGGAGACCTTAATTATCAGTCGCAGTGTTTGTAGAACTCAAGCTTCCGATGTCGAGATAATTCAGTTAATTTTTAAACCTTTTGGTGCTACCGCTTAGTAGGTAAGGGTGCAGACTCAAATCGCTCCCGTTGCCCTTGCAGCTCTTGATCAAACGGAGTGAGCTTGATGGCACGCCCCGACCAATCGAGCGCCTTCTCACGGTCGCCGTTAGCAAAGTGCACCTCAGCCATGGTGTCCATGTATGCGGCGGAATCTGGCAGTAGCGTGATGGCGCGCTGCGCGTGATAAAAGGCGTCGTCAAGATTTCTGCGCGACCGGGAATCGAGCCAAGCGAGGTTGTTGTGCGCCATCGCCGACTCTGGGAAAAGTGTGCAGGCTTCGAGTGCCAGCGCACGGGTTTGCTGATAATACTCGTAAGCCAGTTCGACTTGACCTGCTTCTTCTAACATTGGCAGCAGTTCTTCACCTATGGAAGCGTTGCCCGGGGTGGTCCGAATAAAAGTTTTGATCGATTCGGTAGCTTTGTCCGTATTGCCTTCCTTGAGATGACTCTGCGCTCGCCACTGGTGTACTCGTGCGCGCAGTTGCATACTGTAAGTGAAGCGCGAACTCGGTGAGTTCACATGAAGGATGTCATTCAACTGATCGCGCGCCACTGTGGCTCGCTCATGGTAGTCGGCTGCCATGCCGGGATTGCGCATGCAAATTGAGCCTGCCATTTGCACAAAGGCCCATGTGCCATTGGTTTCATCCATCCGTCCCAATCGAGCGATCAGTGCCCATTCTTTCATCGCCTTTTCGTAATCACCGTGCTGGTTCATCGCACTGGCGACATCTGCTCTTGCATTGATGTCACCAAGACACACTAAGCTTGCTTGCTTCATCATCTGTGCACCCTTCTTTTCATTGCCGGCGTTACACCAAGCTTTGCCCGCTAGATAAAGAAACTTCGCCTCCACTTGAATCGGTATGCCGCCCGGCTTATTCATTGCTTTGACTGCGTCAAAGCTGAGCTTCCAGGCCTTCTCATAGTTGATCGCAGCCTTCTCCCAGTCCTCTACCATCTCGTATATGCCAGCCAGCTGCGAAATGAATCGCGTGTTCGGACGGTCGCCAATGAGCTTATTCATGTATTGGATCGCAAGGTCGTAGTGTTCGTGCATGTATGCGGTCACGAACAGGTAGTAAAGTTGTCCTTCAGATTCACCAGGTCCCAACCTGCCTAGCATATCGTAGACCGTTGTTAGGATCTTACGCGTCGCCTCTGTGCCCTTAGCATCCGAGCTGCGTACATCTAAGATGGTCCAGGCCGAAACCAAGCACTCGACCAAGTTTTTTTCCGAATAGATCGTTCGCATGAAACCATACCATTGCTGCAGTGTCTCAATATTGCCGCTAAACAGAAGCCCATGTAGCTCACGAACTCCAACGCCTGAGTCTACGAGCTCTGTTAGCAATCGAGTAACCGTCTCCCGGTCTCCGACATTGGCAGCATCCGTGACGACTTTTCGCTGTTCAGCAGGTCGCCCAGCCAAGGCTGTAAAGACACGTTGAAACAAGCGCCCTGCCTCCTGTTTTTCGCCCAAACCGAACACACGCCTTGCGAGTTCTAGCGCCTTCTCTAATGCCTCCTGATCTTCTTCAGTAATCTTATCACACAAATCGTCAATCCATGGTGAATAAGGTGGCCTTTGCGCTGCATCCAGCCCTAACGATTCCATGGCTCTGCCGTAGGTACCTCGGTAAGTGTGCAGATCAAAGGCCAACTGACCAGTCATCTCTTGATAAAGCGCTACTGCCCGTTCTACTCGATCGTTGAGAATCAGGGCCTCAATGGCCAAGCCTCTGTTGTAGGTGTCTGGCTCTCGACGTGCCCACTCCTCAATCTTTTCTAGGATTGCTTCGACCGCCCGTTGATCGCCTTGCAGCCTTGCTTGTGCACACTCCAAGCGAAGGCGTTGGAATGGCAATAGATTGGGTTTCATCAATTGACCCTCACAAAAGGCCATAGGGTTGCCATCGGCAGCTCTGACTTCGGCACCCCAAGCCTTGTCACCATGTTGTTCCCCCAATGCAGTTGCTTCTTTCATGCTGTTGTGGGCCCGCAACTGCCAGGCGCGCTTTTTCCAGAGCGAAGGGTTAGCACCATCATCTTTACGTTCATCTAGCAATGTCTCTAATTTACTGGTATCCCAGGCGAATGCGGCCAAGTCACGCATGCCTTCATCTTGTAGAGCTGCGCTTTCCAAAACATCTTGTACCTTGGTGAGCTCTCCATTGAGTAGGTCGCCCATGACCCTGGCCCTGACTCGGGCACTGACCACCTGGCTGAGTTCTTGTCGTAATGTTGTATCTTTGATCGAAGCAATCAATCGGTGGGCCGATTCAAATTCGTCTTCCGAAGCCAATCGCTCAATGAATTGCTTTTTCTGCGTCCGCGAACCGTCACGAAACTCATAGATGCCCGCTACGATATCTGGTGGTGTATCGGGGAAAATCCCAAGTTCGTAGGCCTCTAAAATGCGCTTGGATCGGATCAGCGCTTCTGAATCTCCGTTCTTTGCAGCTGCACGTAGGCGATCTTCTGCCCGGGCAGCATGTTTCCAAAGCAACAATGTCGCTAACTCGCGCTCCTTGAACTGGGGATCGCTCAGCTGCTTTACTGAAGCGCTGAGCTCCAATTCGCTCGGTCGCTCCACTTCGGCCATTGCCAAAGGCCCGATCGCCAAGCTCAATCCGAGCGCAAGCATTCTCAATCCTAGTTGCATCCGCAGGTTTGCCATGATGTTCGAGAGCATAGGCATCTTAGAGCGATTTGCTTCTAGAAAGTGGTGGAGATGGACTTTGAAAAATGAATGACGATGGCGGCCGATGCTTCTTCTAGGTCGCGCTTGCAATGTCCGCTAGGATATGTAAGTATTTTTACTACTAATATAATAAAGCCTTATGAACCTTTCAGAAATTGCCAAAGGGCTACTTTTTGCCTCTTCCATCGTAATCGCCCTCAGCAGTCTCACAAGCTGTGGCAACACCATGTATGGATTTGGTCTGGATATGGAGCGTGTAGGTCGCCGTCTGCAGACCAACAACGATCCCAACAACTCCTCGTCTTCTTCCAATCAAAACCAGAGCCAAGGCTATACCCAGCCAACGCCTAGCCAGAACTACGGCGGAGGCTACTAGTAGGGTGGTAGCACAGTCCGGCGTAGTTCCTGTAAAGGGCTTGCTATGGTTTCGCGAACCAAAGCTTCTTGCGAAGTTTCGCGGCGCGTGCGTTGATTGAGCCTAGCGAATGTAGCCGCGATTGCACTTCATCTGGAGACATCGAACGAGTCTTGCTAAACGCCTTGACCACTTTGATTCGTCCGGCACTTTCGGCGTAAATTCTTTCTACTACCTGAAAGTCTCTCTTCGTTGCATAGCCCTCTTTGACTTTCCGTTCGATCAATACCAATTCACGATCCCATTGACTGGTGGTTTGGTCGTAACCAACTCCTGTGCCTTGAAGATAACGACCGCGCTCTTTTGGGTCAGTGACAAAGGTTTGTGGGCTTTCAGATACACCACGAGTATTGGATTTCAGCAACGTCGGTGTGATGAACATCATCAGGTTCTTGCGTGAGTGTTTCTTGGAGCGATTGCGGAAAAGCTGGCCAAAAGCTGGGATTTTGGCGAGCACGGGAACAGCCGTTTTACCGTTTGTATTTAATGCCTCGTCCAAGCCAGCAATAGCCACCGTGTAACCTGACTTTACACGTAGAGGGGAATTGTAGACCCGTGAACTGGCGATGGGATATGGGTTTCCAGATATGACCCGTTCACCGATGATGCTTGAAACTGTTAGTGATACGTCTAACAGAACTGTATCATCACCCATTTCCCGAGGCAGTAAGTTGATGACGGTGCCAATTGGTAGATACTGGACGGACGAGGTCGTTGTTGCGCCAGCGCCAGGTGTCGTGGAAGCCGAGGCTGCTAGTACTGGCTCATTGATCACACTGCGAATGACGACCTCACGGTTGTTTACTGTTAAAACACGAGGATAAGATACTTGGGTCGTCTCTTGGTCCGACAGCAACGCGCGCAACGTGACATTCACATCTGCCGCATTAAGCACAGCCGTATCAGGTGCCACCGTGTTTTTGAGGAAATTGAAGTCGAGCGCGGTCTCCAAACCGCTCAAGTCAAATCCAACACCCGTATCGCCAAGCGCTGCGCTCCAATCAATACCTAACTGACGCTTAGGATCTTTGGTCGTCTCGAAAAACTTCACTTCTACTGCAATCAAGCTCTGTGGGCGATCGGCTTCGGCCAAGTATTCTGCGACCATGGCATGCTGTTGTAACGTTGCGACCACAAATAATGAGCTGGTGTCAGGGTTCCAGATCACCTTGGCGTTGTTTTTTTCCTCGGTCTGCACCAAAGCGGTTGAGAGTGGAGTAAGGATGTTAGGGCCTTCCCCACTTTGGGTTGCCTGAAGATAGGCATCATGGCTCAGAAGGGAACCAGAACGATTGGATATGCCCAAGATTTCCTTCACATCGTCAATCAATAAGCTCTCTTCAACTTCAAACACCGGGCCATTGCCACCCTGCAAATCAATGCCAGTCGAAATGCCACCACCACCAGCCCCGCCACCACCGCGGTACTGATTGCCGCCGCCGCTGTTACTGTTGCTGTGGCCACTGCCGCCGTTGAATGTGATCTTCTCTTTGGTGTTGTGGGCGATCTTATAATTCTTCGCAACTAGCTCCGATGATGTGGTGGGCTTCAGAGACCAATGGCGGCCGTTGTTGACAAGTGCTACACCATTGTCTTGGGCGATGGTCTCCAAAGCTTCGAAGGGGCTCATCTCCAGAGTGAAAGTTACCAATCGAGGAACACTCGCTTGATCTACGGGAAGGGAAATAAAGCCGATTCCTGCGTCCTCTGCCATGAGACGCAAAACATCCGAAAGATTAGCCTCAGAAAATTTATAGGAACGGCTTGGCGCTGCCCGCAACGGTTGGGCTGCTGCTTCGTAGGCTGAAGAGTTTCGGATAGATGCCGATTGTCCCATCGCAATGACTGGCAATAAGACCAGCACAGCGGAACAGAGCAGAAGAAATGGAATGAACCGAGATGATATCATGGGGCTGGACATAGGCACATGTTGAAAAATCATAACTATCATGATCTAAAAGGATTTAAACTTAAAAACCAAAAAATCAAGACTTTAAAGAAAAATAAAATCTTTGCTTGCGTAAAGGTTACTTTTGCATACTTATCATATTAAATCTACTGACCATAATTACAATTCTCGAGAATTACCACCTTAGCATGCACGAATTCAGAGAAGACACCCCAGTGGGCCAACGAATTATCCAGCTAGCTCAATCTGGCAGCATCAGTGACTTTTACATCACCCCATGGGAGCCCCTCTGTTATAAGCTAAACGGTGAGCTTCACCGAGATGACCTATTCATCTACAGCCCAACAACCCAATTAGAGGTTAAGCCAGGATGTGCAGACTACGCGATTGTCCTTGGACCACACCGCTTTCGCGTCAATCAACTGGTCACTCGGGGAAAGCTTCGTTGGGTCATGCGCCTCCTGCCTGTTCAAATACCCACCACAGATCAGGTGCGGGTCCCTTTGCCTGCAGTGAAGGCAATTCTCGAGGCAAAGAACGGCCTTTTCTTGGTATGTGGAGCCACTGGAAGTGGCAAATCGACAACCATTGCCTCCATGGTGGTCCATAGGGCCCAAAGACGACGGGAACACGTGGTGAGTTTTGAGGATCCGATTGAATATGTCTACCCAGAGACCACGCCCTCGCTGATATCCCAAAGAGAGATGGGAACAGACGAGCTCGACTTTAGCAGTTCGTTACGTGCAGCCCTTCGCCAGGCACCAGATGTCATTATCATCGGTGAAATTCGCGATGGAGAGACGGCTGAGATTGCACTTCAGGCGGCTGAAACAGGCCATGTTGTTGTTGCTACTCTTCACACTTCCACAGCCGCTCAAACCGTTGCTCGCTTTCTGAAGCTGATTCCCAGCGAGCGTCTTGAAAGTGCTCAGTCCACTTTTGCAGATGTCTTCAAACTAATCCTTTGTCAGCGCCTGCTGCACGATGAAGAAAAAGGCAAGCGTTTCGCCATCCACGAAATGCTGCTTCAATACGACTCCGTAGCAAATCTCATTCGTCGCGGCGAATTCAAGAAACTCGACCAAGAAATCGAAGTCGGATGGAAGAGGGGCATGTGCAACTTCGAACGTAGCATGGGAATTCGTGCCTCCGAAGGTTGGTGTTGTTCGCAAAAGCAAACGAGTGGCTACGCTGAAGACGAAGTTCGCCAATACCTAGAAACCCAAAAAGCATTGCAATAACCGCTGCAAACCATGGCGCTATCACAAATCAAAAACCTACTTACCTTTGCTTCCTTTCGGCCAGAACCGGCTGACTCTCACGCTACATGGAGCGTACGCTTCCCAAATAAACGTTCCCTTCTTCTAAATATAAATCGCAATAATGTTAGTTGGAAGGTGGTTCTGAAAGGTGGAAAGCTCGGCGATACGGGGGTCGAACAAGGTTCGCTCACTGACGTTCTACATGTCATGTCTGAAGACTGGCTCAGCATGATCGACGATGGCTGGTGTTCTGTGTCGCTCAATAATCGCTTTATCCTGTCCTTGGAGAGCAACCTTTCTCGGAAGAAAGGCTACCAAGAGCTTCTTCGAACCAACCCAAAAGCAGTCCTAGGTAGTAAGTATGAACGAGGAAAAAATTATGCCGTCAAGCACCACCCAGAAACCAATTCAAGCTTGTTGCTAGCTTGTGAAGAAGGACTAATCAAAGAAACCCAAGAGACGCTAAAAAACGCTGGCTTTAAAACAGGGCGCCTTTGCTGTGGCCTATTTGCGCAATTATGTGATGTCCTGCACCGGCTTCACAACGCTCAATCTTCAGCAGAGTCAAAGGATGAAGGTAGTCAAGTTCCTCCAAATTACTTAGTCATTGCTTGTTGCCAGGGATCGGTATGCATCTTGAAACAAAAGGATGAAAGGTGGACTGAACTCCGCTCTCGTTCGGCCTTTTACGAGCAAGGTGATTTCTCTGCACTCGGCCAAATCCTACCGCCATTACTGCTCGACTGGAACCCAACGTTTCCTATCATTTTCATAAATGATAATAACGATCCGGAGGCAATGAAACAACTTCGTCAAATGCTGCCTAACTATTCCATCAATGATGTTAGTCTTGAAGATCAGCTTTGGTCTATAATTGGTAAAAGTTAACTTTCTCTGTTTATGTTAGTCTGTCACGATCTGAAAAAAGAAATGGAGCCCGTAGCTCCGCCCTTACCAGCCAGCCTTCGGGTAATACCTGTATTGTTCTATGCCGCCGTTGCTGGCTGTGCGTTCTTTGCCGCATATTTCATGATTCAAAAGAATGCAGCCGTGAAAGACCGCGTCGTTCAGGAACGTATTACGACCACTCAAACCAAGAAGATGGTGCAGATCCAAGTGCAGTACCAGAAGCTTGAAGACGATCTCAATAGAGCGAAATCGATGATTGAGTGGATCCGTGGTTCACACAGCTTACAGCCATTAGCTGTTACGATTGCTAGGTCCATCGATGCCGGTTCAAACATCCTGGAACTCTCGCTAAAGCGCAACAATGAGAACCCATGGCAGACTCAATTCAGCATCCAATACAATGGAAACGACAGCGCGCAAATGGAGCATACAAATGGTATTCTGAATGATGAAGAAGGGTTTCGGTCATTTAATCCGACCATCACGCAGAATGATGAGAGCCTGGCTTACTCAGCAACCTTATTTAAACAGTAGTAGACTATGAAAGATAAACAATTTGCCTGCGTCATTGTTGTGTTCGCCATCATAGCTTGTTTCTTTGGTATTATGAAGATGCAATCAAAGCTCCAAGACGCAAGGAAGCGAGCGATGTCGGCGAAGGCAACCGCTGAAAACATTGAGCGCCAGCGCCTCAATGCCATTAATGCTCATCAAAAATTGCAAGAGGAGAGTAAAAACGAAATTGCCTATTACGATCTGTGGAAGCCGTATTTCAAGCACACGTCCCCACCCGATGTGAGTGAGCAAATGAATTACATGGTAACG
>MDTC01237747.1_pt1 | contig 19984 bp, 24 predicted proteins | sample 811181 | NCBI WGS metagenome assembly MDTC01 (sample SAMN05326644, study PRJNA326480) | marine metagenome | isolation source: seawater | place: Pacific Ocean: North | collected 2011 | reverse complement strand
GAGATACACAAGATGATAGATCGGGTTCAGGATTTAAAAAAAGAGGCTATCGAGATACACAAGATGATAGATCGGGTTCAGGATTTAAAAAAAAATTTGCTGGTAAAAAAAATTCTTTTAAAAAGCATAGATATTGAAATTAATCTTATTCTACAACCAATTGATTTTGTTCACCTAAAAAATCAACTTTTAAATTTAGCCTATCACCATTTTGTAAAAATTTAGGTTCGACCATTTCCATTGCAGTACCAGCAGGGGTGCCGGTAGTAATTATAGTGCCAGGATACAATGTCATGAATTGGCTTATGTGAGATATTAAAAAATCAAAATTAAATATCATTCTCTTTGTATTTCCTGTTTGTCTTCTTTCTTCATTCACATCTAAAGATAAATTAATATTATTAACGTCTCTAATCTCATCTTTTGTGACTAAATAAGGTCCAGTTGGCCCAGCAATTGATTTACCTTTAATCCACTGACCACCTCTCTCTTTTTGCCAAGATCTCTCCGAGATATCATTAACAATACAATAACCAAAAACATACTCTTGAGCTTTATCAATAGATATATATTTTCCCTTTTTTCCAATTACGATTGCAATTTCAACTTCATAATCCATTTTTTTTGCTTCTTTCGGTTTAACTATTGGATCGTTAGGACCTTGAATACATCCAGAGCTTTTATTAAAAAGAATAGGTTCAGTTGGAAGTTTAGATTTGGTGCCTTCAGCGTGAGCTTTATAATTTAGACCGATTGCTAAAAAATCAACAGGTTTGGATACACAACTTCCAATTCTTGTATTTGGATCAATTTCTTTTAAATCTTCTAACTTATTATTTTCTAAGTCTTGCAATGTTTTTAAATTTAAAGTTTCTGGATTAAGATCATCTATTTTTGAAGATAGATCCCTTAACTTTTTATTTTTATCTAAAGCTGCAACTATTTCATTGCCTTTTTTACCAACACGTAAAAGTTTCATAATTATAGATTATAAGAGAATAATTTATTTTACAAAGTCTTTAATTCTTTGCAATGTAGTTTTATTAGGACCATCGTATTTGATTGTATAAGAGTTTGTTTTAGTCATGACCTCTATACCTTTAGAAAATATGAATATAAAAAATATAACAAAAAACACTACAAAAATTTTTGCAGGATTATAGTCACCAGTCGTGAAGACGCTTTGATTATCTTTTTTAGCTTTGTGAAAAAATTTAAAAGTAATGTATATGGCAAAAATCAAACCAACATGCGCCATAACTACTCCAGCCCAACCCCAAATAAAAGAAGTAAGACTAAAAACATACAAACTAAAAACAGTCGACCAAACAAATGAAAGAACAATTAAAATTTGCAATCTAACTGTTTTCGGCAAACTTCTTATATCATTCTTAGAGTCATCAAACATTATATTTGCAGACTCAATTAAAAAATTTCTTATTTTATTAATCATATTTTTTTATACCTTTAAAATCTTAAAAGTAAAATATTAAATTTCCCTTGCTAATTTCCTTACCTTTTCCATATATTTTTGAAATTTTTCTTGAGACATACCAGGTAAAACTTCATAAAATCTAGCGTAACGAATTTTCATTCCTCCTAGTTTAAGAACACCAGCTTTAATTCTTCTGAATGGCATATTTTGAAACCAAGTCTGAATGGAAAAAATATTACCGCCATAAGACATAGACATAATAGCTAATTTATTTTTCATTGCCCCAGCAACTGGATATCCCCAGTTTCCTACAACTTTTTTAAAAGAAAAAAACCATTTAGGCGCAAGAACAAGATCAATCCAATTTTCTAAAATTGCACTTGCTCTTAAATTATAACAAGGTGAAATTAAAAACATCACGTCACATTTCTCTAATCTATTTCTATAGTTGATAACTTGATCATTTGGAGGCGTGCCGTCATAAAAATGAAGTTGTTTTTCATCGTGCAAATCAATCAAATCAATTTCATGCCCACATTTTTTTGCCTCATCAATGAATGTATCTCTTATTGAAGCGTTAAAAGATGTTTTTGTATTATGGTGACCGTAAATAACAAAAATTTTTTTAGACATATCAGTTGTCTATATTATTTCCTTTGTCTTTCCAGAAAAAAATACCAGATCCGACCCCAATAGATATAGCTGACACAATCCAAGCATATTCTTGTTTGCTGTAAAGTACTAAACCTCCAAAAACTACTATGATTATTCCTAAAGTTTTATTATTCATATAAATGAAATTATACTATAAAACTTATCAACAATGGAAATTCAAAAAAATTTATTTGATTTAAACTATGAACAATTAAAAGGCTTTCTCAGCAAAGAAATAGGCATTGATGAAAAAAAATTAAATATGCGCTCACAGCAAATATTTACTGCGGTCTACCAAAAGAGTCTTAAAAATTTTCAAAATCTGACTACAATTCCTTTAGACCTAAGAAAAAAACTTGATATAAAACTTTCTCTAAATAATCCAGAGGTTGTTGAAACACATAACTCATCTGATGGAACAATAAAATTTTTGGTTAAGCTATCTGATGGCAATAAAGTCGAATGTGTTTATATTCCTGAAAAAACTAGAGGTACAATTTGTATTTCATCACAGGTAGGATGCAGTTTGACCTGTACATTTTGTAGATCGGGAACTCAACGTTTAGTGAAAAATTTAAAGCCCTCTGAGATAATCGGTCAAATTATGCTTGTAAAAAACATATTAAAAGATTGGTCAGATAAAAAAATAATTTCCAATATAGTATTTATGGGGCAAGGCGAGCCCTTAATCAATATGTCAAATCTCAAAATAGCAATACAAATACTTAAACATAAAAATGGGCTTAATTACGGAAATAAAAAAATTACAGTTTCAACATCTGGAATTGCTAACAAAATTCAAGAAGCTGCCAATGAAATTGGAACTTATTTAGCATTAAGTTTACACGCACCAAATGATGAACTTAGAGAAAAAATAATGCCAATTAATAAAAAATTTAAGATTAACGAATTAATTAAGCAATTAAAGTATTATACCTCAGTTGTTAAAGAGCCAATTTTTTTAGAGTACGTAATGTTAAAAGGTATTAATGACACCGAGGAATGTGCGAAACAATTGGTTAAACTTATGTCAAAGTTCCCAAGCAAAGTTAATCTAATAGAGTTTAATTCTTGGCCTGGAGTAAAATTTCAACCTACAGAGAGAAAAGAAATAGAAAAATTTTCTAAGTTTATTCAAGATAAGGGCTACATGTCTTTTATTCGAAGAAGTAGAGGTAATGATGTACTTGCAGCTTGTGGGCAACTTAGAACAGAAAGTGAAAAAAAAAATATATAATATATAAATAAAAACATGGAAATTTTAATTTTGATAACTCTTGGAGTCTTAATTTTACTTTTAGTTTTGATCTATAAAAAGATAGATAGCAAAAAAGAAAATCAAGAGGAATTAAAAAAAGATTTTGGAATTGAGCGTGAAGTAAAACTAAGCATAGATAGTTTAAAGGAAAGTTACAAAAATGATCAAAATACTCTTAAAGATAAAATAGTGTCCGACCTAGGAAAATTACATGAAAGATTAGGAATTATTGATACGGCGCAAAAAGAATTAAATGAATTAAAAACTAATGTCATTGATTTTAAAAACTTATTTAACAACAAAACTGAGAGAGGCCAACTAGGTGAAGAGTTTCTTGAAAAAATTGTTGAAGATGCACTTCAAAAAAAATATTATAAATTTCAACACACTTTATCTAATACAAAAAGAGTAGATTGTTTTTTAACATTAGGTGCTCCCCATGAGTCAATAGCCATTGACTCTAAATTTAGTTGGGAAAATTATAAAAAAATGCTTGAAGAAAAAAACGATGAAAGTAAAAAAATTCATGCAAAAGAATTTGCAGATGATATCACCAAACATATTAAAGATATTTCAGAGAAGTATATTATAAGCGGGGAAACCGCACCTATGGCCTTAATGTTCGTAGCTTCAGAAGGTGTTTTTAGAGCAATTGAAAATAGCCCTTCAAATTTTATTCAAAAAGCTAGAGATAAAAATATTGTAATAGTCTCTCCCAATACTTTGTGGAGTTTTTTAAAGACCTATAGACTTTTGATTCAGAACAAAGAAATGTACGAACAATCTACACTTATACAAAAAGAAATAGGTATGATTTATGATGATGTTTCTAGATTTGCAGAAAGAGTTTTAAGTATAGACTCCAGACATTCGCAGATTTCAGAAGATTTTAGAAAATTAAGAATATCGATTGATAAAATTCAATCCAGAGCATCAAGAGTAAAAAATTTAGAATTAGATAAAAAAAATCCTAAAGAGGTAAAATAATTAAATGCCAAACTTCATATTTTATGATTTTGAAACAAGTTCTTCAAATAAATATTGGGGACAAATTATTCAAATCGGAGCTATTTTGACCAACGATAATTTTGAAGAACTAGATAGGTATGATGCAAGATGTAGATTGAGCCCCGGCATCATCCCTGAAGCTATGGCTTTAATTGTTAATAAATCTTCACCTAAAATGTTAAAAGGATCAAATTTATCTCATTATGAAATGATCAGACAGTTTGTAGAAACACTAAAGAGATGGGGTAAAGCTACCTACGTTGGATTTAATAGCATAGAATTTGATGAAGAATTTTTAAGATGCACTCTTTTTCAAACTTTAGAGTATCCATACATTACCAGCACAAATGGAAATACAAGAGGTGATATTTTAAGTTTAGCTCGCGCGGCTAATCTATACTATCCAAACACACTTAAAAATTCTATTAATGAAAAGGGCAATGCGGTTTATAAACTTGACCAAATGGCACCACTTAATGGAATAGAACATGGAAACGCTCATAACGCTATAGGAGATGTGATAGCTACAGTTGGAATTGCTAAAATTATATCAAAAAAAGCTCCTAGTGTATGGAAAGCAAGCCTACTAACTATGGACAAAACCCAATCATTAGAGGTGATAAAAAAAGAATTATATTTTTGTACCAATGAATATTTCTATGGAAAAAGCAGGCCTTACGTTCAGACTTTTGTTTGTCAGCATCCGCAATATCATTGGCCACTTTGTTTTGATCTCAAGCACGACCCAAATATTTTTTTAAAGATGCCGCGACAGGAATTAATTGCTGCGATGAAAAAAAATCCTAAGTTTTTAAGAACAATTAGACACAATAAGCATCCAGTAATAATGCATCCCTCTTATGCAAAGCAATTTGAAGAGTATAAAGAAATAGGAGCAGAAAAATTGGCTACAAGAGCAAAATTAGTTAGAGAAAATAAAGATTTTGCAGAAAAGATAATCTCAATTAAATTAGAAGAATTTGAAGAAAAAGAAAGTTCAAAATCCCAGGAAGATATCTATAACGAAGAAAGTCTTTATAAAGGATCTATAAGTTTTGATGATTATAAAATAACACCGGATTTTCATAAACTAGAGTGGAAAAAAAAATTAGCCGTTTTACCAAAAATAAAAGATGAGAGACTAAAATATTTTGGAAAAAAACTTATTTATATGGAAAAACCAGAAATGTTAAGTAAATCAGATTATAATTTAGTTCACAAAGAAACAGCAAAAAAGTTGTTAAGCACTAACAATGAGAAATGGAACACAATACCAAGAACTTACTCAGAAATAGATACTCTTAGAGAAAAATTTGAAAGAGAGGAACAGCCAGAAAAACTAACTATTCTTGATGACATTAACGCATACGTTGAAGAGCTTGAAAAACTATACTCTTCTGCCTAGTTGACTTTAATAAGAAAATACTTAATTAGAATATATGAGTACAAAACCAGTTACAGACAAAACTTTTGAAGCTGATGTAATTAAATCTGACAAACCTATAATTGTAGATTTCTGGGCAGAGTGGTGTGGCCCTTGTAAACAAATTGGACCAGCTCTAGAGGAAATTTCTGAGGAATTAAGTGATCAAGTTGTGATCGCTAAACATAATATTGACGAAGAGCCTAATACGCCAACTAAATATGGCATAAGAGGCATCCCAACAATGCTTCTATTTAAAGGTGGAGAGCTTAAATCTACTAAAGTGGGTGCAACTACAAAATCTAATATAATTTCTTGGATTAAAGAAAATATTTAATTTTTATTCAAAAAATTTCCACATAGATAAAGAGAACCTAATACACAAATAATTTTTTTTTCATTTGAAGAAATTTTTTTGAGAGATTCTGCCAAATTATTTGCAGATTCAGATAAAAAATTATTTTTTGTTGCAATTTTAAGTAAAGCGTTTTTTGATAAAGTTGCGTTTTCATTTTCTATTGGAAGTGTTATAATTTTTTTAAACACACCTTTAAACTGTTTAATAAATAAATTTGGGTTCTTATTCTTTATCATTCCCCACACACCATATTTTGGTAAGTCTATTTTTTTAAGATAATTTGCTAAATTTTTTGCGCTAGTTTCTGAGCTACAACCATCAATTAATATTTTTTCATTTCGAAATAATTTTTTAAACAGTTTACCTTTATTTATATACTCAATCCTTGCAGAAAACTTTATTTTTGGAATTGTTTTTACTATTATTTTTTTTTTTAATACCAAGGTCCAAGGCTACTTTGATGCCCAGGCACAAGTTATTCAAAAGACCCTGTGAGTGTATATATTTTGTATTTAATTTTATACTAGTACTTGAGTCTTTATAATAATAAACTTTATCTATTTTTAAAAGTTTCCAAGTATTTGAAAATTTTTTTTTACTTTTGTTTTTTTTTAAATTAAATCTTATTTTTTTTTCTATATTTTTTTTTTGTTTTCCAACATAAATGATAGTTGATTGATTTAAAAAACCAACTTTTTGATGAACAATCTCATCAATAGTTCTTTTCTTCAAAAAGTTTAAATGTTGCTTATTAATATTTACGATTATCTGTATTTTAGGAAAATCAAATACATTTGTAGAGTCTTTTGCAAACAAGGCACCTGCTTCAACTAAATTATAATCATTATTTTTTTTTGAAGCATTTATAATATATATAACAGTAAGTACCTCAAAAACTGTTAAAGGAATTTTAAATTTTTTAACTATGCTTATAGTTTCTTTTATTTTTTTGTAGCTTAGATGCTTTTTCCCCATCCAAAACCTTTCTCTGATATCTTTAATGCTAGGAGAAATATAGGCCGATGCACTTTGATTGTTTGCTTCAATAAAACATTTTAATGATGTTAGAACAGAATATTTACCATCCGAACCAATTACATTTATCACATTCTTTAATTTATTTTGTGGATCTTTTAGTTTTTTTAGTACAAGCTTTATTCTTTTGAGATCAAAGTTGATAGTTTTTTTAAATAGCCTATCATTAGCTAGCTGATTGTAAAGATTTATCGATTGTAACGACATTAGATGACTCTGTTTTAACTTGAGCCTCTGATTTTTTCAATAAAACATTTAATAAGGTACCAATGGAAGAACTTAGATATTTTCTTTCTATAACGAGGTCAATCCCACCATGATCCTTAACATACTCAGCGGACTGAAATTCCTCAGGTAAAGTCTCTCTAACTGTATCCTGTATAACTCTTCTTCCCGCGAATCCAATTGTAGCTTTTGGTTCCGCTATTAAAATATCCCCAAGCATAGCCCATGAAGCTGTTACCCCTCCAGTTGTTGGATCAGTTAAAACTACAATATAGGGGAGATTTGCTTTTTTAAGTTCATTTACTGCTAGTGTTGTTCTACTCATTTGCATTAGTGCAATCGAAGACTCCATCATTCTTTGACCGCCACTGCAGCTAAAAAAAATAAAAGGAGTTTTATGATCTATTGCATGCTGTACTCCAGTAATAAAAGCTTCTCCAGAAGCAGCTCCAAACGAACCTCCTATAAATCTAAAATCTTGCGCACCAACGGTAACATCGATATTGTTTAATTTCCCTTTAGCAATGGCTACAGCATCGTCTTGATTGGTAATTTTTCTTGCAGACTTTAGTCGATCTTTGTATTTTTTATTATCAACAAAGTTCAGCGGATCTTCATGTGGAACAGGTGTCTCTAAAATTTCAAATTCTTTATTATCAAAAAAAAGTTGAAACCTCTCTTTGCAAGAAAGCTTATGATGAACTCCACATTTAGGACAGCAATTAAAATTAGTTTTAAGATCTTCTTTATAAATTAAATTTTTACATCCACAGGTAGTCCAAAGTGTTTCTTCATTTTTTAAAACTCTTCGCTTTAAAAGTGAGTTAATTTTAGGTTTTATAAATTTTGTTATCCAGTTCAAATAATTTTCCTCTTTAAATTATATACCATCTTATTTAAAATTTTGACAGTATTATGGCGTCCATTAATTGATTTAGTAATAGTTCTGCATAATTGGCTCCCAATTACAAGGCCATCAGCTTTTTTAAATGAAGATATTGTTTTATCTGTAATGCCAAAACCAATGACTATATTTTTGAAATGACTTAATTTTTTGATTTTTCGATATTTTTTTAAAATTATTTTAGGTAAAACTTTTAATTTTCCTCCTGTGGTAGAAAGCATGCTTATATAGTAAATCATATCATGAGAGTCCTTAATTATCTTTTTCATTCTCAATATAGATGTTGTGGGAGACAAAAGTTGAATAAAATTTATAGATTTTTTTTTACATTTATTTGCAAATGCCTTATTTTCAGGCCACGGCAAGTCTACTATTATTAAACCATCCACTCCTACAGATTTACAGTTTTTTATAAAATTGTCTTCGCCTAGTTGATAAATTAAATTGTAATATCCCATCAATATAAGTGGTTTTTTTGGATTAAATTTTTTAAAGTTTTTTACAATAATAAATACATCTTTTAATTTAATTCCATTTTTTAGAGCACGGTAAGAACTTTCTTGAATTTGACCACCATCTGCCACAGGAGTGTTGTGAGGGAAGCCTAATTCTATGATATCTGCATGTTCTGAAATAGACTTTATGATGTCAAGAGATTTACTTTTACTGTTGTCTCCAGCAACAGTATAAGTTAAAAGAGCTGGCCTTTTTTCCTTCTTACACTTTTCAAATACCAATTGAATATTAGACTTCATCTTATATATGTACCTAGTCTACTTTTAATAATATCTTTGTCTTTCTGTGAGTCACCACAACTATTTACTATAATTATATTCGATCTATTTAGTTGTGGTGCAATTTTTATTGCTTCTGCAAAGGCATGTGATGGCTCAAGAGATGGAGAAATATTTTCTAAACTAGAAACCAGCTGATAAGCCTTTAGAGCATCCTCATCAGTAGCTGAACAATATCTTGCCCGCTTCGTGTCTTTTAGGAAGCAATGCAAAGGTGAAATTCCAGGGTAATCCAAGCCAGCAGAAATTGATTCTGTAGCACCTATTTGGCCATCAGAGTCTTGAATTACATATTGAGCTGCTCCGTGTAAAATACCAACTTTAGACCCATTGGTTAGTGGAGCGGCATGTAGTTTACTTTTTTTTGGACCTCCAGCTTCAACACCTATAAATTCAACATTTGAGTCCATAAACTCATTCCAAAAACCCATAGCAGAACTTCCACCACCGACGCAGTTTATTAATTTAATTTTTTCTGGCACTTTGCCGAATTCTTCTTCTATTTGAACTATTAGTTCTCTTGAAATTTGGGCCGTGCTCCATGCACAAATTTTTATGAATATGTTAGGCCCAACAGTTGATCCTACGCACATATGAGTTGTGTCACAGTTAGAGACCCAATATCTCATGCACTCACTTACGGCATCAACTAATGTTTGACTGCCCGTATTTACAGAGACTATTTCAGCTCCATTTTTCTTTATTGCTTCAACATTTGGTTTTTGTCTTTTAATATCTTTAGCTCCCATAAAAATTTTACATTTAAGCCCAAATTTTTTAGCCGCCATCGCTAACATTTTTCCTGCATAACCTGCTCCTGTATCGCCAACTATATATTTTTTTCCTGCTCTTTTTGCTATTAAGCAATGTACTGTTGCGCCATAGCATTTGTGCGCACCACCTATAGCCTCAGAAACGACTTTTGCGTATATTTGAGCACCACCAAGATGTTTAGTTAAATTTTCTAATTTTATAAATGGTGTAGGTGTACCAATATAGTTTTTAAAATAATAATCTCTTTCTTTAATAAAAGTTTTATCATTTCTAAGTTTTGAAAATAATTTGGTTAAATCTTCAATCGGTTTTTTCAAGGTTTCAGGAACATAGTTGCCACCAAATTTTCCACCATAAAGGTAATTTTTATCGTGTTGATCTATCAACGGAACTCTACTTTTAATTTTAATCATTAATTTCTTTTGCTCTTTTTAAAAATTTTATAATTTTATCGATATCTTTTACTTTATTTGTTTCTAAAGCTCCAGAAACATCAACAATTTCCGCTAATTTAGAAATATATTCAAGCTTATCAATAGTTATATTTCCAGCTATCATCTTTTTACCTTCGATTGAAATAGATTTTATCCAGTTATAATCCCAGCTCAAACTTTTTTCATAACCAGAACTGTCCCATAAAATAATATCGGAAGAATTTTCTATATCTTTATATTTAAATATATCTTTCTTTTCCCTCACAGTAATACAAGCAATTATTTTCTTACTAAAATTTTCTTTGATATTGACTAAAGTCTCAGAGTTATAGTTTCCGTAAAGTTGAAAATAATCGAAATTTAATTCTGAAAACTTTTTTAATTCTTCCTGATTCGGGCTAACTAATACACCAACATAATTACAATTTTTTTTGTTAATAGATGTTAATTTTTTTGCTTGTGAAAAAGAAATATTTCTATGGCTCTTTTTATAATTAAGAATAAAACCACAGAAGTTAGCTCCATAATTAATACTAGTCTCAACTTCATTTTGATTTGATAACCCACAAATTTTTACTTTCATTAAATTATACTAATGACTTAATTAATTTTTGTATATTTTTTTTAATGTTGCCCTGCGTTATACTTCTACCTATTACAATTGATGTAGCCCCATTTCGGAAAGCTTTTTTTGGCGTAATTACCCTTTTTTGATCTTGAATTGTGTCGCCAATCATTCTTATACCGGGAACAATAATTTCCATATTTTTACAAATTTTTTTAATTAGCCCTACCTCATGCCCAGAACAAACTATCCCATCTAGCTTAGCAGACTTTGCAATTTTTGCTTGTTGAATTACTAAGTTGTTTATTGATTTGGTGTGGCCGATTTTTTTAATTGATGAATTTGAAAAGCTAGTTAAAACAGTTACTCCGATTATTTTTAAATTTTTATTAATTTTTTTTGTTTCATTTTTAATTGATTTTAGCATTTCATAACCACCATTTATGTGAACTGTAATATATTTTATGTTCCTAAGATCAGCCAAGCTATTGATAGCAGACGCACATGTATTCGGAATATCATTAATTTTTAAATCTAGAAAAATTATTTTATTTTTAATTGATGAAACAAATGGCCTTCCATTTTTAGAGTAAAAAAATTCTAGACCTATTTTGTATCCAATATTTATTTTATTGGTTTTTGTTTCTTTAATTATTCTTTTAATTTGGCTTATATTTTTTGTATCGCAGGCTATAAATATTTTTTTCATAATTATTTATTTATTTCTTCTTTTAAATGTTTTGCCATCTTAAAGTAAATCTTTTTCTTTTCTGGCACAAAGATTATTTCCCCAGTCTTTGGATTTCTCGCATCATGTCTAGCTCTAGTTGTTTTTGTTGAAATTCTTCCGAAGTTTCTAAGTTCTATAGCTTTGTTGTTTTTTAAACTTTGTGTCATTGACTCAAATATTATCTTTAAAATTGAATTAATTTGAGACTTCTTTAGCTGTGGAAATTTTTTTCTTAAAGATTTGATTATTTCTGGCTTTACCAAAATTTCTATTTTTCTTTTTTCTTTTTCTTGCCTGTTATGTTTAAGGCTTTATTAAATATATCTTTTAAAGTGGCTCCCGAAGATTTAGCATCTTTACCAAATTTTTTCACGAGAGTTTTTTCCTCTGAAATTTGAGCTTGTTTTACTGATAATGCAATTTTTCGTTGTGCAAAATCTAATTCAGCTATTGCTGCGTCAAGTTTATTTCCAGGCTGGAATATCTCTGGTCTTTGATCACTTGTTTCTTTAGCTAGCTGGGATTTTCTAATTACAACCATTAATTTTTTATCATTTCCTATAGAAACTTTAACACCAGTTTTCATAGCTTCTTGAACTGTTGTAGTGATTACATCACCAATATTTTTGTTGTTTTCCTTAAACCAGTCCATAGGATCTTTTTCAAGCAATCTCATTGAAAATCTAATTTTATCGTCTTTAATTTCCACAATCTTAACTTTTATTAAGTCATTCTTTTTAAATTTCTTTAAATCTTCCTCAGTTTCAGAATAAGATATTTCTTTATAATGAAGCATTCCTGTTAATCCAGTATCTAGTTCAGCAAAAATAGCTTTATCAGTAATATTTTTAATTTTTACCTCAACTATAGAACCAATTTTATCTTCAATTTTTTTCCATGGGTTTTCTAAAGTTTCTTTGTAAGAAAGAGAAATTCTTTTTGCATCCGTATCTATAGTAACAATTTTTACTTTAATAGTTTGAGATACTGATAATACTTTGCTTGGTTGAATATTTCTATTTGTCCATGACAATTCACTATTATGTATTAATCCTTCTACGCCGTCTTCTAATTTTACAAATACCCCATAGTCCATTAATTTAGTGCAGGTCCCTTCATAAATATTTCCTATCTTATATTTTTTAGCAAGATTTTCGTATGGGTCTTCTGTTAACGCTTTTACTGATGCAGAAACTCTATTGGTTTTAGGATCTATTTTTGTAATCTTAACTTTTAAAGCTTGTCCAATGCTAACCATCTCCGATGGTTTTTTAACTCTTCCGTGAGATAAATCACTTACGTGCAATAGAGCGTCTATTCCATTTATGTCTAAAAATATTCCCCAATCAGTCGTCGCTTTGACTTTTGCATCTTCAACAATATCACCTTCATTAAGATTCTTTAAAATTTCTTTAACTTCGGCATCTTTAGATTTTTCCAATACAGCTCTACGTGAAGTACAAACGTTGCCTCTATTTTTATCAATACGAGTAGCAATTACTTTTACGGGTGTATTTAAGAGATGATCTATTTTTTTTAAAGGTCTTATATCAATTTGGCTTGAAGGCATAAAGGTTGGTAATCCCATTACTGTACAAATAAATCCACCCTTCACTCTTCCAGTAATATAACCAACTAACTCTTCTTGTGTTTCAAAAACTTTTTCCATTTTTTTCCATGCGTTCATTCTTCTTGCTTTGTCTCTTGAAATTATTATTTCTCCCTTGAAACTTTCTATTCGTTCTAAGTATACATCAATAACAGAACCAACTTTTATATCTTCTAATTCATTATCATTTTTAAATTCTTCAACCGGTATCATTCCCTCCATTTTTGCTTTTACATCGCAAACAATAAAGTTTTTTGTAACTTCAGTAACCGTTGCTTTTATAATTTCGTTTTCTTTGAGTTTTCTGTCTTTAAAATCGTCGTTCAATAGGCTTTCAAACTCTTTTAAGGAGCTTGATTGATCTTTAATTTGTGTTTCAACTGCCATATTTATATTTAACTTTTCTATCTATTATGTCTGACATTTTTTTAACCATGTCAGGTATATTTTTTAACTTTCCGGTGTCCACAACTATCGCATCACGGCTTTTCAGTAAAGGACTATTCTTCCTAGTAGTATCTCGATAATTCCTTATTTTAATAGCTTTTTTAACATCTTTTAGTGAAATACTCTTATTAATTTTTTTTAACTCCTTAAATCTTCTTTTTGATGCCGTATTTAAATCACACTTGAAAAAAAATTTAATGTCAGCCTTTGGTAAAATTTTTGTACCAATATCTCTTCCTTCAATCAGGAGATGATTATATTTTTTTGAAAATCTTATTTGAAAAGATTTTAAAACATTTCTTATTTTATTCTTTTTGGCAATTAGTGAAGTAAATTCAGAAATTTTAGATGAATGAAGGTTAATCTTATTTAACTTTTCTAGGTTTAAATTTTTAAAACATTTTTTCAAAAAAACTACTTCATTTTTTGGTTTTTTGATTAATATTTTGTAAGCTGCATACCTGTATAGAAGACCTGATGATAAAAATTTAAGTTTATATTTTTTGGATATCAATTTTGAGCCTGTTGTTTTGCCGCTAGCTGCAGATCCGTCTGCTGCGATAACAATTTTATATTTTTTTTTTAATTTCAAAATTTCCACCGAGTGATTTTATAATATTTAAAAATGAAGGAGATGAAGTTTTAACAGTTTCAAAATTTTTTATATTAGTCTTTATCCCGGTTATTAAAGAAAGGACTAACGCACTCATGCAAATTCTGTGGTCACCCAAATTAGGTATGTTTATTGTTTTATTTTTAATTTTATTAGTACCAAAAATCATAATTGAGTTTTTAGTAGACTTACTTTTAATACCGATCCTTTTCAATATCTTTTTTACTTCTTCTATTCTATTGCTTTCTTTATTAGCTAAGTCTGCTATACCATCAAATTTTGATATTCCTGGAGTTAAGCCAGCTAAAACAAACAACAAAGGATATTCATCTGCAGTTGACGCATAATAATTTGACTCACCTTTAATCGGTTTTAGTTTACTACTTTTAACAAGTATATCACCAACAAATTCATTATTAATTTTTTTCAAATTTTTAAATTTAATCCTCGCTCCATGTTTTTTTAATAATTTATAGAAACCTGTTCTTCTTGGGTTTAGCCCAACATTTTTAATCCTTAAAGAAGAGTCTTTATTAAGAATTGTAAGAGCTGTCATAAAAGCAGCTGAAGAAGGGTCAGAAGGAACATATATATTTAAAGGCTTCAAGTTAATGTTTTTACCTAAAACCTTTATAATATTCTTCTCTTTGTTAATTTTTTTAATTGTCAGAGAATTTGAGCTATTTAATAAAATATTTTCTGTATGATTCCTGCTTAATTTATTTTCAGTAATTTTAGTTGTTCCAAAAGAATTTAAACCCGCTAAGATTACAGCACTTTTTAATTGAGCAGAAACACCTGCTTCATAATTTATTCCTACAGGCATTTCTGATGAGATAAATTTAAGTGGAAATTTATATCTATTTTTAGGAAAAAACTCTGCACCAAATATAGACATTAAACCTATTAATTTGGACATGTCTCTTTTATTAAGAGATTGATCTCCAAATACTTTAATTTCAATATCAGGTGTAGTTGATAAAATTCCAATTAAAAGCCTAGCCAATGTTCCGCTATTGTTAAAATTTAATTTACTATTTTTTTTTATGTGGAGAGAGCCCAAACCTTTACCATAAACATGGTAATGCTTCGGTTTGATCTTCTTAATTTTTACCCCCAGTTTTTTAAGACAATTAATGGTTGAAAACACATCATCAGACTCTAAGACATTTTTAATTTCAGAAATATTATGACTAATAGAGGCGATTAAGAAACTTCTTATAGATATCGATTTGTCGCTATCAACCTCAATAGTTTTCGAAAACTTTTTAATTTTTTTAGAGGAGACTACTGCAAAACTTTTTTTTAACATTTATTTTAAGAGTTGTATGACGAACCAAAGTATAGTTCGATAGCTTTAGAGGATTTAAGTATTTGATTTGGCGTTCCTTGAGCTATTATAGATTGCTCTCCAATAACGTATGCTCTATCAACAATATCAAAAAGATTTCGTACTTGGTGATCCGTAATTAAAATAGCACATCCGTATGATTGAATTTTTAAAATATATTTTTGAATGTCTTGGACTATTATTGGGTCTAGCGCTGCCATTGGCTCATCTAACAATATTACACTTGGTTTATTAATTAATACTCTTGCCATCATTAATCTTCTAACTTCACCGCCACTTAAAACATTGCTATGAATATCTCTTAAGTGCTGAAGATTAAATTCATCTAGAAGTTTTTCAACAGTTGATCTTTGTTTATCAGAGCCCTTGACGCAAAGCTGACAAACTCCTAAAAGATTATCGTAAACAGACATAGAAAAAACGCTTCTGTGTTGACTCAAATATCCAATTCCTGCCTCTGATCTTTTGTGGATTGGTTGTTCAGAAATATCAACATTATTAATTATAATTTTTCCATTATCTGCCTGATGCTCACCAATTATAGTGCTATACAAAGTTGACTTTCCAGAACCATTCGGTCCTAGAAGTCCTACTATCTCTCCAGGATACAATTCCATATTAATTTTTTTTAGAATGGGTCTGCCATCAAAAGATTTACTTATATCCTTAATTTGAAAAATAGGTTTATCCTTTTTAAATTTTATAATTCTAAATCCTTTACCTGCCATTTATTCCTTTAAATTAACATTAATTCTTTTTTCACTAAACATAGAGATGTCCAAAGTTTGCTTTGTTAAATCAAAAATCATATTATCTGCTTCAACATTACCTTGTACACTCTCTGTTTTAACATTTCCATATATAGTTAACAAATTTTTGCTATTCATAAAATCAAGATTGTCAGAATATAAAATATGAGTCAAATATAGTGCCACTATGTTGTCTCTAAACTGCATATCTTTAGTTTTATTATTATAAGATCCGTAGTCCCCCTCTACCTTTAAAACAGTGCCGTCTTTAAAGTAGAAAAAAGCCGTCATAATTTTCATATTGATAAGTTCTGGTTTATCCAAGTCAAAATCTGCAGACTCTGACCTAAGAACATATCTATTTCCATTTAAGTCAATTCCTTTATATTCAACATCTTCAAATGAACTTTTGTTGTCTTCTACTATGTCTGTTTGTTTTTTTACTTTTTCATCTTTTTTTACTAAGATTTCGACAGGTTCATTTTTGTAAAAATAAGTTGAATATAAAATAAGAACTGAAACCAAAAAAATAAATATTTGAATCCCAAGTATCTTTTTTTTTCTTAATGTCACTTTATTCCAAATTTTAGCAATGAGTGAATATGTATAATACCTTTTAATCTTAGGTTTTTTTTATTCAAATCCTTATCACTGACAACTAATAAACTTGTTATCTTTTTTTCGTTCATTATCGACAGAGCTTTTGAAGCAGGTGTATTTTCAGTTACAAAAAATGGATTTAGGGTCATAAACTTATCAATCTTTTCATTTTTTGAAAAGTCCTTGATACTTCTTCTAGCGTCTCCATCGGTCAATATTCCTTTTACCGTATTATTTTTAAGTATTACTACCAACCCTAACTTTTTATTATTAATAACTTTTATAGCATCAGAGATATTTTTATTAATATTTATTACAGGTAATTTATTGCCTGTTATCATAATATCTTTCACTAGTAATAACGTCTGACCTATATTGCCCCCTGGATGAAATATTTTAAACTTGTCTTTAGAAAATTTAATTTTGTTCATTAGCGCAACAGCAAGACAATCGCCAAATAAAAGTGTTATAGATGTAGATGTTGTTGGAACCATACCTGTTGGATCTGCTTCTTTTACTTGTGGCAGGAGAATTGATATATCGCTAGCTTTTAACAATAAACTATCTTTCTTAGACGCCACACCAATAACTTTAATATTAAATCTATTCGCAAATTTTAACATATTTGTAATTTCTGAAGTATTCCCAGAGTAAGAAAAAACTAATAAAATATCTTTCTTTTCTATTTGACCGAGATCACCATGATTGGCCTCACCCGGGTTGAGATAGAATGAGGAGATTCCTACAGATGAAAGAGTGGCAGAAACTTTTCTTGCTATAATTCCACTTTTTCCTATTCCGGCCGCTACAACCTTGCCTTTACATTCAGAAATTAATTCTATTGATCTAATGAATGATTTATTAAAAATTTTATTAATTTTTTTTAATTCAGAAATCTGAATTTGAGCAGCTTTTTTTGCAATACGAATATAATTTATACTAGCCATTAATGTTCAAAAATATCAAATTTAAAACCAGATTGGTCAAGTTCTACTCTTGTATCCAAAAAGTTAATACATCTTTTATACAAGTCCATTCTATTTTCTCTCATAAGCATTTTTTCTAATTCTACTTTAATTTTATAAAGATAAATTACATCATTCGCAGCATATTCTAGTTGTTTATCTGTATAATCATTAATATTTTTATTCCAATCACTGACACCCTGTCTTTTATCTAAACTTTTATTGCAAAATTCTTGCACCAAGTTTTTCAAGCCATGAGAGTCGGTATATGTCCGTACAATTTTAGATGCTATTTTAGTGTCAAATATATTTTTAATTTTACATTTTAAGAAAAATTCTAATGCACTTTTATCAAATCTTAAATAGTGTCCTATCTTTTGTATTTTTTCATTTTCTAAAACGGAAACTAAGTTTGGAGCACTGTAAGTTTTGCGGTCTGGCTGAATTATGTAAACTTCATTATTTTCTTCAGAAATTTGTATTAAACTTAATTTATCTCGCTCTGGTATCTGCAGGCCGGTCGCTTCTGTGTCTATTGAAACACTTTTTTTAAATGAAGCGGCTATTTCTGGACTAATGTCGCCTTGAATTTTGTGTATTTTTACCATAACTATTTCTAACTACCATGAATAAGCATAAAATTACAACTATACTAGGTGCAGGAGGTTTTATAGGAAGATATCTTGTTCAAAATTTGACAAAGCAAAATTATCAATGCTTTATACCCACAAGAAGCCCATTTCAAAAGGGATATTTAAAGACCCAGGCACCTCCCGGCGCCATCGAATTTATTGAATGGAACTCTAATGATTTTTCAAAAATAAAAGAAGCTATCAATAACTCTGATGTAGTTATAAATTTAATTGGTATTTTATTTGAGAATAGAAAGCAAAAATTTAAAACAATACATGAAGATATACCAGAAATAATTGCTAAATTTTGTAGTGAGTCTGGTGTGAAAAAATTTATTCAAGTAAGCTCAATAGGAGCAAGCCTAGATTCGAAATCCTTATATCAAAAATCAAAATTTCAAGGTGAGGTTAAGTCTTTTGAAAATTTTAAAAATACAGTTATAATAAGACCAAGCGTTGTTTGTGGAACAGAAGATAATTTTACAAACCTTTTTTCTCGGTTAAGTTTTTCACCCATTATTCCTATAGTAGGGATTAATTATAAATTTCAACCGATATTAGTTACAGATGTTGCAGACGCTATAGTTAAAGCAATAAATACTAAAAACAACGAAGGAAAGATATATGAAATTGGTGGTCCTAAAATTATAAGTTTTGGGGATATGGTTAAATCTATTTTAAAAACAATTAATAAGAAAAGATTTGTTGTTGAAATGCCAATGTCGATAGCAAGAATACAAAGTAAAATTTTAAGCTTATTGCCTGTTCCACCAATACTTACCGAAGACCAATGTAATATTTTATTAGAACCAGACAATATAGTATCAGACAAACATCTGTCTTTAAAAGATCTTAATATACAGCCAACTGATGTCCAAGAAGCCATGAAAAAATGGTTGTGGAGATATAGATATGGCGGTGAGTTTGCAAAGGTTAAATGAAAACTATTAGTTTGTTATCTGGATATTTATTTTTAGTTCTCGCAATTATTACTGGCATAGCATCTAACGGTTTTCTTAAAACAACAGAAGGGTTTACAAAAATTAGTCCTACTATTTTTTGCATAACAAGTATTATTATTTGTATTTTTTGTCTTTCAAAGGCCATGACTATAATTCCCGTTGGATTTACGTATGCAACTTATGGTGCGTTAACAATTTCTGCGGTGACTTTGTTTGGCGTACTAAAATATAATCAAACCCCCAATATTTATGGATACGCTGGAATTCTACTTATTATTGTTGGGGTAATTTTATTAAATACGCTAGGAAAGATAAAATAAAATAGGAAACTTTAAATTTAACACCTGCTAATAAATTGAGTATAATGAATTATGGAAATTATTCTTTATGGTGTCATTGCCGCGATTATGGGGATTGTCTTGTTTTTAACTTTTAAAGCTATTGGAAGAGGAATGGATG
>MDTC01034134.1_pt1 | contig 19986 bp, 17 predicted proteins | sample 811181 | NCBI WGS metagenome assembly MDTC01 (sample SAMN05326644, study PRJNA326480) | marine metagenome | isolation source: seawater | place: Pacific Ocean: North | collected 2011 | reverse complement strand
TTGTCACACCCATAGCTAAAAAATTTTCTAATTGATTATTTTTTAAAGGATTGCCATGAGCATGTAAGTCTATAAAACCGGGCGTAACAACCCTTCCATTAGCATCAATCACACTCATGATTCTTGAATTAAAATCTTGCTCAGAAAAACTAGTATCTCCAATAAAAACAATTTCATCATCCACAATGACTATATCCGCATCAAAGGCAGGTTTGCCGGTACCATCGATGATCTGTCCATTAACTATAATATGATCAATTTTTGAGAATTCTGATAGAAAACTTACACCATTTTCTGAACAACCAATTAGCAGTAATAAATTAAAAAAATAAAAAAATAATACTATTAATCGCATAATTATTGACCACTCTATATAGAAAGAACTTCATTTGCTGCACGAATACCATGCGTAATAGCGGCATTAGTATCGGCTGATGCGCCCGCATCTGAATTGGCAATAGCAATCCGTCCAAAAAGCTTTCTACCTTGTACCCAAGGTTTACTCTCTTCATTTGGCCATTCTGGCTCCCAAATCAAATCATTAGAATATGAGTATCCATGTGGCCATCGATTGACTGTTATAGCATTAATATCTCGATCCGCATCAAATCCAGCACTCCTGAGTGCTTGATCAAGTTGATCTTTAACATGTCCCTCAAAAACTGAAAATGGCGTCGACAACAAACGTCTTCTACCCTCTCGCCATTGATCAGGGCCTTTAATATCAAGCGAGTGATGAGAATGACACATATGCAATACCATAGGGTCATCTGGCGAGCTATTGAATTTATATTTACCTATCGAAACAGGGTAATCAAGCTCAACTTGTTTAAAAAAGTCATTAGTGTAATAAACAAAATCAAGACCCAATTCAGCAAATGCCCTCCAATTAGAAATCATAACCTTCGTATAAGTTAGAGGTACTTTTACATTATATTTTAAACCTTCAACTTGTTTAGTTGGTAATTCATCACATAGATAAGGAATAGCACTATTATAACAAGCTAAAATACATTTATTCGCCCGAACAATATGTGTTTTATGGTTTCGAACATAGGTTACATCAACCTCGGTAGAACGATTTTTATGCGCCACATTAACTGCAGTTGAATTAAGTCGAATATTGATTTTTGAATCAGATTGACCATCTAATAAATTATATTTTATTCTACTTAGAACAACGTCCTCCATCGTTGATCCTGGAACAGCCTCAGGTATTAATTTTCTCACTAATAATCTTGCTAAAGAAGCATTGCCATCTGGAAAATGGAATATATAAGGCTCGTCTCCCCTATAACCACTTCTAATTAGAGTGTGATTCAGGCCAGGCATACCTCCATCATAACTCTGAATTGAGGTTGCTGGCACTTCATCAATACCTACACACCAAAAACTCATACCCCAACGTCTAAATATTTCGAGAACCTGTTGATCTACTTTGGCGTAATCTTTCAAAAAATCATAATAACTAACTTTAGAGAGTAACTTATGTTTTTCAGCTTGAGTGAGGTTTGGTAGGTAGTCTCTTTCTTCAGTCCAGATTCTTATTAAGTCCTGCTTTGCTTGATCATTCATCGGAGTTTTATCTGCAAATTCTTGCCAAGTAATTTTATTGTATCCCGCTACTAATTTTTGCTCATGAAATGATTGATCATCAAACATGATCCCTTTACCTAAGCCCATCGAGGAATATAAAGATTGATCAAAAGCTTCATAAAATTTCTCAACATCTACACCTATCTCTTTTATAAGTTCTTTAGCTTCATCGCTATATGATGATGGGGTATCAATGGTCTCAGTCCCACCATAACCAATTCTTGTCTCACCATCTATTGCAAATTCATTACGTTTAGCATGACCACCAAAGTCATCGTGATTATCAAGAATCAAAATTTTTGCATTAGGATGTTTTTTGCGATAATGATATGCTGCAGACAAACCACTTATGCCAGCGCCAACCACAACCAGATCGTAACTCTCCTCATATTGATCAGCAGGCCATTTTTTTCCCAAAACACGTGAATGCATTACTTCCCAAGAGCCATCATGACTTCCTCTCAAACCTGAGAGTAATGGTGGATAGTAATCGTTTGGTAATTTGAACTCTGATTGCAGAGAGCCAAAAACATTTTGAAGAGGGAGCATTGACGCCCCGATAGCAATTTGAGTACCACTTAAGAAATCTCTTCTTGATATTTTGTTCGTCATAAAAACCCCATTACTCGTTTTAGGTTAAAGAGTAGCTAATATCTATATTCGAAATCAAAAATATTTATCTCAAACGATTGATTGATAACTGTTATTTTTACTGGATAAATATCACGACACTCTAATAATGCTTGATTTTTTTTTGCAGATAAAACTTCACGCTGCACATCTGGGTTATCTATAGATGAGAAAGTCTGGGCATGGATAATCTTATCTTTGGCATTAACACACTCAAAAAATAAATTTTCTTGATTGAGATCTGATTTTTCTATTTTTTTTGGCAATGTAACAAAAATATTAACTTCTGTTTCAAAGAAAATAGTTCCAATTATAATTACTAATGGTAATAGAAAAATTAGTCTTCTCATCTGACTCTTTACCCATGAATGTATTTCCAAGGACTTGCCTCTGAATCTTTTTCGATTTCAACCTCGATAATTGCTGGCCTATTATTATCAATTGCTTTTGCCAATGTAGATTTCAATTCCTTCGGTGAATTTAATCGATATCCATCAGCACCGAATGATTCTGCGATCTTTAGGAAATCTGGATTAGTTAAATCAGCACCAATAATATGTGATTCAAATCTATCTTTTTGATCTCGGCGAACATTACCAAATGAACTATTATTAAATATAATAGTAATCAAACCAATATTATGTTGTATTGCGGTAGCTAATTCAGGCATGGCAAACATAAATCCACCATCCCCTATAATCGAAACAACAGGTTTATCTGGTGCAGCAACCTTCACGCCCAAAGCAGTAGGAAACCCATAACCCAATGTTCCTTGGTACCCAGATGATACATAAGTTCTGGGCTCATAGATTGGAAATCCATAGTAAGAGGTAAATCCTGCTTGACATAATTCCTCAACAAAATAACCATCTCTAGGAAGCACATCTCTTATCACATTTAAATATGACATTTGTGGCTGGATCTTCTCAATTGCAGCGCTCATTTTTATTTTTGCTGCAGTAATTCGGTCAATATTACCCGCCTTAAAACCAACTTTATTTATTTTGTTGATTAGGGCACTGACACCATCAACAGAATCGGCAATAATTCCCACATCTGGTTTTAACCGCGTCATCTCTTCTGGATCTATATCTATTCTAATTAATTTTGGAGCATTAGCGTACACAGAGCCAACCCATCCAGGAGGTGATTTATCATAGTATTTCATCATTGATAACCAGCGCATATATTGCATTTCCAAGCGTGAACCAATACCAATCAGTAGATCTGTATCATTCCATAATTTTCTAGCTGCTGCGGATGACACACCTACATCACTATCCTCACTGACAACTCCTTTACCACTCCTCAGCGCTGTTGAAGCAGCGCCTAATAATGAAGATAATTCTCTTACCTCTACACTCGCATGCTGTGCCCCACTTCCAGACATAATCATAATATTTTTAGATTTTGCTATCAGATCTGCAGCCTCACTTATAGCATCATCATCAATAGAGGGTTTATCTATCTCGGTGTTTCCTGGGAGACATTCCACATCCCATAACTGAGCCATTGTGTCCCAGCACATTTCAACAGAAACTGGGCCAGGTCTACCACTTTGCATAGTCTTGAAAGCTTGATTTATGAAAGCAGGAGTTTCACTGGGCTTGGAGATATGTCCAGCATATTTAATAATTGTCTCTAACGTACCAGTTTGACTTGATAATTCATGCAAATGACCTCTTCCTTTCCCAAGAAACTCGGAAGGAACTTGCCCTGTCATGCATAAAAGAGGAACATTTCCACCCGCTGCTGTGCATAATGCAGCTGTCGTATTTAATACACCAGGACCAGGTACAACTGAAAAAGCTCCAGGCTTCCCTGTCGCTTTGGCGTAACCATAAGCCATATAACCAGCACCTTGCTCATGTCGAGTAATTACGGTTTTAATATCAGTTTGCTTATACAAAGCATCAAATATTGGATACGTTTGAGCTCCAGGTAGGCCAAAAACTGTGTCGATACCATTCGCTTTAGCAGCAGTAACCATAGCTTCACCACCTGACATTTTTTTTATTTCTTTCACATTACTATCCTTGTATAAACGAAGCCTATTGCAAATAGAGTCATTATAAAAATACACGACCAATTCCAGATAATTAATATTTTATTCGGTCTATACTTAGTTGGTATTTTTTCTGATGTTATAGCCAAATAATTATAATAAGCAATCGTTGGAGCGGCAATTAATCCTACGCTTGTCGCAAAATACAAGAATGCTTTAAAACTACTTAATAAGAATAATAATATAATAATTATTCCAATAACCTGTATGAATGAGAATAGCTTGTATCGATCTGGTAAATGAGCTGGTCTTTTCATAATAACACCAGCTAAACGATCAGTTAAACGAGGCATTACATCCATCAATGCAATTTGAGTTGACCACATAACTGCCAGGCCAGCACTAGCAATTATAGGATAAGACCATTTCCCTATTGTTTCAGTGAAGACACTAAATAGTTCGGCAGCAAACTCTGGTGGAGTAACTGGAACTTCTCTCCCTGTTTCAAATAAAACTGCTGTACCCATTATGACAAAACAAACTGCTAAGAATAAAGTTAAAAAATAGCCTACCTTAAAATCTCTAATTGCATCCTCACCATTAAAATTATCTTGATCCAATTTTCTTTTTTCAACCACCCATTTAGAAAATAAAATAGCACCATTAGTAGGCATTGGCATCCAGCCAGCAACTGCTATCACGAATAAAGATAGAGGCAAATCAATAGACACATCAGCAAATATAGGTCTATCGTTGCTTCCTAGTATAGGTAGGGCAAACAAAAGAGCAGCCAACGTTAATAGTGAGAATACTATAACCAGGATTTTGACAATTTTTTCTGCTTTTCCATACTGACCATTCATAAGTATTAGTGCTGAGAATATAGTGATAATGATTGCCACGTGAGGTGCTGGATAAGATAAATCAAAAACACTTATGAATAGACCGGCAGTAACCATTGCAACAGCGCTGGTAGCAATAAAAGTATCTACGATAAAACCAGCCAAGAGCCAAGCTAAAGCCAATTTACTTATGTCACCGTAGGCTTTTACTAAACTTTCGCCAGTTGCATTGGCGTAATCTACTGCAAAACGGAATGCTGGATACTTGATCAGCGTCACCGCAATAATCAGCCATAATAAAGATAGCCCATAATCAGCACCTGCTTGCGTTGAATAAACCAGATGGGAAACACCAACCCCAACCGCTGCGAGCATCAGACCCGGTCCAACACGTGATAAAATTTTGTTCATTCAACTAAGCTTTTGCAACATTTACGATCTGTATATTCGTATATTCATGGAGACCCTCTTCAGCAAACTCCACTCCAATACCAGAGCACTTAACCCCACCAAATGGAACATTAGGAGCAATCCCACCATGACCATTCACCCAAGCTGTGCCACATTCCAATTGGCTGGCTACTTTTGCAGCGCGTACGGTATCAGAAGACCATACAGACCCACCCAATCCTGTCTCAAGAGAATTAGCACGTTTAATTGCATCATCTAAATCTGAGTATTTAATTATTGGTAATAATGGTCCAAATTGCTCCTCATCGACTATGCGCATCCCATCTTTAACATCCGCAACAAGTGTATATGACATGAAATACCCTGGTTTATCAGGCACATCTCCCCCACAAATAACACGACCACCTTGTTTTTTTGCATCCTTAAACAAATCTACAACTTTCTCATACTGCATTTTATTTTGGATGGGGCCCTGAAGGTTATTCTCATCAAGACCATCACCCATTGGAATACCAGATGCAGCTTTAGCTAACTCTTCACATAATTCATCATAAATTGAATCATGAACATATAATCTTTTAAGGCAAGCACACGTCTGCCCATTATTTAAAAATGCACCTTGAATTATATCTGGTGCAACTGTTGCTGGATCAACATCATCAAGAACGATACCGGCATCATTCCCTCCTAATTCAAGCGTCAATCTTTTTAAACTTGCAGAAGAACTGCTCATAACTTTTTTGCCAGTGGGAATAGACCCCGTAAAAATAATTTTTTGAATATCAGGATGCTCTGTCATCCACTGACCCAACTCATCTTCTCCTGCAACACAGTTAAGTACACCAGCTGGAAGACAGGCACTAATGATCTCTGCCATACGCAGTGAGCTAAGAGGAGTATAAGGGGAAGGTTTCATTACTACTGTATTACCCGCACGAATAGCTGGGACTACATGCCAAACTGCTATCATAAGTGGCCAATTCCATGGGAGTATGGAGCCTACAACACCTATTGGCTTTCTGGTTTGAATGATTTTTGCGTTTTCATCATCTTGGATAATTTTATCAGGGAGTTTTAATGTGCTGGTATAACCTGCCCATCCTGCAGCACCACCAAGTTCAAATCTTGACCCTGCCCCCTCAAGAGGTTTACCTTGCTCTTGAGTTAATAATTTAGCCAACTCTTCAGCATGAGACCCAATTGCTGATGCTATTTTTCCACAAACAGCAGCCCTTTCTTCATCTGGAACTTTTGACCAAGTTTTAAAAGCATCAGCTGCTGCTTTTACGGCGCTATTCAAATGGTCTTTTGTTGCTATTGGGCAATCAGCTACTACCTTTTCATTAGCTGGATTTTTCACAGCAAATGTGCTTTCAGTGACTATTTTTTCACCATTGATAATTAGACCATAATCAGACATTCTAGAACTCCTAATTTTTATATTAATATTTAAACTAACAATCCTTGTAAATTCAATAGAGGATTGTGATGTGCAATAACTATTAACACTATGAGGTTAAAATTGATAGGAAAGTATACTTAACATGTTAAATTACTTCAAATCACTATTTTTTCACTATCTAAAAAATACCATAAAATTGAATAATACTTATACTAGATAAGTTAAAGTATATTAAATAAAAAAGGAATTAATTCAATGCAACTTTTAAAGATCAAAATATTCAAAATAATTTTATTAATATCTTTTTTTAGTTTTGGCTCTTATTTATTTGCAAATGAACCTGAATCACCAAATATAATCTTAATTGTTGCTGATGATTTAGGATATTCAGACTTAGGTGTATATGGCAGTGAAATTATAACGCCCAACTTAGACAATATGGCTAAAAATGGAATTCAATTAACAAATTATCATACTGGTCCAACATGCGGACCAACCCGAGCCATGCTAATGACTGGAGTGGACAATCATCGAGCAGGTCTTGGTACAAATGCAGCAGCACTAAGACGGCTTCCTGAGTTGAGAGGTCTGCCAGGTTATGAGGGTTTTTTAAATGATCGTGTAGTGCCCTTCTCAAAAATCTTAAATGAAGGTGGTTACCACACATTCATGGCGGGTAAATGGGATCTTGGTAAAACAAAAGGAAAGCTTCCTACAGATCAGGGATTTGATCGATATTTTGGAATTGTTGATGGGGGTGGCAGTCATTTTAGTGATGCTAGAGGAACATTTGCTGGCCAACAAATTGCAGCTTACTATGAAGATGGCAAGAAAGTTACAAAACTCGATGAAGAATTCTACTCAACAAAAGATTACACCAACCGAATTCTTAATTATGTAAGAAATAAACCGCAAGATAATAAACCATTCTTTGCCTATCTAGCGTATACCGCCCCGCATTGGCCTCTTCAAGTTCCAGATACTTGGATAGATAAATATAAAGGTATCTATGATAAAGGTTGGGAAAAGATTCGAAACCAGCGTTTTGAAAAACAAAAGAAACTTGGATTACTCAATCCTAATGTTGAGATAACTCCGTTAAATCGTGCGGTCAAGAATTGGGACTCACTACCAACATTTCAAAAACAAACAGAAATTAAACGAGCAGAGCTGCATGCCGCAATGATCGAATTAATGGACTATCATATAGGTCGACTTTTAGAGTTTTTAAATAAAAATATTGATAGAGAAACCATCATAATTTTTGTTTCAGACAATGGAGCTGAAGGAAATGACATTGGTGCAGTTGGAGATAATAAGTACTGGATTCCTGCTACCTTTGACAACAGAATAGAGAATATGGGGAAAAGAGATTCTTATGTTTGGTTAGGAGCTGGATGGGCGCATGCCATGGTCGCACCTTTTCGTAATTACAAATCATATACAACTGAAGGTGGTATAAAGACTCCAGCAATATTTTATAGTACCAAAAACAGATTTAAAAATAGCACTAAGAATTCGGTTATGTCTGTTATGGATATTGCGCCAACCATCCTTGATATAGTTGACCTAGAACACCCACAAACATCTGAGAACAAATTAATCCCCATGACTGGCAAATCAGCACTAAGCTATCTTACTGATCAAACGCAGACTGTTCATGGAGATAATCCTATAGGTTGGGAGCTCTATGGAAATCGTGCCTTAGTAAAAAATCAATATAAAGCAGTTTTAATTTGGCCTCCAGAAGGGAATGGTCAATGGCAGCTCTACGATATATCTGAAGATCCAACTGAGAGTAATGATCTTGCAATAAGTCACTCTAGTCTTCTTGAAGAACTAATCAATGACTGGAATGGCTATGCTGAAATTAATGGTGTAGCTATAGTGGATGAAGATATCGGATATGGTCGATATAAATAAAGTTATCTACTAGGATATTATTGATAAGAGCGACCTAGCTCAACTAATTCAGAATAAAACCCAGCAACGCTTAGAGTAATTTCAATTGGATGCTCTTCAATATTTAACCAGTACCAACCATGATTGCCGCCAAATGGAGCGACAATTGACCCTGCACTATTAGTTGTTTCACTCTCCCTATAACGAATAAAATAATCATCTGGATAGAGGTCAACATCTTGCTCAGGGTCAGCATGAAAGTCTGTATAAACTATGCCTTTATTCACTGACCATGAATAAATAAGAACGTCCCCCTGCTGCATAAGGGCTTTGTATTCGAGTTGCTCACCACTATCAAGCTTTATTATGACCTCATCACTAGAAAAAGGATTTAGTTGTGTTTTTGAAAACGGCGCACCTAAAATATCTGGCTCCCAAGAATCAAACTCTTCTGGAATTGCTGGATACTCTCCTTCAATTATTATTCCTTGACTCATCTGATCTGAGAAATCAGATTCGTTATCATCAAGCTTGATTAATCCTAATTTATTTCCAACTCCAGTAGGATCAACACCATATTCAGCAGGTAAAATAAACATCACAACAACAATAATTGCTAAAAATAAAATTCCCATAATCTTATTTAATGAAAGTTTTTTAGTATCTTGACTATCCATAAAATACTCTTCTATCGTAATTTGATAATTCAAAGATTATAATCTAAGTCTACTCTTTAATCTCTATAACTACTGATAAATTTATAGGGACATCACTCACTGAGATGTCAAAAATAAGAAATAACCACTTAATTGAAAAATGGCTAACATGAAACCTAAAAACATTAAGCAATAATTAAATATTCTGGCATGTCGATAAAAACCACCTTGCATTCGCCATAAATTAATTGCAAAAAGAGCACCTACTAGTGCTATTAATTGCCCTATCTCAACACCCAAATTGAAAGAGAATATATTAGCAACTAAACCATCATTTGAGAGCGCCATATCTTGAAGTTTAGTAGCTAATCCTAACCCATGGATTAATCCAAAAATTAATACCGCTAATTTCGGATCTGGTGGTTTTCGAATAACCAATCTTAGACCATCAAGATTTTCTAAAGCCTTATAGACCACTGATAATCCAATAATGGCATCAATAATATATGGGTTAATTTTTATTCCAATCAAAACGCCAGATAGAAGGGTAATACTGTGTCCTAATGCAAATAATGAGACAAATAAGGCTACTTCTTTAAGCCTGTGCAAAAAGAAAATGACTCCACATAAATACAACAAATGATCATAACCAGTGATCATATGTTTGGCACCTAGATAAATAAATATTCCTATTGCTCGGCCAGCATTATGCTGAAGATAATCAGCATCTTTACCAGATATACCATGTGCCTGAACAGAGTTTATGAGTAAGAGCAAAAAAAGACTTAAGCAAACAAACATATATAGCTTATATTTATTTTTGGGAATATACAGTTCTTTCATAAGATGACAGCGTCCTAATAATAAGGTCTAATTAAATAAATAAGATACTTAATTAATTTTTAAAATAGCAATATATCCTATCTTTAAGGAATAATAACATGACTTCATCTCTTATTTGTGCGTCTCACAGCCCACTCCTTTATTGCTACGCTAAACAACCCAGAGATTGGAGCGCACTGCAACTTGCTTATGAAAAACGCATAAAAGCAGTAAAAAAATTTGATCCTGATTTAGTTATTGCTTTTGGATCAGATCATTTTAACGGATTTTTTTTAAAACTTATGCCATCTTTTTGTATTGGAATCAACGCGACAGCAACTGATGATATTGGTGGTTTTCCCGGAAAACTGGATGTTCCATCTGAAACTGCAATCAATGTCACTAATTTTCTACGCAAAAATGATATTGACCCAGCAACTTCAACAGATATGAAAATCGATCATGCATTCTCACAAACTATCCATACCATGTGTGGTAGCCTTACTGCAAAACCAGTAATCCCAATATTTATCAATTGCATTTGTGAACCATTTGTTCCATTTCGGCGCTCCAGATTAATGGGAGAAGCGATCGGCAACTATATAAAATCGTCTAAAAAACGCATTTTGTTATTAGCTTCTGGAGGAATGTCCCATCACCCAAGACGCTATTATCCAGAAATTGATCATGGACCTAAAGAAGTTAATGCATGGCAAAAATCAGGTGGTAGTGGTGATTCTTCACTGAGTCCTAAACAATGGATAAAACGTCTAGAAAAAATGCATCACGAAGGTGCTGAAATGATCGCAAGAGGAGAAAGGACAGCTGTTGATATGCGATTAAACGAGGAAGCTGATATGCGTTTTATAAAAGTACTTACGAGCTTTAATCTCGATGATTTTGATGACTGGGATCAATCTCAACTGGTCCAAGAAGCAGGTATTGGCTCTATGGAACTGCACACATGGATTGCAGCCACAGCGGCACATAAAATAGCTGGTGGAAGTAAGCCAAAATTAGATTTTTATTCAGTTGCTCCTGAAATTGGTATCGCAGCGGGGATTCTTCATGGTGATTAATTGATTTCTATTGGTTTTTTGACTGATACCAGCTAATCATCATTAGTAGGGTCAGGCAAGTTAGTGAAAATGCAATTACGGTTGATCTCGCTCCAAATATACTAAACATTGATCCCGCCAAAAGACTCCCGAGTGCTGGGCTTCCAAGAACTATGATCGTCCATAAACTAGAAACTCTTCCTCTAAGTTTGTTTGCCACCTCCACTTGTACTTGAGATTGAGAGCCTACAGCAACAAAAGTAATAAAAAAACCGATCATAGCAACCGTAATAATTCCAAAGAAGATGGTTTCTACAAATGCAAATAATAAACATGAGATAATCATCCCATGGCTACCATATAAAACTGCTTTATGTAATTTAAAATCAAGCTTACCAGTCATATATAAAAAACTAGCAATTACCGCACCAAATCCCGAGGCTGCCATTAGCTCAGCTAATACTGCACTCCCCCCATCAAATATTGTAACGGTAAATGCTGGCAATAACTCAATCAATCCCCTTCCAAAAAAACTACTAATTCCTGCAATTATAATTACACTTCTAATTATCTTATGATTGAAAGTATAGTTAAATCCTTCACGTAATTGCTGAAAGTACCCTTCTGATGATTTTAATGGCTTACTAATTTTGGGGATTTTCAATAGCAATAATGAAATAATTACGGGGATAAATGTTATTGCATTGATTAGATATGCAAAACCTAATCCATAAAATGTCACTATAAAACCTGCTATCCCAGGACCTAGGAATCGAGACAAATTAAATCCTGCTGAAGTGACAGCTACTGCGCTTGAAAATTGATTCGCAGATACCAACACTGGTATCAAGGATAATCTTATGGGTGAGTATGCACTATTCGCAATACCATAAAATAAAGTTAGTATGAATAAATATCTTACATCTAAAAGATTCATAAATGTTAAGAAGCTCAGAATCAAAGCTATAAACATCAAAATTATATGCATAATAACTGCACTTAATCTAGGTTGATATTGGTCTGCAAACACACCAAAAAAAGGAGTTAGTAGCAATAAAGGTAAATATTGTGCCGCTGCTATCAAGCCAACGATAAAAGCTGATTCACTTAGTTGCCATGCATGCCAGCCTAAGGATAAGCGTTGCACCCATATCCCAACAACTGACAAGATATTCCCATAAAAATATATACGAAAATTTTGACTAGCAAAAGCTGATCTATTGATTAAATTCATTGAAATATTGTTAACTTTTATTAGTGACGATTTATCAATTAATCAACCGCTACCAACATAGGGAATCAAGCGTCCTAACAGCAAAACTCCAAACCATGCCATGAGCGAAACGTAAGCAGTGATTTTGGCAGATTTTGATGTATCGCTGTATGGATTGATAAATTTCAGTTGAGGATTTATTTTTAATGCAAACCAAAGAGCATTTAAGCCAGCAATCAAAACTAAGAGCATTTTAAACTGAAAACCAATATTTATGGTATATCTAGCTGGATCACCAATAAAAAAAAGTAACCCAGTAGCAAGATTGAGAAAAAAACCTAACGCGGCATAAGGTAGTAAGCGATGTATAACTTGTATATTAAAACTTCTTAAAAAGCCCGCTAACCTTAAATCAATTATTAACATAGCACCAAGCAATAATGACAAGCCAATAAAATGCATAATTTCTAGAGTCGGCCAAACCCATGCTTTTGATAATATCCAATTATTTATCAAACTTCCTTCTAATGTTTGAACTAATATCTCTATCATCACTCGCTCCTATTAAAAATAATAGGCAATCAAACGCCCACCGAAGATTGCAGTCAGCCAAAATAACAAAGAGAAAGAGGCCAAGGAAAAATGCTTTCTTCTTGGTTGACCCTTATCATGGTCCCATTCATTGGCATTGGATCGCAGTTCTATTTGTATAAAATAAGCAATAATCGAACCCAGTATTATCGCTGAGATCTTGATAATAAATGGAGTACTTGTTATGAAAAATGTTGCTTGCGAACTAAATAATGCAAATCCAGAGCTCACATTTACAAATAACCCTAACCAGGCAATTTTATATAAATCAAGAAATCCAGAATATTCAACAGCATCAATGAAACCTAATAAACGAAAATTTAATATCGTAAATATTCCCACAACAATCGCCAATCCGATCACATGAAAGCTCAGCATTATCGGATATCCCCATAGGGATTCCCCTACCCAAGTTGACAACATAGAATACTCTAGCCATTCGAACATAAAGTCTCCCTTTATTTCACTTAATCAACATGGAGGCGATAAGCTATAAAACCACAAACTATCATTGGTATAGAAAAGAAGATAAAGTTCGCCGACATATCATAACCAGCAAGAATTAAGTATCCAGCTAATGCAGGCCCAACTACTGCACCAGTTCTTCCTAATCCAATAGCCCAGCCAACTCCTGTACTCCTAATCTCGGTAGGATAAGCTTTTGCAGCCACACCATATAATCCAGTAAAAGCACTCTGTTGAAGAATACCAATCATGACTATTAAAATTAACAAAATATTCAAATCATTTGGTGCCATAGCAAAGGCAATCATGCTTATGGCAGAGGCTATAGAAAGATTAAATATTAGGTTAGTTAATTTCCATTTAATAGACAAATAACCCAATAAGTAGATACCAATCACTCCTCCCATATTGAAAAGAAAAAATGCATTTCTTCCAGCTGCCATATCATAACCTGCATTTTCCATTAGTTTTGGTATCCAGCTCATTAAGAAATATAAAGTAGCAAACGCACAAAAGAAAGAAGTCCATAAAGTTAATGATAATCTCCGATATTTTGACGATAACAGCATCTTCATATTTCCTAAAAGACTGGTTTTAGATGAATATGACTTTGATAACTCAGGTAGAACATCAATTGGAATTTGTTTTAATTTTTGCAATATTTTATTAATTTTCTGGAGAGCATTAACTGGTCTTTTCTCTATCAGATATTTTAAAGACTCTGGAATCATCAGCCAAGCCACCAAAACCATGGCAAGAGTAACTATACCGCCAAAAATAAACATACTTCGCCATCCATAATCTGGCAATATAAGTCCACCAATAACTGATGTCATCATTGCACCAGTTGGATAACCTGCTGTAACTAGAGCTACTGAAAGAGCACGATATTTCTCAGGACTGTATTCTGCTGCCAGTGAAGCTTGACAAGCTAGTAGTGCACCCGCACCCATACCACTTATAAAACGTAAGATTATAAATAAAGTTAAGCTATCAGCCCTCGCGGTTAACAAAATCGATACACCCACCAATAAAAGACTCAGAATAATAAGTGCGCGCCTTCCAATGATATCTGCAATTGGAGCAAGCACCATGGCGCCAAACATCATTCCTGCCAGAGCAAAACTAAAAATCCATCCCAATAAAGCATCCGTAAGATCTAAATCTTGAGAAACCGAAGATGCAACTACTGCCATTGCGGTAATATCAAACCCATCCAGCATATTAAATATGAAGCATAGGACTATCACCAATATTTGTTGAGATGTAACAGAGCCTTGGTCTATGAGTTCATTCATATTGCTTATTGAATTATTCATTTATCTAATGTTCCCATTTTATTTAACTAAGTTAAAAAGTATAAACCTGAAGTGGATCATGCGATTGCTTTTGTTTGTGCAAGGCATTTAATATCATATCATTTGAAATTGGTGTTCGATTAAAGTAGTGACCACCAAGTGCATCAGAAATAGCAGAAATTAAAGCTGCAGCGGCACAACCCATGACCGGCTCACCCATACCTCTAACACCCACAGGATTTTGAGGGTCAGGAATATCAACAGCATCAGATCCAAGCTTTGAGGGAACATCAAGGTATGTTGGAGGTTTTGATTCATATAAAAATACATTCGCAGGTAATCCATTCTGCGGGTCGTAAACTAGTCTTTCCAGGTGAGCTAGTCCTATACCCATAACAGCGCCACCTTTTACTTGGCTTGCTAACCCCATTGGGTGAATTACCGTGCCACAATCAATAACTCCATTATATTCTAAAATCTCAAATTTTCCCGTTTCTTTATCTAATTCAATCATCATAAAGCCAGCTGCCAATGCTGGTGGTGTTCCACTGATAGGATAATTATCTTTCGCGACACCTATTAAACCTGAACCCTTAATTGCCTCGACAGAATTACGTGTCATATCGTTTATATCACTAGGAATTACATGGCCATCAAATTTTCCCCCGATTTCAATCGCGCGAATAGCTGCTTCAGCATAAGATATGCTTTTGGACTCATTCCCCTTTTTATAAACCTTTTGGCCATCAATTGCATAGTCTTGGTCTTCACCGCCATATTTCATAGCAGCAATAGACAGTAATTTTTGTTTTAAATCCATTGCAGCAGCATGGTTACTTCTTGACATCGTAAAAGAAGTATTACTCCCAAATTGGCCAATATTCCAAGGGAGATTTCTGCGACTATCTCCTCTTTCGATTACGCATTGTTCCCAGTCACATTTTAATACCTCTGCGACTACGCGAGAAGTTGCTGCGTATGAATATGTACCAAGATTTCCTACCCCAGAATGAATATGAATTTTACCATTCGGTAGAATTCTTACTAACCCATCAAATCCAGTAAAGCCAGCTGAATGATAAGCCTGACCAATACCAATACCAATTACCTTGGAGCCTTTTTGATTTCTACTCAGATTATATTTTTCTTGCCAATTGAATTTTTTAGCGCCTTTATCTAAAGCTTCCACTATATAGGCACTTGTAACTGGGCCTTGTTTACCATCGTAGAGAGAATCATTGTTTGGTGCATTAATTTTTCTAATTGTCAGACGATCTATATTTAACTTCTTAGCAGCTTTATCAAGTAGCGGTTCAATAATCATGGCAATCTGATTTTGTCCTGGACCTCTTTGAGCACCTCCAGGAGGAGTATTTGTCAACACGGGTATGCCACGATATCTCATTGCTTTTGGCTGATAACATAAGGACACAGCCCCTGCTGCGCTATTGAAATCTGGAAATCCATATGCTGGTCCGCAAGATTGAATTATATATAAGTCCACTCCAGTGACTTTTCCTGAAGAGTCAAAGCCAAGTTTTACACGACCTTGGAAACCTCCTCTATTAGAACCTAAAAAATACTCCTCAGATCTTGTAATTCGCATCATGACTGGTCTGCCAATCTTTTTGGCCATAAATGCGGGTAATGCCATTATTGCATAAGCAGTCCCTTTTGAACCAAAACCACCTCCACAATATTCTGCTATATAAACCAATTCTTTTGGCTCAATTCCAATAAGTTTTGCTAACCCCGGAATAATAAAACTTTGACTTTGAGTTGAGCCATACACATAACACTTTCCATTCTGCCAATAAGACATTGCTGTCCTAGGTTCTAAGCTATGATGTGCATTACTGCCAGTCACGAATGTCTCATCATAAACCAGAGTCGCATCACTAAAAGCATTATTCAAATCTCCATAGCTCCATTCTGTGGCAGCTCGACCGGTCATCGGTAATTGACCATTCTCTATCTCATCAAAATCCTCTTCTGTCCATTTCAATTCTTGTGCTGGTATACCCCAATTAGCAACATTAGCATCTCCCCTAGCATTAGAACCATGTGGATGTAAGCTTTTTATAGGATCAATTACAAAATCTAATAATTCTGTATCATATTTTATTTTTTCTAATGCATCTGCTGCTGAAATTTCATCAATCGCAGCAATTGCCAGTATCGGATCACCAACATAATGTGGATTATTTGTCAGTATTGGTTGCCTTATACCCTCGGATGGAGGAAGATCATTTGCCGTCAAAACTCCTAAGACACCTGGCATTTTTAGAGCATCATGAACGTATATATTTGAAATTCTTGCATGTGGAACAGGGCTGAGAAGCAATTTTATATAGGCCATTCCTTCGGCTCGAAAATCTTCTGCATACTTGGCTTTACCCGTAACTTTGGCTTTTAAATCTGGCGGTGTAAAATTCTTGCCCAATAATTTATATGCCATAATTTTTAATCACCCACTACCAACAAAGATTTATCTTTTTTAAAAATAAATTTATTTATGTTTCCCAACATCCCAGTTAAAAGATTGACCAATAGTGTCTTTTGCCACAACCGCAGGCAATTCTTCGATCTCTGTTGCCATGATGTCATTCCAGCGGTTCAAAAACCCAAATAATGAAATCGTTGCAACAATCTCAATAATCTCACTCTCATCATAAAACTTATGTAGTTCATCAAAATGTTCTTGAGTGGTCTGACTAGGTGACATTGCACCATGATATGCCAATCTCAAAGCAGCTCTTTCAGCAGCTGTAAATAGTTTGCTAGATTCAAAATCCCATACCTGGCTAATTTTTTCCTCTGATGCTTGATATATTTTGGAAAGATTAGCCATATGTGCCTGGCAATATTGGCATCCCGCAACCTGACTAGCAACTAAACTAACCAGCATCTTTAGCTCTTCTTTTACAGAACCCTCATATAACACAGCTTGATTTAATTGCATAAAAGCACGCACAATATTTGGGCGTCTAACCATCGTTTGAATGCTATTAGGAGTAAATCCACGTGTGTTCTGGTAGTGAGTGAAACGTTCCAGAATATCCTCTGGAACATTATCCAGTGACATTGGCTTCATAAATGGCATACACCCCCCCCTCATAATAAATTCTATAGATTTAAATCATTCTATTTTGAATCTTGCTACCGTACAGCCAACTGCAAATATTGGAAGTTCTGCTGTATAAAATTGAAGATCACCAATACCTCCCGCAGCTGAAGCTGCTGCTATAAAAGTCCGTATCTCAAAACCACCTTGACCCGCATCTCTATATGTTTCTTGATCGTTATAACTTAATAGAGCTTCTTTATCATTTCGCATTAATCGATCAAGAAATTCACGATCCCAGGACTCATTGATTTTTCCTGAATCTGGAGTGGCAGGCCAATGTGATATACCTCCAGTTCCTACTAGTGCAATTTTTTCAGGAGCTTCATCACAAGCTCGACGTAAAGCCTCTCCAAATCTCCATGCCCTAGTTAATGGAGTCAATGGAGGTCCCTGACAATTAATGTTTACTGGGATGACTGGTAGATCATAATCGGGAGTTAAAAAATGAAGTGGCACCATGATTCCATGATCAAATTTCCATTCCTCAGAATAAGCAACATCAACAGTCTGCATAATATTTTTTGTAAGTCTCTTACCTAGATCTGAAGCACCAGGAATTGAGGTTTTCTCAATGCCTAACCATTCTGGATCCTCAATTGGTCCAGTGTAATTTTCAGCAATACCAATGCAATAAGCAGGCATATTATTCATAAAGAAATTAGCAAAATGCTCGGCAGCAATTACAATTATTGCCTCAGCACCACTGGTAATAATTTCTGATCTTTGATTTTGTAGTGCAGCATAAAATTCATCTCTTTTATCTACATTATCAACCAAATTTGCTCGTCCAGTTATCCCTGGCGCATGACTAAGTACCCCTGAATACACTAAACTCATTGGTCTTTCTCTTCAGTTGTAAAACTCTCACCACCACCGGTCATTGCATATACTCCATCTCTCACTGGGCCATGCTTACGCACACCATTACGCATCATTTCAAGATAATCAAACCATTCAATACCTAGAAATGCCGCATAATGCATTAAAATCTGACCATTCACTCCAAGTACATAAAGAAGCCCAATATCACCACTTTTGAGGGCCACTTTTTCTTCTTCTGAAAGTGAATAATTTTCAATTAAAAGGTCAATATCATCCTTGTAACTACATTGAACAGTCTCGTCTCTATTGAGTTCATATAAAAATTTTTGTAGATGGTAAAGACTCATTATTTTCCTAGCTTAGGTATAGCATGAGTACCGAATGCAGTACATATATTTTTAGTTTCCATATAGAAATCAAAACTATAATCACCACCATCACGTCCGATCCCACTGGCCTTCATGCCACCAAAAGGTGCGGGTAAATGACGATTATTTTCTGAATTTATCCATATCATCCCTGCCTCTAACTGTTGTGACAACCTCACGCTTCGGCCCACATCATTAGTCCACAAATAGGCAGCTAAACCATAATTAACATCATTAGCTATTTTAAGAGCATGACTTTCATCTACAAAAGAGATAGCACTTAGTACTGGTCCAAATATCTCTTCTTGAGCTATTTTCATTGAATTATCTACATCAATGAATAGTGTTGGTTCAACATAATTACCAATACTACTTTTGTTACTAATCTTTCCACCTTTGACGATCCTTGCCCCTTCCTTAATTGCACACTCAAAATAACCTAATACTTTATCAAGATGTTTCTTATGTATTAATGGTCCAATCTCAGTTTCTGGATCAAGTGGATGTCCAACTTTTAACTTAGAAATACGCTGCTGCACCTTTTCAAGAAACTCTTCTTTTATTGATTCTTGAATTAATAAACGGCTTGATGAAGTGCATCTCTCTCCATTGAGACTAAATATCATAAGCACAACCGCGTCAAGCGCTCTTTCAAGGTCTGCATCATCAAAGACAATAACTGGATTCTTTCCGCCCAATTCAAAATGGACTCTTTTAAGAGTATCTGCACCTTGCTTCATTATTTGAGAGCCTGTCGATGATTCACCAACAAAGGCAA
>MDTC01257330.1_pt1 | contig 19988 bp, 21 predicted proteins | sample 811181 | NCBI WGS metagenome assembly MDTC01 (sample SAMN05326644, study PRJNA326480) | marine metagenome | isolation source: seawater | place: Pacific Ocean: North | collected 2011 | reverse complement strand
GCTGCTAAAGCAGCGGCTGAAGTCCTTGACATGGTCGCAGAATAATCTAAGAGGGCTCGAATTTTTCCATTATTTCCAAAACCAGAAAACATGTCTGTACTATAACATGTCTTCTGTTAGTCCGTTTATCAGGTGAGGGCTTTTCTAAGAAGAGTTAACCATGCTGTCGTCAGTGTAGACAGAATTGAAGTAGGAAAAATTGAACACGGGCTGTTAGTTTTTCTTGCCTTTCAAAAAGAAGACCGAGAAGAAGATTTGGATTGGTTATGCAGAAAAATTCTTGGAGTTCAGTTGTTTGACGATGAAAATGGTCAAATGAAATTGCCAATATCTCCAGAAATGGGAATTTTGGTGATTAGTCAATTTACTCTTTATGGAAATTTAAAGAAAGGATTTCGTCCCTCTTTTCATCGTGCTGCATCTTCCTCATTTGCAAAAAATAAATATTATGACTTTGTTGATTCACTCAAAAGTTTGTTCAAAGGAAAAGTTGAAAAAGGAATTTTTGGGGAAGAGATGTCAATCTTAGCAGAGGATTTCGGTCCTGCCTCTCTGTGGTTGGATTCGAAAGATAAAGACTATTGATTTACGAATGTTTTTTGAACATCGATAAGAAATCAAAGAATTGAATCATTGCCACTTTTTTCTTTGTACAAGTCTATACCATGTTTATGATCCTTGTAGTGAAGGAGTTGTCATTGATTTTAAACCTGCTTATCTGCGGTGTGTTTTTGTTCTCGGGGTGCAATCATTCGAGAAAAAGCGGTCATGTAAAAGGTCCTTCAATCTATGAAGCTTGGAATGCACGTTATCACTATGATTCCGATAATCGAAAGATGATACCATATTACAAAGAAAAACAGGCTGGTAGGGCATGGGGGAGAGATGAAGCCGGAAGGATGAACTTCGCAGAATATTATGGTGCAGATGGAGAGCCTAAAGAAGACCTTCTTGTCATTCATAAAAGAAGGCTTGATCAGGAGAGGAGTGAAAGGTGGGATGAAATTAACCGCTTGAGAATGAAAGAAATAACCGAACGCCTGAACGGTATTCTTACCGAAGAAGAAAATGACAGTCTAAAAGAAGAACTTATCGAAGAAGAAAATGATTTTATGCCTGCTCCTTTCATACCTACCGGACTTGATATGGAGGAAACTGATGAGCAGGGAACTGAATTCAGTCCCTTTTCTCCGGTGCCAACTGATGAAGGCGATGTCGAAATGAGCGAGCCTTCTCCATTTATGCCTTTACTACCGTAATTTTAATGTCGAAGTTCTCTCTTTTTTTAATTTTTGGATCACTCTTAGTCGTTGGGCTAGGAGGTTGGAAGTTGAATCGGATTATTTCTTTGCACGAATCAAATACGGCCTTGATCTCATCGGAAAGAACTGAGGTTGAAAGAATCCTACTTGCCATCAAAGAATTTTCGGCTGAACATACAGCACGATTTGCACGGGAACGAATAAGAAATCAAGAAATGGAAGAGCAGTTGGCCACAACCTTGATGGAGAAATCTGTTCTCGAAGAGGCCCACAAACAAAGAGATGATAGTCTAAAAAGTATTGTTTTATCGAATGATAACAGCAAAGAACAAATCATAAAGTTACGCGTGGATCTTCTTTCTGCTGACAAAAATTTGGATACATACCGCGATAGAGTCAGTCAAATTTCCCAAGGCCTTCCGTTCATCGAAAGAAATATCTTAATGCTGGAAGATCAATGCAATGATCAAAAAGATAGAAGCCTTACAATAAGTCAATCGCTGATTAATTACGGAAAAATCACGCAGGTTCTCAAGGAACATTATGCAAGAACGCTTGATTCAATTTATGAAGAAAAATATGATCGTCCATGGATTGAGAAAGGTGAATTTATCGAACTTTCGAACTTTAGTCTTAATCTGGAAGAGGGAATTATGGGTTTGCCGGTGGGGCGAGAAATAGGGATCGAAAAAGACGCGTTCTTTTCTATACGTTTTTCAGGAGAATTAATCTGCAAAATCAAAATTAAACAGTCTTCCCAGAAAAACTCAATTGGAGCGATAATGCCTTTGATTGGAAATCCAAAAAAACTTCTTTTACTTAATCGTTTTGCTCTTACTCATCTTTAGAATTACAGCACTGTGTTTCGTTGCCGGTTTGGCAGTGTCCTATTACCTAAACTTGGAATCATTCACCCCTCTTGGTGAAGTTGTGAAGATCACGAAAAAGGAGAGAGTAGACGCAGCACTTCAACTCGAGCTTGATCAAAACCAGTCTTCACAATTAATTTCCGCTCTTTATCGGGAGAGGGCTTCCCTGAGACAAAAATCCGAGGAGGCAAATGAGGAAATAATTATACTGAAAAATGACCTTGAATCCATGGAGCCCAAAATTGAAGAAGCAAATTCAGAAAGGGAAAAATTAGATAAAGAAGTCTCGGAAGTAATTAAATTAGTAGAAAAATCAAATGAACCCTTGAAAAAAATGGAAGAGGAGAATTCTCCGCTCTTTGAGAAAAATAAACTTCTCGAAAGTAAACAAAGTCAAGTAGAGGATTTGCTTGAAAATTTAACCACAAAGGCAGAAAATTTGAACGGAGACCTCGAAGCTTTATCGGAAGAAAGAAGAATTGCTTATGCCAATTATGAATCAAAAAAAGAAGAGGTTCTTCTTTCCATCAAACATCCTGGTCATTTGTATTATGGAGAAGAGATTGAAGTAGGAGTAGCAGCTGTGGCACCTTCTGGGAAAGGTGTTTTCATTGATCACGGAGAAGCAGGAGGGATTAAAGAGGGAATGATTTTTATCGCCACTGACAAGGATGAACAAAAAAAAATACCTGCTATCTATCGTGCAAAATTAGTTCAAGAAAAGTTTTCGTTCATAGAACATGAGACCATCGGAGATTCATCAAAAGAGATTCATGCCGTGGAGGGAGAAAAACTTTTCTTGATTCGAACGGGCGATTCCAATACTACTGATTTCTAATTATTATCTTCAATTTCCGGATTATTCTCATAGAAATTTTACTCCCTTTCTTTACCAGTCGCAAATGAACTTACCCGACCAAGACCCCACCGATGACGAGTTGGCGGACATGATGGATGAGAATGATTCAGTCGAAGTTTCGGACCAATCAGAGGGTGTTGTTGAAATGGGAGTTCCTCCTGAAATCAAAGATTCCGACCCTGCTTTCAGTTCAGAAGAAGAATCTTTTAGCATGGATGATTTTGATTCCGACCTTTCTTCGGCGGATACTTCTCCATCACAGAGTGATCCGGATTCTCCAGTACCTATTTCTAATCAAAATATGGAGGTTGCATCTGAACCAGAAGTTGCAGATCCAAGCGAAGAGATTTCGTCTCCCTCTCCTCCCATTAAAGAAGAAGTAAAGCTGTCTGCAAATGGTGCAAATGGAGTTGCCGAATTCAGGCAGAGTTTAGCCAATCTTTCCAGACAAATTGAGATTGATCGTCTTGCCCTGCTCCATAAATCTTTGACTGCCAAGGGTGAAACATTACCTTCCTTAAGCCAAATTGCTGATGATATCCACGGAAGCAGTGCTTTATCCCCAGATGGAGACTGTGATCAATACTCCAAACGTCCCTCCGCCCGTCTCGAAGGTTGGGTGTCAGGTTTGTCATTTGGTGCGAGTAGAAGAGCAAAGAAATTTACCAAATAATTTTTTGGGTTCCTGCTATTTTTATATCGTCGAGCTATGCTTGATTATTCAATAATTATACCTGCCTACAATGAAGCTTTATATTTATCCAACACCTTGGACAGTCTTGGACTTTGTTCCTCCGCTTTGTCCAAGGCAAGAGGAGAAGTAATCGTAGTTGATAATAATTCTACTGATTCTACTTCGGAAATAGCAAAAAAATTTGGGGCAAGGGTTGTGTTTCAGCCCAAACGTGGGATTTCTATCGCTCGCAACGCAGGAGCAAGGGAAGCCAGAGGAAAGGTGTTTTTTTTCGTAGACGCAGATACTCAAGTTCCTGCCAAAGCATTTATTCAAGCGTATGATTTAATGAAATGTAAAAAAGCTTTGGGGGGAGGATCCATCATAAAATTTGATCAATCTCATGGTCGAATTTTTTTTGGAGTCCTAATTCCACACTTTTGGAATTCGTTATCTTATGCTTTTAAGCTTGCTGCAGGAAGTTTCATTTTTTGTGATCGTAAGAGTTTTTTGGAGAGTGGTGGATTTGCCGAAGATCTTTATGCGGGTGAGGAAATTTTCTTTTCTCGTAAAATGAAAAGGATTTGTCGAAAAAATAAAAAGAGATTCCAAATCTTAACAGAATTTCCAGTAATAACCTCGTCTAGAAAACTCCTTTGGTATAACAATTTCCAGATTTTAGCGGCTGTTTTTCAAATCATTGTTTTTCCATTTTCTTTAAAATCAAGAAGGCAATGCAAGTTTTGGTACAAACGACCAGATTAGAAAATTACACTCCGGATGTTTAATTTTTTTCGAATGGATAACGAAGTCCCCATTTTTCTCGAATCCGATCAAGCAAGGTTATGATTTCAAGACTTTCTTGCATGGGCATGATATCAGAATCTTTTTTATCTGATAGAAGCAGATCACTAAAAGATTCTGCTTCATAATTGAAACCATTTCCATTGAATGGCATTTCAATAATTTCTTGCTTTTCAGTCGAATGATTGGTGATCGTAATCTTTTGTGGTCTCCAGCATTGCTTATGAATCCGTATGCTTCCTAAGGTACCAAAAATGGTAGCCTCCTGAGATGTTTCACAGCAAATTGAAGAGTGGAGCATTGCATGAGCCCCACTTTCATATTTTAAAAGATAGGAGGCTTGCTCATCGACTTCTGTTTTGCCTAGGGTTGCTATTGTTTCGATATCAATTGGCATACCGAGTAGCATGGATGAAAAAGAAATTGGGTAGATTCCTACATCCAAAAGTGAACCTCCAGCCAAACTCGGATTAAATAGTCTTCCCGCCGGGTCAAGGTCTTTCGGCATGAATCCAAAGTCAGCTTGCAAAAGTCGTATTTCGCCGATCACTTTTTCGTGCACCAACTGCCTTACTTTCTCCATCAGAGGTGGGAATCTTGACCACATTCCTTCCATCAGTAAAACCTCCTGTTTCTTTGCTTCTTGAACCATTGAGAAAGCCTGGGTCGCATTTACCGCAAGCGGTTTTTCGCATAGAACTGCTTTTCGATTTCTCATGCACGTGAGTGCAGCGTCATGATGTTCGGAATGTGGAGTCGCCACATAGATCGCATCGATGCTTTTTTCTTCGGCGAGTTCCTGGTAACTTCCAAATGCCATGGGCACACTCCACTCATTAGCAAAATCTTTAGATCTCTGGAGGGTTCTAGATGCAACTCCGTAAAGTTCTGCATTCGAGGTGTAGGAGAGTCCTTCAGCAAAAGCTCTTGCAATCCGTCCCGGTCCAATAATTCCCCATTTGATTTTTTCATTCATTATAAACTTGAATTCAATTGTTTCGACAACTGCAAGATATAAGGTTCAATGCATTCACAAGTATTGACGGTAATAGAAAGATGATAGAAAATTGTGCTATGAAATTTAAGGTCATTTTTAATCTTTGGAGAATATTATTATTTCTATCTTTTTTTACTTTTTTCGGATGTTCATTGGAAGATTTTGGACTAGAGACAAACAAAGAAGAAATTAAAAATGAGAGAGAGAAAAGTGGTGAAAATGCTCAAACTAATAGGACGCCTCTGGTAATCGAACCTGTATCCAACGCGGTCATTGAAAGAATCTTTGATTCTCAGCTAAATGAATTTTACATAAAATTTATGAATTCCATTCCGAATCCCGAATCAATTGACTATGAAAAGATCAAGCTAATCGTGAATGATAAATTTAAAGAGGAATTCAGGGAAGAAACCAAGTATCAATTTATTTGCGATGAAAATGAAAGGTGGATTTATCGTTGTAATCTTTTGACGGGTGAAATTGAATGTTTCAGCATGTCCTCCAATAAATTGAGATTACTTTCTAGTATAAAATAAACTTTCCCAATTATGTCTTTCAAAATGATTTTTCGTAATGTTGTTATTTTCTTTGTTTTATTTACTTTTTTCTCTGGCTGTACTAGCTCCCAAAAAAATAGAGGTGTAAATGAGGAGCAAAGAATTTTTAACCGAACCCCGGCAGTTGTCGAGAAAGCTTGGCTTGCCCGTAATCATTACGATTCCGAAAGAAGGCTCTTGATTCCGAGGTATAGTGGAGCCCGATGGGGTTCAGTGCTAGAATACACCGAAGGAGAAAGATTAGAATACAAGGACTGGTGGGTGCGAGATGTCAAACTTGAGGAATTAAACCCTAGCCCTAGCACTGAAATAAAAGCTTTTGACAAAGAAAATGAAGGTCAAGAAATCTTGAATGATAAACCTACAAACACCGACGGCATGCTCCCAATGTTTGGAAATCCAACTAATATTGTTGAGGTAGGGGAGAATGGAACCGATGCTGTGATTCAAAATGAAAACCCTGTCACCGAGGAATTTTCTTTCCCGAGTTCACCGGTAAACAACTCTGAAGAATCAATGACAGAGGACTCAGAATCTCCGTTTGCACCGTTGCCCCCTGGCTTCTAATTCTCTTGAGCTAATACTTCGTATACAGGAGAATATTGGGGCTAAATTTTCGAACATAACAGCCCATTAGTTCGAGTTAAATCGTTCATGAATGTCTGGGCTTGTAACAAGTAATAAATGTCAAAAAGTAATCTTTTTCTCTTGGGCTTTTCGGGGGAAATGATTTCGATTCGGCTTCGGTTGTCACTGATAGATTTTTATCTCGCTTAGTTCAAGAATTGAAAAGCACGATCGCTCAGCAATTACCTAAAAACAATTTAAGCAATATATCCATGGTGTCACGATCTACGCTAAAAGGGAAGGCGTAGGTTGTTTTTCAGATTGGCTAAAAATAGCAGGAGAATCAAACAGGCAGACTCGGGGAGGTGTCTCTACTTCAAAAAATTGGAGATGTATTTACTAGTGGCTGACAAACTGATCTTCGAGGGGATCGTTATGAGTCAGTCGTTCGAACTGATCTGGTTCGTTCACTGCCAGACTCTGCAAAATCTTAAACACCCAAGTGGCTTTTTCCGGCTGACCAATTTTTTGTGCGATTGCTCGGGGAGTCATTACTTCCCTTGGAGAAGCAAGCATCAGAGCAAATACAGATTTCCTAACCGCAAGAATTGCGGACGCCGCTTGTTTCCCCGCTTCAACTCCAGGTTGATGGTAAGCATTGATGTTGACGAGAGATGCGTAAAGTCCAACTGCTCTTTCAAAAAGTGCGATCATCCTGCCTATCGCCGCAGGCGTAATTTCGAGAATTGTAAGAGTGACCGACTTACGATCTTTTTCATACAATGCATCACGAGTGCCGAGTAAGAATCCATGTAAGTAATCTCCCGCACTCATTCCTTCTTCGTCGACGGAAACAGAATCACCTTCTCGATTTTTAAGAACCTCGATGAAGGTGGCAAAGAAATTGGGGACGCCTTCTCTGAGTTGTTGAACATAGGCATGTTGATCGGTTGATCCCTTGTTGCCGTATACCGCGATTCCCTGATGCACAACCTGACCGCTTAAGTCACATTCTTTACCCAAGGATTCCATAATCAATTGCTGGAGGTACTTGGCGAATAAATCTAAGCGGTCTTTGTAAGGAAGTATTACCATGTCCTTGGATCCATTACCATCGGTGAGAAAATGCCATGAGAGGGCAAGCATAGCGGCTGGATTAGAGCGGAAGTCCGAATTGCGTGTAAGGATATCCATCTCCTTAGCACCTGCCAAAAAATCGTCTAGGCTGATTCCTTGCAAAGCGGCAGGAAGAAGTCCGACTACCGCAGTTTCACTGGTTCTTCCACCCACCCAGTCCCACATTGGCAAAAAATCTAGCCATTGTCTTTCTTTTGAATAATCGTGAAGCTTACTACCTTCACCTGTAACTGCAATTGCTTGTTTCGAAAAGTCCAGCCCAAGAGAGGAAAAAGCATGCTCTGCTTCCAGCATTCCATTTCGGGTTTCAGGCGTACCTCCTGATTTTGAAATCACTAATACCAGAGTAGTGGAAAGCGAGTCGCCAATTTCAGATAGAGTAAGATCAATTCCATCGGGGTCAGTATTATCAAAAAAATGAATCTTTAATTTATCGCTTTTGGGATGTCCAAGTGCCTTACCAACAAATTGTGGGCCAAGAGCTGAGCCACCTATTCCGATCACGAGCAGGTCGGTGAATGGACCATTTGGTGATTGTAGAGTTTTTGAATGAACTTGGTTGGCAATGTACTTAACCTTATTCAATGTGCTTTTTATTGCTTCACTTAGTTCAGCACTTGGAGCTTGGTCTGGATCGCGTAGCCAATAATGACCAACCATACGATTTTCATCTGGGTTTGATATTGCTCCTGCCTCCAATTCACTCATTGCTTGAAGGGCCTTTGAAATCGGCCCCTCCATGGCTTTCAAATAATCGCTGCTAAAGTCAACGAATGAAAAATCGGCCCAGAAGTCAGATTGTTTATAAGAAAGATAAAATTCTTTTTTCATGGTATTAAAATCCGTCGGTAATTGCTCCGGTTGAAGCGGAGCTAACAAGTCTTGCGTATTTAGCAAGCACTCCTCGATTTTCTTTTGGTTCCGGCCTTCTCCAGGAGTCTCTGCGATGTTTGATTTCTTGTTCAGGTAAACCTAGGATCAATTCATTTTTTTCCGCGTCGATTGTGATTGGGTCACCATTTTCAATCAGCCCGATCAGTCCTCCAACTGCAGCTTCGGGGGTAACATGGCCAACAACAAATCCATGGCTGCCTCCTGAGAACCGACCATCAGTAATCAGGGCAACCTCTTTGCCTAAACCTTTTCCCATGATTGCAGAGGTGGGGGAGAGCATTTCCCTCATTCCTGGTCCACCAACTGGACCCTCATTTCGAATGACAATTACATGGCCAGCCTCGACTATTCCATCGAGAATACCAACTAAAGAAGCTTCTTCTGATTCAAACACTATGGCCTTGCCAGAAAATTTCAGACCCTCTTTGCCAGTTATTTTTGCCACCGCTCCCTCCGTTGCTAGATTTCCGTATAGAATTCGCAAATGACTGTCATCCTTAATTGGATTACTGAATGGCCTTACCAAGTCTTGTCCTGAAGGATAGGGGGCATAGGGTTCTGCATTTTTAACATTCTCGGCCAAAGTATTTCCTGTAACTGTCATGCAATCACCGTGCAAAAGTCCCTCCTTCAGGAGAGTTTTGAGTAAGGGTCGCAACCCACCGATCCTTACAAAATGAGACATATTGTATTTTCCGCTGGGTTTAAGGTCACAAAGAACAGGAACTCGCTTTCCGATTTCGGTAAAATCATTTAGTTCAAGGGGGACATTCGCGGCATGGGCCATAGCAAGCAAATGAAGAACTGCATTGGTCGAACCTCCAAGAGTAATAACTACAGTGATCGCGTTTTCGAAAGCTTCCCTAGTCATAATGTCCCTAGGCTTAATATCCTTTTTGATCAAGTTTACTACCGCCGCACCTGCCTCCTGAGCATCTCTTATTTTATCCTCGGATACTGCCAGTTGGGCAGAACTATCAGGCAAGCTCATACCCAGGGCTTCGATTGCTGAAGACATGGTATTAGCAGTGTACATTCCACCGCAGGAACCGGGGCCAGGAATTGCTTTCTTTTCAATTTCGACGAGTTCCTCTCTGTCAATCTTACCTGAGGCATGTGATCCAACAGCTTCGAAAACGGAGACAATATCAAGATTTTTTTCGTTGTGGATGCCTGGCAGAATTGTACCGCCATAAACAAATATGCCTGGTCGGTTCATTCGTGCCAGTGCCATCACGCAAGCAGGCATATTCTTATCACAGCCTCCAACCGCGACCAGTCCGTCCATCCCCTCCGCCCCAACAACAGTTTCGATTGAGTCTGCAATCACTTCCCGAGAAACCAATGAATATCTCATTCCAGGAGTTCCCATACTTATTCCATCGGACACGGTAATTGTACCGAAAGGTACTGCCTTCCCACCTGATTTATCGACACCTTCAACGGTAGCTTTTCCCAGTTCATCAAGATGTGAATTACAGGGCGTGACCATACTCCACGCCGAACAAACCCCCACTTGTGGTTTTTGGAAGTCTTCGTCTTCAAATCCTACTGCCCGAAGCATCGAACGACTGGGTGCCCGGTCATCGCCGTCGACGACAACCGAGGAGAAATTTCGGTTACAACTGATCATACTTTTTATTTATTACTTTTAGAATCGAGTGATTTCTGATTGCATAAAGTCTTGCGAACACAATCTTAATTGAGTTTATTCGCAATCTTCTTTTTTGAAAAACCTAAACCTAGAGTCTTTACGGGACGAAATCGATTCAATTGATACACAGGTCGTTGATCTGTTGAATCAGCGCGTGTCCAAAGCTGCCGAAATTGGTAAGATTAAAACCAACCTAGGAATTGACCCTTATGATCCAGCTAGAGAATCTCAAGTATTCAAAAAAATATGCGAATTAAGTTCTGGTCCATTACTAGACGACTCTTTAAAGACAATATACCGAGAAGTAATTTCTGCATCGATTGCTTTAGAAAAGGAGTTGGTGATCGGTTTCCTGGGGCCAAAAGCTACCTACACTCACCAAGCAGCAGTCAAAAATTTTGGTTCCACTCTCACTTATCGACCTTTAGTCGATATTCCAGATGTCTTTCAGGCGGTGGTGCAAGGAGATTGTGATTACGGGGTTGTACCTATTGAAAATTCGACAGAGGGTGCGGTCAATCGGTCTTTGGATTTATTGGTGGAGTCTGACCTTTCAATAATTGCTCAGGTTTACCTTAAAGTTGAGCATTGTTTGCTTAGTCATTCGAAATTGGATGAAATTCATGAAATACGCTCTAAAGATCATGCACTTGCACAGTGTGGGGAGTGGATCAGAAGAAATTTACCACATGTAAAACTTTGCCCAATATCAAGTACTGCTGAAGCGGTCGTGGATTGTAATAAAGAAAATGGGATTGCTGCAATTGCTGGAAAAATGGCTGGATCGATTTACGAAGTTCCTCTTCTTGTTGAAGGAATTCAGGACCGAAAAAATAATGTCACTCGATTTTTGGTCGTTGCTCGAAATGCCTTGCCAAGGTCTGACAAAGTATCCTACAGAACCAGTTTGGTCCTTTCCTTGTCTGATGAAGTCGGGGCCTTACAGTCGGCTCTAAGTCCATTCTCATCCCGTGGTCTTAACCTTTGTAAAATTGAATCGCGTCCCAGTCGCAAGAAATCATGGGAGTATTTCTTTTTTATTGATTTTTTAGGTCATCGAGAAGATCCAAAAGTTTTGGAAGCTTTGGGAGAATTGAATAAAAACTGCCCATTCAATCGGATTTTGGGAAGTTATCCGGAAAATTCCAATGGTTGATGTTCTTAAAAGAACAACACCGATAAGTCCAATTCCTGACGGGCATTTTTAAGAACCAATTCTTCGATAAAGAAGCGAAGTTCTTGGTATTCCCTTTCTTTACGGGAAGTCCACCTTTTACCAACCTTAAGTGATTCGCGAAGACCTGAAACAAGCAGCAATCCTCGATTCGTACCATTAAAGGACTGCACGAAATCAAGAATTGATGCCCGCACCCAAAGCAGATCTATTGAACGAGACCTGGCATTCCAATGAGTGAAGTGAAAACCACGTTTCTGAGGAAAATGAAAACGAACTACCTGTTCGATACAATGTTCGAACGATTTCATTGACATTTGAGAACCCTCGTCATTTTCCCTCATGAAAGAAAGCGTTCTCTGTAATTGTAACGTTTCCTCGCGAGTTGAAACACTCCCGATTACTGAAAAGAGAGCATTTAGGTTCTGAAGTCTTGTGTAGTCGTCTCTTTTAGCCGCTGCTTTCGTCACCCTTTCCCCCGCCACCTAGATTAACAATTTCTTCCGCAAAACGAGACAAGTCCCTAAAATCTTCATAGAAACTTGCAAATCGAAGCCAAGCAATGCCATCCACTTTCCTTAGCCTTTGCATTATCGCCTCTGCGATTACTCGACTCGGGACTTCATTGTCAAATTCGTTTTCGATTCTGCGCAAGGTTTCGGAAAGCAGACCATTGATTTGCTCCGCATCAATGGGACGCTTCGCAATGGATCTTCTTAAACCCATGGCTAACTTGGTGCGATCGAAGCTTTCCCTTCTCCCATCGCGTTTCACAACCACTAAATCTTCCCTAAGAACTTCTTCTATTGTAGAGAATCGATGGTTGCAATTCAAGCATTCCCTTCTTCTGCGTGTCGAAGCGACATTCCCAGCTCTTGTTTCAAGAACTTTGAGTTCATCCGAAGAACACTTTGGGCAAAGCATTTTTTATATTAATTTCCACATATCCCGCACTTGTCTTTTTTAACAAAATTTAAGAAAGTTCTTCAAGATCATAATTCCATTTTCAGTGGCTAATGACTCTGGATGGAATTGAACCCCCCATAATGGGAGTTTCTTATGCTGAATCCCCATAATTTCTCCTAGATCAGTCTCGGCTGTGGTTTCGAGTTCGGATGGAAAACTAATGGCTTCAATTACAAGTGAATGATATCGGGTTGCTGGGAACGGCGAGGGCATTGATTCAAAAAGACCTTTTTGACGATGATAAATTTCCGAGGTTTTACCATGCATTAAGCGGTCGGCCCGAACGATTTGCCCTCCAAATGCCTGACCAATACACTGGTGCCCCAGACAGACTCCTAGAATAGGAATCCTCCCACTCCAGGATTTTATGAGACCAAGGCTGATTCCAGCTTTATTTGGATCACAGGGACCGGGGGAAATCACTAAACCTTTGTATTGTTCGATCTCAAGTTCATTAACCAAGCATGCATCGTTCCGAATGACTGTGGTCTTCGTTCCCAACTCTCCAAAATACTGAACAATGTTGTAGGTGAAAGAGTCGTAGTTATCTATGATAAGCAAGTGCATGGAACCGATTATATAATTTTCTCAGGCTTTATATCCCTGTTTTCTCGCCCGTTCTTTCAATCTCAGGGCATGCAGTCGAATAAAACCACCCGCATCTTCCGGTTGATAATCGCTTTCATCATCATCCATTGAGGCAATTTCCATATCGTAAAGAGATAAGTCTGACTTTCTGCCAACTGTGATCATATTGCCTTTGTAGAGTTTCAATCGAACTGTACCGCTCACGGACATTTGACTCTGGTCTATGAATGCCTGCAGTGCTTCCCTTTCTGGGGCGTACCAGAATCCGTAGTAGATCAGTTCAGCATAACGAGCGATCAGCGAATCTCTCAAATGCATCAAGTCACGATCCATGGTTAAAGTTTCAATCTGTCGGTGAGCATGGAGTAAAACAGTTCCCCCTGGGGTTTCGTAAACGCCCCGACTTTTCATGCCAACAAATCGATTTTCAACCAAGTCTACGCGTCCAATTCCATGTTTCCCGGCAATCTTATTTAGTTCTGAAACCACTCTTGTAGGTGTGAACTCTATTCCATTGAGGGCAACGCAGTCGCCTTTTTCGAAAGTTAGTTCAAGATACTCAGGCTGATCGGGTGCTAATTCAGGATCAACTGATAGTTTGTACATCTCTCGATTTTCTGGAGTAGTAGGGTCAAACCAAGGATCTTCGAGAATTCCAGCTTCGTATGAAATATGCCAGAGGTTACGATCCATAGAATACGGCTTGGTCGCACTGGCTTCGACATCGATATTATGTTTTTTGCAATATTCGATCATTTGATGTCTTCCGGGAAAGATTTTTCGAAATTCAGAGTCTCGCCATGGTGCAAGAATCTTAATTTCTGGGGCAAGGGCGGAAAATGTAAGCTCGAACCGGCACTGATCATTGCCTTTTCCAGTTGCCCCATGAGCAACTGCATCAGCACCAAATTTATGGGCTAGTTCAATTTGGGCTTTTGCGATCAGAGGACGTGCGATCGAAGTTCCGAGCAAGTATTGAGATTCGTAGACTGCATTTCCACGAAGCATTGGATAAATGAAATCATTCGCAAATTCATCCACCAAATTTATCGTTCTGTGTGTGGTGGCACCGGTGGTCAGAGCTTTTTCTTCGAGACCATCCAGTTCTTCTTCCTGGCCAACATCTGCACAGTAAGTGATGACTTCAAATTTTTTTTGGTGTGCGTACCAGTGAACAAGTACCGAGGTGTCGAGTCCTCCGGAGTATGCAAGAATGATTTTCATAACGTAATTTGATTGAATACCTACTTATTTGCCAGCTTGGCGAGAATTGCTTTTTGTATGTGAAGACGGTTTTCGGCTTGGTCAAAAAGAATGGCCTGTGGTGAATTTAAAACTTCCTGAGAAACCTCTTCACCAGGATGGGCAGGCATACAATGCATAAACAACGCATTTTTTTTAGCATGGCTGAGGATCGATTGGTCCACCCGAAAAGGGTTCATTTGAGCGAGTCTTTCTTCTGACTCTTTTTCGCAACCCATACTTACCCAAACATCTGTATATACAACATCCGCATTTTTTACAGCATCTCGAGCATCATTGGTAAAAGACCATCTTTGTTCTAAATGATTTTTCTGACAGAAATGAATAATTTCATCTGATGGTTTGAATTTTTTTGGCCCACCTAAAGAAATGTCCATCCCCATGATCGATCCGGCCAGAATCCAAGAATTAGCCATGTTGCAAGAGGTATCTCCAAGAAAAGCCAATTTAACTCCTCTCAAGCCGGAGAATGGATTACAAGATTCGTTGGTTTTCTCCAGGATTGTCATGCAATCGGCAAAAATTTGACATGGATGAAGGAAGTCACTTAAAGCATTTACGATCGGGATGTTCGAATGTCGGGCAAATTCCTGAATAATTTCATGTCCATGCGTCCGTAAAATCAATCCATCGAGAAAGCGAGAAAGTACTTTGATAGTATCCTCGATACTTTCCCCTCTACCGATTTGCGTATTTTCTTGGTTTAAAGTTACTGGATGTCCCCCTAGTTCGCGGATTCCCACCTCAAAAGAAACCCGGGTCCTAGTACTATTTTTGTAAAAAAGCATGCCCCACGATTCGCCAGCAAGTTCAGAGGATGGTCTTTTTTGTCGATTCTCTTTGAATTGAAAAGCTTTACTAAATATTTCTAACACCTCATCATGTGAAAAGTCAGTTTCTTGCAAAAAATGTTTCATTGAATTATTGATCCTTTAAAGATTTCTCGATTATTGCAATAGCTTGGACAATTTCATCTTGTTTCACATTTAGTGGAGGCAACAGACGAATCGTATTTCCGGCAGCCCCGACTACTAATAAGCCATTATCCCGCATCCGTTTTATCAAAGGGGCGGGTTCTTTGCGCATTGCAAGTGCAAGCATCAAGCCCCTGCCTCGAACTTCGAGGTCTAAGTTGGAAAACTTAACTCTTAATTCGTTGAGCTTGGCCGCTAAGAAGTTCCCTTTTAGTTTGGCAGCTTGGACAAGATTTTCTTTTTCCATTATGTCGAGAACACTGTGAGCAGCTGAACAGGCGAGGGGAGAACCCCCGAAAGTGGTTCCATGAGTACCGGGAGTAAAAATATTTTCCCAAGGTTTTCCGACCCATAAGGCTCCAATTGGAAATCCTGCACCCAGTCCCTTCGCCATGGCGACTGCTCCAGGCATGACGCCGGATTTTTGAAAGCCAAGAAATTCTCCTGTCCTCCCTATTCCAGCTTGCACTTCATCCAAAAGTAAGAGGATATTTCGACTAGCGCATATTTTTTCCAGTCCTTGGAGGAAAGCATCGTCAGCAACATGAATACCGCCTTCTCCCTGAACCGATTCCAGCATAATTGCCCCAGTTTTTTCGGTAATCAATGACACAAAAGCTTCCAGATTATTAAAAGGAGCGAAGTGAAAGCCAGGAAGTAGGGGATCAAACCCGTTTCTGTACTTCGAAGAAGCAGTGGCTGAAAGAGCCCCCATCGTCCTGCCGTGGAATCCATTTTCAGCCACAAGAATTTCATTCCTATGCCCATTTTTCCCATGTGAAGCGGACAGCCGGGCAAGTTTAATCATCGCCTCGTTTGCCTCAGCCCCGCTGTTGCAAAAAAGAACTTTTCCGGGCCCGATTTTTTCGACTAATCTTTTGGCGAGTCGAACTTGCTCGGGAATGGAAAATAGGTTGGAGCAATGAGTGAGAATCATGCTTTGCTTGTTAAGTTGCCTGACCCATTCCGGATGATTGTGGCCCAAGTTCGTAACCGCAATACCCGAGGTAAAGTCCAAGTACTCGTTCCCCTCAGAGTCCCACAGTTTGGTGCCTTGTCCCCGAACGATCGAGAGAGCTGGAAGAGCATAATTACTTACTAAATACTTTTGGTGATCGTTTGAAATCATAGCATTAACTGGGGTGAATGATTTCGGTACCTATTCCTTCGTCAGTGAAAATTTCAAGCAGTAGACTATGGGGAAGTCTACCATCTATAAAGTGTACTCGATTCACTCCCGAATTAAGAGCAGCAACCGCACTATTGACTTTAGGTAGCATCCCTTGAGCAATGACACCTGCTTTTTTTAACGGTTCCACTTGGTCCACGGATAAGCTTGAAATCAAGGTCGACGAGTCGCTGGGATCTTGCAATAAACCGGGGACGTCCGAGAGGTAGACCAATCTTCTAGCCCGCAAAGCAATCGCCACTTGGGCCGCTGCAGTGTCGGCATTTACATTGTAGCACTGCCCGGATTCATCGGCTGCAGTGGAGGACAGAACAGGAATAGCGCCGTCATGCAAGGCTCTTTCAATCGGCTCGGTTTTAACCTGCAGGATCTTTCCTACAAACCCGAGTTCAGGATTTTCTTGGAGTTGTTCGCATTGCAGGGATAATTTACCAGGTATTCTTGCCACCTTGCATTCGTGAGCAGAAATAAAGGAAGCAACTTCCTCATTTACCTGTCCGTTTAAAACTTCATCGACCACTTGAATAACTTGGGAGTTTGTAATTCGAAGTCCATTGATGAAACCGGTTTTCAAACCTTTGGATTCCAAAGCACTGGTCACGGCTTTTCCCCCGCCGTGTACAACCACCACTTTAATGCCGATGAAATTAAGAAAAACGAGGTCTTGTGCAACCTGGGACCGAACCGATGAGTCAGGCGAATCCATGAAGCTTCCACCATACTTAACTACGAAGATAGAACCGCGGAACCTTTTCACATAGGGCAGAGCTTCAACTAGTATTCTCGCTTTCTTCTTACTGTCTTCAACGCTGGGCATTTATTCGCTTTTATTAAAGTTTACATATTCTTCACTCAAGTCGTTCGTCCAAATTTCGAATGATCCAACACTTAATTTTAGGTCTAGGGTGATGGAAAACTCTTTCTTCGATACGATCTCTTTCCAAGTTCCTTTGTTGGCCAAAACGGGCTCCCCGTTTTTTAAGACACATACTTCATCATAAAGCAGATCTACAGTTTCAAATTCAAGGCCAATTTTGGCGTAGCCTGCCGAATCGATGATTCTACCCCAATTTGGATCCTCTCCATACCAGGAACTTTTAACCAATAATGAATTTCCAATGCATCGGGCAACTTTCTCTGCTGCTCCATCATTAGGAGCCCCCTTTACCAGCAACTTTATGAACTTGGTAACCTTTTCACCATCCGAGACACATTTTTTCGCCAAGTTAGCACATACTGAATGAACAGCCTCGACAAAAGCAGCTTGAACGGATTTTTTTTCTTTAATCAAGTCCACCCCGGAATTACCGTTTGCAAGGAGAATCACGGAGTCGTTGGTGCTCATGTCTCCGTCGATCGTAATTCGATTAAAAGAGCAATCGACCGCTTTTTTTAAAATTGATTGGAGGTAAGAATTTTCTGCTGATGCATCAGTGGTAAGAAACGCAAGCATTGTGGCCATATTGGGTTCGATCATGCCTGCTCCTTTGACCACTCCTCCAACAGTGATTTCCCCCATGCTGGTGTCGATTTTTGCAGAGCACGACTTGGTGCAGGTGTCTGAGGTGAGAATTGCCTGTTGGAAGGCCAAGGCCCCGTCAAATTCATTGATGACATCATCAGTGGCGTCCTTGACCCCAGCAGTGATACGACTCATCGGAAGCGGTGCGCCAATTCTTCCAGTTGAACAAACCAAAACTTCTTTGGAATGTATATTAAGGTGCCGGGCAACCTCTTTTGCTGTTTTAATAGTATCGGCAAGACCCATTTTACCAGTACAGGCATTTGCATTTCCGCTGTTAACTATCAGAGCATGGAACCGAGCATTTGAATCTTCTAAAAGAGACTGGCAATAAAGTACGGGTGCAGCTTTCACATCGTTTGTAGTGAAAACTCCGGCGACTCCACACGGTTTTTTTGAATAGATCAAACCAAGGTCAAGCTTTCCGTCTTTGTTTCCTCTTACATCACAATGAATGCCTGAGCAGAAGAAACCTCTTGCTTCAGTCAGTCCATCTCCATTTTCAAAAAACTTCATGATAATCCAGAGTTTTCTTTGTAGCCTTGGCAGATATTCATCGCTTGTATCGCTTGTCCCCCGGCTCCCTTGATCAGGTTGTCTTCCGCCGAACATAGAACATAGCGATTCGTGCGTGAGTCAGCATGAACCGAGAGATCAACTCGATTGGTCCCAACAACCTGAGCAGTTTCTGGAAACTCGTTTTCATCCAGAATATGTACAAATTCACGCCCCTGATAAAATTCATTCCAGCATGAAATGATTTCTTGCCGATCGAGTTTCCCCACACAAGGTATGGAAATCGTGGAATGCAGGCCTCTTGTGAGCGGAATAAGATGTGGATGAAAGGATAAAATGACCTTTCGATCTGAAAGAACAGAAAGTTGTTCTTCGATTTCTGACAGATGACGATGCTTCGGCAATCCATACGCCCCGGAGCTTTCATTTCTTTCGCAAAATAATAATTTTTCGGATGGAGTCCTTCCTGCTCCGCTCACTCCACTCATGGAGTTGACCACGATTTCCGAAGTAGACACTAGTTTATTTTTTAAAAGGGGAGCAAGGGGAATGAGGATACTGGTTGGATAACATCCGGGGGATGCAAGAAGTGAAGAAATCTCCCAGGAAAGCTCATGTAATTCGGGGAGCGCATACTGTGCTTTTTCTTGCCACTCAGGAGCAGGGTAAGGGGACTCATAGTATTCTTCATAAGTATCCTTAGACCGAATTCTAAAATCCGCAGAGAGATCGACAACTTTTTTTCCTCCCTGGAGCAGAGGAATTGCATATTCAGATGCGGTTCCGTGTGGAAGAGCCAAAAAGAACAAATCGATTGAATTTTCTTTGCCAAGCTCTTCGGGTGATGGATTTTGAAACTCTAAATCGATTCCTTTACCACGGAGTTTTGGAATCTGGCTAGAGAGGGACTTTCCTTGCAATGCCCGAGAAGTAATCATCGACAAATTTACATGCGGATGATCTGAAAGCATGGAAACCAATTCCCTGCCGGTGTATCCGGATGCACCTATTATACCTACATTCATGGTAATTAAATAAACTTTATGCTAATAAAAAACAAACCCCTCGGTTGGAGTTCCGAAGGGTTTAGGTTAAAATTTTTTCAGTGAGAATTATCTCTTTGAGAATTGGAATCTTTTCCTTGCTCCGGGTTGCCCAGTTTTCTTTCTTTCAATTTTTCTAGGATCTCTTCGTAAATGTCCAGCTTTCTTCAATGGAACGCGTAGTTCTCCATCCATTTTTTCAAGTGCACGCGACAAACCGTGTCGAATTGCTCCGGCTTGCCCGGTCCCACCGCCACCGGTTACATTTACCGAGACATCTACCGAACTCCCAAGTTCAACAGTGGAAAGTGGAGAAATAGCCATTTTCTTTTGTTGATCTGTTTTACAGTAGTCTGAAAGTTCTCTTTTGTTGATGGTGAAAGAACCAGTTCCTTCCTTGATGCGGACACGAGCGGTGCTTGTCTTTCTGCGACCAGTCGCGATGAATTCTTTGTTTTTCTTGGCAGGACTCATAGAGGG
>MDTC01029896.1_pt1 | contig 19988 bp, 12 predicted proteins | sample 811181 | NCBI WGS metagenome assembly MDTC01 (sample SAMN05326644, study PRJNA326480) | marine metagenome | isolation source: seawater | place: Pacific Ocean: North | collected 2011 | reverse complement strand
CTTCTTCGGTACTAGAGCCGAGCGATCCCCCAGTTGGGTTGTAGCATCACATGTATGTTATCACACACCATGCGAGTAACCCTTCGGTATCTAATTCATGCCAATTCGGCTTCCACAGAAAACCGCCTCCTCAGGGACGGTTCTCCTCTGCCCTTCCCCCGGCACATGGCATGCTAGGGTGCTTAAGCATCCTCCCGACTTACCACCTCTATATCAACGAATCGGTAAGGACACTGGGGAATGGTCTCAAAAAAAGGTCTCGAAAAAGCGGTATTGCTCTGCAATCGCTCAAGGAATATTTTTCCAATTCTTCACCCTAAATTATTCGCAACATTTTAGTGATTTTGTTGGGGAAAACTTGACGAAAAATTCACCTTTTTTGTTTCATTTGATAAAACTAGTAAGACAATTTCGACAGGTTTGAAAGAACAGTTTCATCTTGTTCGACCATGTTCAGAATCTTCAGTGCTTGTCTGCTTTCGCCGAGACTTACAAGTGAGGCAGCCTCTAAATTCGCACTTTCAGGTGTCTTGGAATGACTTTTTTCGTACATACTGATGAGAGCAAGGGCCTTTTCTGCACGTCCGCTTACAAGAAGTGCGTGGGCTAAGTTCAGCAGGATTGTGGGGTTCGTTGGAGCGGTTTTTGCAGCTTCTCGCAGTGCCAGGATAGAAGATTCAAACTGTGTTGAAGCCAGTTGCTGAATCTCTAAGTCAGCACTCTTCGCCATCACCAATGCACGTTGCAGTAACGCCAATCCATAATTATTGAATACTGCTGAATCCCCTGGCATCTTCGCAGCCATTTTCTGAAATGCTATTGCAGCTTGTGCCCAAGATTCTTCACCAATTGCATAGAAACCCTCTGCCAAAGTATCCTCCATTTCCGGAAGTCCTTCAAGCCGAACACCCATTGCTTTTGCAGGATGCAAGTCCAAGGAAATGACTGCAGAATCGGGATGTAAATCTTCACTTCCAGTTGTGTGGAGAAATGATTCATGAGGCTCATCTGTGGTGTGAATGACTTCCACAACTTGATCTTCCATCGCATAGATTTGTTCCATGTCAACCGGTGAAGCATCGATTCGCCACATGTCCGGCACGTCTTCAAACGATGATTCCGTTGGAGTTTGCAGGGAGACTTGTGCAGTAGAGATTGGAACTGGAGCCACACGAAGCGGTTCAGGACTGAACGCCTGAGGAGGTGGGGGGAGTGGGTTAGATTCCACGGGCTCTACGCTCGAGAGAGTTGGTGCCTCCGGCACTGGAGGTAGGTCAAGCGGTGAGGGGGGTGATTCAACAACAGGGGGCATTGCAATAGGCGCTTCATGAATGATGTTGGGTTGAAGGGGTGTTTCGATGCTGGACTTTGGAGGTGCTTCTACCATTACACCCTCATGTTCATTGATTGCTGGAGATTCTGATACTTCACTTATGAGAGGTAACGCATCTTCACTTTCGTCAAACGGCATTCCGCCTGAATAACTTCCAACTCCGAAAGGAAGACGGGAAATGTGTGTGTTTGATTCTCCTGAAAAGCCGAAGGGAAGTGAACCGGAAATTTGCTCTTCGACAATCTCTACTTCCTCCTGTTCGGGGGGGTCAATGCCTTCAAGTTCATACCATGAAGCAACAGCTTCGTCAAGGCCTGGCACTTCAGATGGAAGCGCAGTAGCATCACCATCTTCCTGTGCGAGGTCGACAAGAAGCATACTTCCGCATGCCGGGCATGCCGAACCTCCTAGAGAAAGTAGTCCGCATATTTTGCATTCAAACATACACTGCCTCAGCACAACGAGCAGTGGGCAGCACTTCAACTCGACGCTTCATCGATTCATTCTTCTGAATCACTTCGGCCGGGAACGTTTCGAACCACGATGTCAACGAGGTTTTCAACAGCATCCATAATCTCTTCAGAATCATCATCAACCAAGGATTCTGCAAAACTCTTACCCTTCGAACGACCTCTAGCAACTTGCCAAATAATTCCAAACAGTGTAATTGCAGTCAGAACGAGTTTCCATGTGGTTGCTCCACCGTCTGCACCAACGACATAGACTAAAATCATGTAAAAGGAGACGATAGCGGTTGTGAGAATCATTATTGGGAATCCGGCTTTGAAAAATTCATTGAACGATATAGGATAACCTGCTTCCTCAGACATACCTGCAGTCACTACATTTGCAGAAGCACCGATGAGTGTTCCGTTACCACCAAGACATGCACCAAATGCGAGGGCCCAAATGAGCGGGTTAAGATCAATGTTGAGCTCGTATGAAATTTGAAGAACGACAGGAATCATCGTTGCAGTATAGGGGATATTGTCGATGAATGCAGAAGCAATTGCCGAGACCCATAGGATAATTAGAACTGCTGCTGCAAGGCGTACGACGTCTCCTTCTGCATCAGAACCAAACATTTCAATTCCTTTCGTAACATACTCTCCAATAAAGGAGATTACCCCCAAATATTGCAAAGCATGAACGAGAACGAAAAGTCCTGCAAAGAACAGCAGCGTAGTCCACTCGACGTGTTCAAGAGGTTGTTCCAAATCATGTCGGTCTGTAGCAAGAAGCATAACCACTGCACCAACAATAGCAATCCATGAAACGGCAATATGCGTTATAGGGTGAAGGAAGAAATTGAGAACAACCAGAATGAGAATTGCGCCACTCACTTTCAGCATACCAGCATCTTTGATGCCGTATTTTGACTCAAGTTCAGCGATATCACGGATTCGACTTCCTGAGAATTCTTCAGCATAGAACCACTTCAAGAACATGAAACTCGGGACTACAGTCATCAAAATACCTGGAGCCATTTCGATGATGAAATCATTGAATGTTACACCTGAACTTACTAAGTCAAGATAACCTTCTCGCACAAGTCCCTCCTCTTTCATGGCTGCTTCTTCAATAGCTGCTGAAGAAAGTCCTGAACCAATCATAATGTTAGGTGGATCTCCGATCATCGTCGCTGCTCCACCTATATTGGAAAACAAAACTTCCGAGATAAGCAGTGGAATTGGTTTGATATCGAGAACTTTCGCTAATTGAATAGTTACAGGCGTCAACAGCAGCATTGTCGTGACATTGTCGAGGAATGCAGAAAGAACTGCGGTAACAGAACAAAGAATTACGACAAGCGTCCACACTGAACCTCCGCTGCGCTTGTATGCTTGAACAGCGAACCATTCAAACAAACCAGTATGGGAAAGAATACCAACCATGACCATCATTCCGAGGAGTAAACCAATGGTCTCCCAATCGATGAGCGTGGTCACTTCACCGAGTGTATAGGCTTGTTCAGAGTAATAACAGAGAGCTAGAATCGCTAAGAGACCGCCTACTGCTGCTGCTAAAGTGCGATGAACAACTTCAGTAATAATCAATGCATAGACACCGAGAAGAATACCTAAACCAACCCAGATCGCTTGAGTATTTTCAATCGAACTGAATGGCGAGCCACCGGAGGAAGAACCTGCTGCCATGGAATTGGTCGTAAACATCATTGTGCCAGTAAAAGCCAAGAGTCCTAGAGCAATATACTGCGAGATGTGTCGGCGACGACCGCCAAGTATCATACTTGCCTTCATGGTCATGCCTAAGGAAATCATCATTTGAGTATTTCCTCGTTAGCGGTTGCTTAACGCCAAAGAACGCCAACATTTCCACGAGCCAAAACAACAACTGAATTTGTTCGCTCAGCCAAGTGCGCCCACACTTGTGAAATGTCTTTGCGCTCAAACAATCCTCTGTTTAATTTGATTTTGACCAAGTTACGTTTTTGCAATTGGGAATCAATTTCAGAAACCAAGGTGTCAGTAATTCCAGATTTTCCAACACGGATTGTAACTTGAAAGTCACGGGACATTGCCTCTCTACGAATCGATTCAGGAATGTCACTGCCCATGATGTTCACCCCTCCGAAAGCACTCTTGTTCAAGTATGTGACCGTTGAAAACTATGAATTCGTTGAGGTCGTCTTTCGATGTGATTTTGGGCCACCACCATAACGACGTACAGAGGAACAATCAAGACACGTTACTGTCCTCTGTCCAGCCCGTACACGAACGCGGGCATTTTCACCATAAGTGAAAGGAACAAGGCACTTTCGACAAAACAAATGCCGTGCGCGAAGTGGTATCGGGATACGGTGACGTCGTGAAATCTTAACCAAATGGCGAGCACTCGATTGAACGACCTTTTCGTGGTGTTGCGAGGGATTCTCTAGGATCTTAATCAAACGAACCTGGCTGGTTCGAGCAAATTCACGTCGATCGATTTTGTCTTTACGACGACGTTTATTTCGAGAGCTCAAAAATCCACCTCATTGCTCAAGTGCTGCAAGGATATCTACTGTAATTTCGTCAATAGCTCTGTCACCGTTTACAGAATAAAACATCCCTTTCTGACGATACCAATCTGCGAGTGGTGAAGTCTGTTCATGATATGTGCTGAGACGTGAATTAACCGTCGCCTCGTTGTCATCTGATCTCCGCTTTTCCTCCCAATCCTCACACAGACAACCGGCTTTGCCGATGGGGTTGAAGATGTCATGGAAAACGCTGCTACAATTTGCGCAAGAATACCGACCGCAGATTCGTTCCACAATCCTCTCATCTGGGACTTCAATAGCGATAACATGCGTCACAGCAGTTATTTCAGCCAATGCCTCAGCCTGTGGAATTGTTCGAGGAAAACCATCGAACATGACGCCGTTGTTAGCATCTGACTCGAGAATTCTGTCTTTAATCAAGTCAATAATGACCGAATCAGGCACAAGTTGGCCCGATTCCATGAATCCTTTTGCAACCATTCCTGTTTCAGTCCCTGCCTTGACCGCTGCCCGCAACATATCCCCTGTTGATACTTGTGGCAATCCAGTTGCTTCCATAATTCTCTCTGCTTGTGTACCCTTTCCAGCGCCCGGAGGGCCAAACAATACGATACTGCTCATACACAGCCCTTGCGGCGCATCATATTAGAGGTGTGCGTGAAGGCTACTGCCTATCGAGCCATTGTTGGCCGTAGTGTTGCCACTGTTCCATTGTCCATCCAGCAGGCAATCCTGATGCTGGCAAAGGTGGCCCAAGTGCAGGCAGTGGCGGTGCTACTGCTGGCAACGGGAGTGGAAGGGCTGGAACTGGTTTCGGTGGTAATCCCGCAGGCGGCAAACCCATTGGCAGAGGTTGTGGAGGTAATCCGGCAGGAGGTAATCCGAGTGGAACTGTTGCAGCTACTGGTGTTGGCATTTGCAACGATTGGGCAAGTGCAGCAGCAATCTCATCTGATGAAACTTCTCCACTTGCGAGTTCGTCGACTGCGTAACCTATATCCAACGCACTCTCTCTTCGAGTTCCTTGATGGTCGGGGTCAACAAAAGCGCCAGGAGCAACCAGTTCATCACCAGAATCGGTTAACTCTCCACTTTTCTTCATTCGCAAAGCAAGAACAACTGCGCCAATAAGCAACAGCGAAATGAGAGGAAGTGAGAGATAGAGTGGCAAGAAACTGAAAAGACCTTCAGAACCTACTGCAGAATCAACCGACGATTCAATGGCAAGTGTCCCATAAACGTCATCTCCCGAATTAAGAGTAATCGTTGTCAACACCTTTCCTTTTTGAGCATCATCCGAGGGGGTAAGGTCAATTCGCAGAATCACCTGTTCTCCAACGGCAATATCTGATATTGTAGCGGGTAAACAAGAGACAGCCCATGCGCTTGAAACATTTCCATCATCATCCAAAACTTCACTCAGGACCTCACCGCTTAGGGGAATGTTACCGTCATTACGAATGACAATGTTCTGCGTCACAGTATCGCCTCTTGAGACCAGAATGAAAGGCGTAATCGATGCATCTTCAACCGTAATGTTTGCAAAAGGAGACGCCAAAACTGAGACTACAACAGTAACTGAATTTTGAATCATTCTCCCGCTGTTGAATCCTGATGCAGTAACGACTATTTCGAATGCTTTATCAGTTGCAGGAGCATTTGCTGGAGGGATGAATCCAAGGCGAACTGTTCGTTGTTCACGAGGTTCAATGTAATTACTTGGATTAGCAAAGCCAACAGTCCAGCCGTCGGGTGCTAAACCGTTACTCCAATTCAACGAAAGAGGTGCGTTCCCAGTGTTGGTAATTTGGAATTCACCAAACGAAAAGTCAGAGGAAATCGTTGTAGGAATGACTCCACTTTCAGGTCCATTGAGTTCCATTGAAAGATCGTCCCGAACCTTCAGCACGGTCGTATTCGTAACAAAATTTTGTGCATCCATCTCAGTCCTGATGACGAAATTATTGACTTCACCTTCTTCAGCAACAGGCGGAACTCCAAAGACGAAATTAACAGTCGTAACTTCACCACCTTGCAAACTTAGAGATATTTTCCGACTGTCAGTCTGGTCTTGATACGATACTTCAATCGGCCAGAGAGGGTTCGAAGGTTGAACGCTGACATCTAAATCAAGAGCAGTGTTGCCAGTATTTTTGATGGTTAAATTGAGTGAGACCTGCTCACCGGTATCAACCAATACATTTCGATTGATAGCAGAAGGACCAATCGCACCAATGTCATCGTACAAATCGCTATCAAACGATTCCTGTGGAAGTACAAGTACATCAACCGACTGAGTGAAGTTCATTGTTGCATCATTTTGTGAATTCACCCAACACGTAACCGTATCAGAGGAGCCGGATACTGGGACACCGTTTGAAACTGGAGGGACAAAAATTCGAATATACATCGGCAAAGACTCTTTGATGTTCAATGGCTCAAATTCAAGGGTTGATGAATTCGAACTGCCCAGCATAACCTGCCATCGATTTTCGGAAGTACATGATACGGTATACTGACCTGGAGTGTTCCCTATATTCATTACAGATATGACAAATCCAGTAGAGTCACCAGGGGCCGCAGAAAGGCCTGTTATTCCAGCAGCTCCAATGTTCACCGCGTTGACTTCAGGAACTACGATTGTCACCCGTTGGGTATGAGATACAGTAGGTTGGGCTTGGTACCGAGCGATGATGTCAACAACGAAGGTTCCAGCTCGAGCATACCTAGGAGACGAGGGGTCGCTCAAATCTGCATATTCATTTTCGAGGTGAACCGTGAGCATTTTGAAATCACCTGTTTCACCTTGGCCTTCAACGACATACGGACCTATTTCCGAGACGCTTTTTGTCCAGTAATCCTCGGGAGCAAGTAAGAAATCAGGACGACCTGGCTGTGGCATTTGCACATTCGTTACCGAAAGCGTAACACTTTGTTGTCCAGTTCCTTCATGCAGAATATGTATGGGGATATCAATTCCTGTATCGTTGAGAACATCGAATGTTTTCATTGCCGATGAAGCCCTATCCTCAGGAGTTGTAGGTGCTGCACCATTCGCATCCAATGCGACAACCCGCACTCCTAAAGCAGTGACTTCAATATCTTGAGTCCACACATTGTTATCAACGCCGTTAGCAGCATCGTTCATTTCAGGAACCTGATCAAGAGTGTCAATACTCAAACGCATCGTGTGCGTGCCCGTAGTGGTAAATTGGTGCTGAAGTAAGAAAGAGTCAACGATTCCTGCGCCAAGTCCGGGTCGGTCGGCATCGAAGAGCGTTTGATTGGTGGTCAAATCTTCTAAGGTCACATGGAAAGAATCCGATGCTAATGTCCCTTGATTAATCCAGCCGAGTTGTAAGGTGATAAGGTCGTTCTTGAGGGGTTCTTGAGAAGAAGGAACGATACTTCCATTGTAGGTTGCCAAATCAGATTGGGCATTCGGTGTAGCATCAGCAACCATTACCAGCCCAAACGATTGAGAGGTCCCACCTCTGTGAGCAACTTTCACCTGCCACTGACCGGTTGAAGAGAGAACTCCAGGTGCTACTTTTATCCGCTCAACGTTGTTGATTGAATCCGCAGTCCCCCCGGTTGTCGAATATCCAGATGAGAAATCATTGCCGAGCCATTCATTGCCTGATGGATCTACGAGAATCAAATCCAAATTATTTACCAGTCGAGGGGTTGATTGAGCTGCATTAGCACTTCCTTGCTCGTCAGACCAAGCGAGAGTTATATCAATTCCATGGCTTGGGTCAAGATTGAAAGCATACAGTAATCCAAACCCAGCATCAATCTCTTTATTTTGGTCAATGAAGGTGTTGAGAGGAGTGGTGCCATCCATTGGCAGAACCGTTCTTTCAAGGTTGATTTGTCCCCAGCCCTCTTGTGAGTTCGGTATGTCTGCGGCACCTAAATCAGTTGCACCATTGATGACAACGGCCTTTATGAGGGCTGCAGAAGGTGAGTTGAGATTCATTTCTTCACGCAGGAATTCACGAACAAGAGCTGTCGCTCCGCCAGCGATTGCTGTAGCATGTGATGAACCAGAGAGAGAGATGTAAAGGCTGCTTCCGTCTGCATGCGTTCCAGAGGCGCATCCAAATCCTGCTGGTGATTTGGCTTCTTCAGCAAGACCCGAGCAGATATTCATCCCTGGAGCAACAATATCGGGTTTAATGCGTCCATCAAGACTTGGCCCTTGGCTGGAGATATTCGCGACACTTCCAGCAGATGAACCCGTATTGGAAGTACCTACTGCGAGAACATTCTTTGCAGTTGCAGGGGCAGAAACTTGTGAAGCACCTTGGGCTCCACGGTCACCTACAGAAAACAAAGGCAAGACCGTTGTCTTCTCGTTAACCAGAAGGTCGACTGAACGTGAATCGGCAGTGTATTGTCCATAATTACCGTTCGAACCCCACGCATTAATTGCGATTCGCGCTGTTCTTTGTTGAGCATCGTTTAGCAGGTCATAAATCGAACCTAAGCGTCCAAAAACGCCTGTAGGGTCATGCTCAAGAGCATACATGACGAGGTTTGCACTTGGCGCAATTCCTTGAGCCGATGAATCGCCGGAACCGTCACCTAATACTGAGAGTGCTACGTGTGTCCCATGGCCTGTGTTTGTGTCTGAAGGCGAAGGGTCAAGTCCAAAATTCGTGTACACTCCAGCAACTCGCCCCAATATGTCGGGGTGGTCTAGGTCCAGACCGGTATCAGAGATAGCGATTGTTTCTCCGGAACCGTCGAGCGTAAAGGGTGCATTCGAATTGACATCTGTGACTCCGATAAGAGCGCCTGCAACCGCATTGTGGACAATCATACCGAAGGTTGGCTCGGTCCAGATAATTCGACCGTCACGCATGATGTTGTTGAGGAGGAGGGACTGAGACGATGAATCAAAATGCACTTCACATAGACCAATTCCACACCATGCTTCATTTGCGCCCATTTTAACCAAGTCAAGACTGAGTGTATCAAGTCCTCCAAGAGCTAAATCTGAAGAAGGGATAATCGCAAGGTGTGTGGATGAAGAAGGTTCGAGAAGTGAAGTGTGGACGCGCCAACCTGGATGTTGGATACCAGCCCATCGGACTCGTTCGTCATCCTGGAGCAAAGCGAGTGAAGGCAGGGTCGGAGAAGGTAATCGAATCAACCATCCCTCATCAGCGATGAAATCCAGTGGAGTGATTGAATGCTCTTTGACCAGTGTTTCGAGAATTCCCCCATCATGGTGGTGGAGTTGAAGAAGAGCCAGAGCAGTTTGTGTGGGGTCATTGAGATCATAGAAATGGTCGTCTAACATTGGACCTTCTGAGAGCAAGGGGTCAAACTCACCCGCTTGGAGTCGTAATATTCCGGACGATGGACGCAATTCGACATCCACTATTGGAATCGGTTCTGCAAGATTCCAAAGTGAAGAGGCGAGTTCAAGCCTTTCTGCTTCGGAAGGGGTATTCTCAGTGAGGTGAACTTCACCCGATGAATGCTCGGACTGTAACAAGGGTGACATCGATGTGATAAGCAGCAAGATAAGCATGAAAACGGGGCGGCGCACATCTTGCATGGCTCATCGAAATCAAGTTCCCTTTTCAACACGCCCCTTGTCTGTGCCCCTTAGGGGCACACAAATCAAAGGTGATTGTATTTAGAAATGGCAGCGTCGGTTTTGTTCACCGAGACCATCCAATCGGATTCAATTCCAGTGAGAGCACGTATGGCGTCAACATTTTCTGGAATGACATCGGATTCTTGGTGAATCGCTTGGAAATAGTAAAGTGTATTTCCTTCAAGCTTAACACCATCTTCCCAGATGAAAATTTCGTGCAAATCGCCCCACTTACGGCCAATGTCACGTGCGAATTCCATGACTTCTGCTGTAGTGGTGATGCCGGTTTCAGCACCGTTCATAATGACAAGACGTGGATTCTTAGACCACATCTCAAGAATGGATTCTGTCGTCAACCCGTGACCTTCTGGCAATGTTGCTGTGATTACATGAACATGCATAATGGTCGTAGGAACGGCTACTGCCATCGAATTAATTCGAATTTCTGGTTTGACGGTCATTACGTCGGGGCCGTGGTGAGAAGGAACCTTCAATACAGGTTTAATGGCATTGATTGGTCCTTTGCTGGAGTCTCCTGGATCGGCCGCTCTTCGAATCATCGTACATTCGACCTGTAAGTCGCCGCAGTGTTCATACAACGGGACCAAAGTTCGAGAAAGACCGGTTGTGTTGCATGAAACAACACGTGTGCCCTCAACATTCAAATTTTCCTTATGATTTGCTGAAGATGTGTAGGACATGCCGGTCATTGCATGTTTTTCTCCACCCTGGAATATCCATTTCACGCCGGCCTTTTGATAGGTCTCTTTGTTCGAGGCTCCCACTTTCCCCGGAGAGCAATCAATGACAATATCTGCTACGGCGAGTAAATCTGACAAACCACCATGGCACTTATAGCCCGCTTCTGCAAAGGAAGCAATTCGGTCTGCATCGTCAAATGTGCAATAAAGCGGATACCCTTTTCTTACGGCCAAATCACATCCAAATGCGGGACGAGTTTTGGTAACGCCAACAATTTCCATATCATCTTGGGCATCAACTGCATCAGCAACTCGCTTCCCGATTGTTCCGTATCCATTGATGGCTACCTTGATTGTCATGGTTCTCAATATACCTGCCTTTGAAGACCCTCTATTAACAAATCGTTGGAACAGATGGGAAAAAATGGTTGAAACCTGAGTGGTGGGAAATGAGAAAAATTGTACTTTTATCAAGAGAGGGTATATGGATATGGAGCAACAGCAAGCCATCATGGCCGAACCACGAGAGGTTGTTGAACGCTCGTTCAAGATTAACGAGAAACTTGGCCCTCGTCTCATCCAAGCCGCTGAACAAGACGCAATTCTTCGCATTGGCTGGACCAGTGCTGGAGACCCTGTTCCAAAAAATGGAGAACTCGGATTATGTCCAAATTTACCGAAGGGATCGAAGATGCGGGCACTCGGAGTGCTCGGTTCTTGGGTGGCGGCATTCGGCAGCGGTGGTAATTTTACAATTCAAGGCGATGCAGGTGCATTCCTCGGCGCAGCCAATCGTGGCAATACCATCGTTTGTGAAAAAATTGCTGGGAATTATGCAGGATTTGCCATGCAAAGTGGAAAAATCAGCGTCATGGATGGTGTTGGAGATGATGCAGGCGCCTTCATGGAAGGCGGAGTTTTACTGATTCGCGGTTCAGCAGGTGAACGGATTGGTGGCGGCATGAAGGGCGGTCTGATTGTCGTTCACGGGGATGTCGATAAATCTCCTGGTGCAGGAATGACCGGTGGAAAAATTGTCATTAACGGAAGATACCCCAGTCGCCTCCCATCTGGTGTCACGCAACGTCTCCTTACCGCAGCAGAAGTCAAGTCGATTAACCAAGAACTCGATAACGAGGGAATGGAAATTCCAAAAGATGCGGCTTGCCTTGTTCCAACTGAAGTGTTGCGCGTCGAAACCCCAGAGCCTCCCGTATCTTCTTCTGACTTATCCGGTATTGGCTTGGTGGCGGGAGATTTGCACCACACTGCAAACTATCAGCCCTGTGATACTGCTGTATTGATTGCAGATGATAAGAGCGAAATTGCAACCGCCGTGCTCCCTCTACCCCTCTTGCCAATTCTTTCCAATGGTGAAATGCTCAACATGAAAGAGATTGATCCTCTTGCCTCTGAAATTTTATCAAAACAGCCGTTCATGCTTCGTGAGAATCCTCGGTCACTTGATTTCGTTCTACTTGACACTGAGAATTTAGCAAATGCCCCAGAATTGTTGAGCGAGTGCGGCGGAGTCGTTGCTGATCTCGAAGAGTTACCGGCTATGAATTCAGAAGAAATTGATGGCTTCATTGTCGCTATACGCACACTACTTGGAGTCGACAAGCCGGTCGCTTTTGTCAACGGTATCTCCCGTGTTGAATCCTTGCATGTCCGCTCATCGCATCACAATATTGAATTGGCAATAAGCCGAATCGAAGATGGTTCGGGTGTTGCTGAAGCTGCTGCTCTCCCAAGGATTGGTCGGTCCACAAAGTCCCATTTAACAGACAGTGGGACGCAGACAGGGATGCTGCTTGGACTCTCTGCGAGTGGCCAAGACTTGGCAATTCTAAGAGCATCAGGAATCGATGTCATCTGCTGTGAAGTGCCGATGCAAGACCCTCAAGATTTAGCTCACTGGTTGTCGAGTTTAACCAATGAACTCATAGGCATTTTGAGAAGACTCGGGCTTGATTCGATTGAACTTCTTGAGCGTCAACATCTTCGTGCCCTTGATTATGAAACTGCATCTATCAGTGGGCTTCGACTTGTTGGCTATGACCGGCCCCTACCGCATTGGTTTGCTCGATAAGGTGATACTATGCCGACAATTTCGATTCAACAAAAATTATTGAGACAACTTTTGTCTCGTCACGGATTACAACATGATGTTGAAAAAATGGCACACCAATTACCCTTGCTTGGTACGGATATTGACACATGTGATGAGCAGACATTGGATATTGAAATATTTCCAGATCGCCCAGACCTTTTGTCGGGCGAGACACTCGCTAAGGCTATTCGCCCATTCTTACATGGATCAAAAAGTGAACCCGAACTTGAGGTTATACCTGGCTCAGTTAAGATGACTGTTGACCCTGAACTCGAACAAATCAGACCTGTAATTTTAGGAGCAATTGTTCGTGATGTGCAAACTGGAAACTCAAGTGAAGAGAAAAACGAATTCATCAAAGCACTCATGGACCATCAAGAAAAGTTGCACTTCGCTTTAGGAAGAGGTCGAAGAAGAGCATCAATTGGTGTTCATGACCTCTCGAAAATCGCTCCTCCATTCCACGTGAAGGCAGTCCCGCATTCGACAGCATTTACCCCGCTGGCGAGTGACAAAAAGATGACGCTTGAAGAAATACTCACCAGCCATCCAAAGGGCGTTGATTATGCACATTTACTCAAAGACATGAACGCATATCCAATTATTTTTGATTCAAACAACGAAGTGCTTTCTTTCCCTCCGATCATCAACGGAAATCAAACGACTGTGAGTCATACAACCAATGATTTTTTCATTGATGTAACCGGTTGGGATCGACGAGCCTGTGAATCAAGCCTGATGCTCATTGCACTGCAACTGGCCGAGCGAGGCGGTCGTATTGAATCAGTTGAGGTCACAGGATTTGATGGCAAAGTGGAACAAATGCCTCAATCCAGCCCACTCGAACACCAGGTCACTGAACGATTGCTCGATGGATTACTTGGCCGTAGACTAACCGATGAGGAAATCTCAACTGCGATAAACCGAATGGGTGGGCAGTATCTTGGCCGCAAAGAGGCTACTGAAACGACTGCCTCTTCGGTGACGAAAATGTCGGACATCATAGAAGGCGATGTCGTCCTCACATTCGCAATGCCACGGTGGCGATTCGACATCCTCCATCCTGTAGATTTGGTTGAAGATGTCGCCATTGGGCATGGCTATGAGGATCTCGGGGCTGATGTCCCTAAGGCACCTTTAACCGCAATACCCCGGAAAGATAACCACATTCGTCGACGTTTGAGAGAGTCTCTTCAGGGCTTGGGCCTCATGCAGATTCAATCCCTCACATTATCAAATGATTTTGACCAATTTGAAGCAATGCGTTGGCCTCCAATGGGCGAAGTTACGCGAATTACAAATCCTATTACAATTGATCACACATTGCTTCGACAATACCTCTTGCCTGGACTGTTTCGATTGATGGCTTCAAACCGTCATCATGACTTACCTCAAGCAGTGTATGAATTGGGGACGGTCATCCGAAACCACTCGAACAGCGAACGCTTCGCATTCCTCGTCGCTGAACAAGGCGGAGGATTTGCTGCTGTTCGTGGCCGAATTCAATCCCTCTTGAATGATCTTGGCGCCACAGAATATTCCATTGAACCGTTGAGCGGGAAGATGGGACCGTGGCTTTCAGGACGAGGTGCAAAGGTCGTTATTGCTGGTGTTCATGTTGGTTGCTTTGGAGAGATGGACCCTTCAGTGAGCCACCAGTATGAACTGAGTGTCCCTTTGAACGGTGCAGAATTTGATATTTCTGCTCTGCAATCTGTATTGACTGATCCAGTTTAAGATTGATGAGGCGTATAGGTTCCGTCCTGATTTTTCCGGTGTGGCTGAGCATCAAAAGCACCGTTTGAAAATTGCTTGTAGTGGTAACCATCTGTATGGTGAATCCAAGTGTATTCAGGGGCGGTAGCGACTGGCACTGCTGAATCGACAATACCCTCATAATATTGCGACTGTTCTTCGGCACGCTTAACAGTCGCTTCTCCATTACCAAAAAGAGAAACTGCTGCTTTGTAGTCAACTGATTCACGGTGAGAATTATCCGCTAATACTTCTTGGGTTTCAACCGCACCTTTTCGGTAAACAACCGTTTGAGGTTCGGGCTCATCAAGCATCTCGGGTTCTTTCTTTTTACTGAAGGGCCAAAAGGGTGCCATGGCACTCCGAGATTCCACTGCTTGATGAAGACTACCAAACATTGTGATGCATACGTGGAGTGACGTTGAAGTGCTGAATGATGTGGACAGTTTATGCGCAGAGTGGTGATTGTAATGCTCATCCTGATGCATTCCACTCTTTCTTTTGCAGGGGCTGGTGCAGATTCAACCTCAATTGAATCAAGGCAAAGTGAACTTGATGTCATCGGACTGGAGCAAGTAACAGTACATCGAGAAGAACTTATTGAGGTATTTTTGACGCTCCATAACATTGGCGAAAATGATGAAACATTTTCCTTTCAAGTTGAATCTGAAATTGAAGGATTGACTACAACTGGCCTCCCCTGCACCCAATTTGTGGAAAGCGGATATTTACGACAAGTAAAATTCAATTTAACTGCAGATTCGAATGCAAATTTTGGAAACTACAACTTGGAATTGAACTTCACTTCGGAGAGCAATCAATCTTGGTTTCAATTAGAAAGTTTGCAAGTTCGTGTAGCACCTTATTCAAATCTCAATTTCGGTGTTAGTGGTGTTTCATCGTTCATCGTCACACCAGGTACTCGGACTTCAGTGGCGATGAATATTACCAATAATGCAACATTACCCGACGACATCATGTTCAATCTCTATTCTCAAACCGGGTGGAATTGGGGATGGTCAATGAATTCAACAGAGGGGGTGAATGCGTATGAAACAGTTCAGCCAGACGGTCTAACCTATGTCTTCTTGTGGATTGATGTCCCTCCAATTGTCGATGGTTTGCCGCTGTCTAATACAGGCCCTCGGTTCCAACTGAAGGCGGTCTCAAGCATCGATGGAGCTATTTCACAATGGTCATTTGATTTGCTTATGAATGATTTTTACAACGTCACAATCGATGAGGCAGGAGCAGACCTTTTACTCGAGCCAGGTGGAAATGACAGACTTCCCGTGCTGCTAAGAAACAATGGCAATACGCCAAATAATCTCAACATTACTCTGGAAGCAATTTCTGCAGATGGAACACCGATTGAAGAGATTTCTATTGACGACCGACTTGTTTGCGAGGGTTGGACAATTGCACTTTTCGGAGGGTTAGAAGATATTACACTGCAACCCAATGAATCGAGAACTGTTGAAATTGGATTCCAAGCACCGGTTGAATACAACGGAGAAGTTGATATTCGATTGAGAGTTTTTGCTAACGGCGCCAAAGTACGAATGCAAACTATTGACGTAGGTGCATCGATTGATTGGCAAAGAAGCGGTACTGTCCAACTCTTGACCGACTCATGTCAATCGCTTCTACCAGGCACATCATGTGGAGCTCAAATTTCTGTTGAAAATACGGGTAATGCATTTGACAGTTACAGTTTCGAAGTTGTTGAAAGCCCTCAATTTGTCGATGTCGAACTGTTGACTTCATCCAGTGAACTGGGACCGAACAGTATGATTGAACTCGACTTACTCACGGTCACTGCAAACACTTCGGCCTATGCATTTGAATTGGGAGATGTGGTTGTTGAAATCAAGCTACTCAACACAAACACGGTAATTGAAAGTGTTCGTGTTCCTGTAAAAATAGCTCCAGTCATCCAGTGGGTGTTCACAGATGTCATCGAAGAGATCGACAGCCAAGGACGCCTTTCAATTGCGATGACACTGCGCAACGAAGGGAATACTGCCGACGGTTTATTGGTTCAACTTCAATCATCACACTCCACTCAAATGTCGTTTATGCCTCCAGCCATTGCAGTGTTTGAAGAAGATGTTGAGTTCCCCCGTTCCTTTGAGGTCAGTGACATCCCAATCGGCTACAATTTCACTGTTCGTGCGTGGGTAGAGTTGCCAGCTGACCAGCAGAGCAATGGGACGGTATGGGTCAACACAACAGTACGATCTCAATTTGAACCGAGTACACAGTTTGTCCACACTAGTCAGGCTGATTACAAGGGTATGGAATGGCAACAAGAATCTGTTGATAACTCCATTGAATTTAGCGAACTGCTCTCTACCGGATGGGCGATTTTCCAGGCGTGGTTCCTAATGATATGTGCAGTCTTCTTCTCATTTGTCGTTATTTTCAAATCGATCGTTGCACGAAACCAGCGGAACCTTGAGCAAAAACAAAGGGAAGCGATGTATCAAAAGAAAGAGCCGGAAGCGGTGGAGAATTGGATGGAAAAGTTCAATGAAAAAGAGATTCCAGTTGAAGAGGATTTGAGGATGAAAGTTCGTTCCGAGGACTTTCTAGAGGCATTCCAAAATCGAGCCGGTTCCTACAAAACTGCCAGTGAACCAGTTCATCCAGAACTTACGCAAGCGGCCTCAACAGTGCTTAATTTTCACAGTTCCAATGAGTTACGCTCATCTGCCGATTCGCTTCTCGATGATATAAAATCAGGGGATGTCTCGAAACCTCATAAGGAAAACGCTGCTCTTCAAAACGATACATCAGTTAAGATTTCAAAGGAATCAAAATCTGCGACCCTGCCATCCGAAGATGAATTTGACATTTAGGTGAATACATGTGGACAGTTGGTGTAGATGAAGCTGGCAGAGGTCCCGTCCTTGGACCATTAGTGGTCGGTGCTGTCGCTCTTCCAACTGCTGACCTTGAAATCTTAGTACGACATGGTGTGAAGGATTCAAAGGATTTGACGGATAAAAAGCGGAAGCAATTGGTTGACTGGTTTCACGAGCAATCCAATCAACGCGGCTGGAAATATTCACTCATAGAATGTGGACCTGCGCGCGTTGACAACGGAGTTCAGACGACCGGACTTAATCTGCTGGAGGTCGAACTTTTTGCTGAAGCACTGATACAAATCCGTCAACAAGTCGACCAACCTGTTCACGTCATCAATGATGCATGCGATGTCAACGAGCAGCGTTTCACTGACCGGATTGCTGCACGCTTACCTCAATGGCCTTGGAAGGGTTCAACAATTCACTCTGAACACAAAGCAGATGCTACTTTTCCGATTGTTGGTATGGCAAGTATTCTTGCCAAGGTTGAACGGGATAACAGAATCGAACAGATTTCACAGGATGTAGGGATACCGTTGGGTTCTGGTTATCCGAGCGACCCCAATACCAAAGCGGCTTTACCAAATCTACTTGTTGATTCAGAACCGCATCCTGCACTTCGATGGTCGTGGAAAACAGTCACAAGAGCATGGAACGAGAAATATGGAGTGGACCCGCCGAAAAGAACATACAAAGATGGACAGCAAAAAACGCTTTTTTGACAATCATCGAAGACTTTGAGCGAGCAGTTGATGAAGCAAAGGCCGCAGGGAAGGATGAGCCCCATGACCTGGACCCCAGATGAAGAAACGCTCGCATCCTTCAGGCATCTTGCTTTACAAAATGCCATTGAATATGAAGGAAAGGCAGCACCTGGCTCAGTCATTGGACGATTAATGGGGTCGAGAAGTGACCTGCGTCAACATGGAAAAATCATTTCACCATTGATATCCAAAGCTGTTGCAGAAGCCAATAAAATGGCTTCCGAACAAGGCGTGGCGGCACTTCAAAAAGTCTTAGAGGCTGAAGCACCACATCTTTTGGAAAAACGAGAGAAGAAGGAACGCAGAGAAGGTCTTCCTGAACTTAAAAATGCGGTGAAAGGAAAGGTTGTTCTTCGATTTGCACCGAACCCAAACGGGCCTCTCTCATTTGGCCACGCTCGAGGAATTGTCATCAATGGAAGTTACGCTAAAGAGTGGGATGGAGAATTGATTCTCCGTTTCGATGACACCGATACGGTGGTTAAACCGCCTCTGCCATCTGCATACACTCAAATTCCTGAAGAAGCAGAATGGTTGCTTGGATTCAAACCTCATCGGGTTGTAATCGCGAGTGAGCAAATGCCACATTATTACGAGCATGCTGTGAAGATGCTTGAACGAAACTTCGGATATGTTTGCCAGTGCAGTGGAGAAGAATTCAAAGCATTCCGTGTCAGCAAAACCGAATGCCCATGCCGTTCGAATGAAGTCAGTCTCAATCTTGAACTGTGGGAGAAAATGAATGACGGTACATTTGTTCCAGGTGATGCAGTCGTTCGAGTAAAAACCGCAATGGATTTGAAAAATCCTGCACTACGCGATTGGCCAGCATTAAGAATTCAGAATACCGCAGAGCATCCACACCCTCGTCCATCAATTGGCTCCAAATACCGTGTTTGGCCACTGCTTGACTTCCAAAGTGCAGTTGAAGACCACGTTCAGGGTGTAACACATATCATCAGAGGAAAGGATTTGATGGATTCAACGCGAAAACAAACTTTGCTGTATGAGCACTTCGGTTGGACATACCCAGAAACAATGTATTGGGGAAGAGTAAAAGTCCACGAATGGGGTGGTTTTTCAACTTCTCAAATGCGTCGAGATATCGAATCAGGACTGTTCAAAGGTTGGGATGATCCAAGACTCCCAACCCTAAGTGCACTTCGTAAAACGGGAATTACTGCTGCTGCTTTACGTGACTTTTGGGTTGAATTAGGAATTACGCAAAAGGATATTTCAGTTCCTCTTTCAACATTGTATTCTCATAATACCAAAAGCATTGATGACGATGCACCACGTCTATCCTTTGTTCGAAAACCGGTTAACTTGAAAATCAAAGGAGAACATTCAAACATTGTTAACGTGGAAGTACACCCAAACCATCCAAACCGAGGTATGCGAAGTTTTGATGTTTCAAATCAGTCAATCTGGATTGAGGAACAAGACTTGGCGCAATCAGAACTACGGCTGAAGGGCTTTGCAAATATTTCGATTCTTGACAGTGACGCTCAACCACGTATGGCGCAACTTGGCTCTGTTGAACGAAATGACCGAAGGCCAATCGTTCACTGGTTATCCGATACAGGGGCTAAGAAAGCCACGCTCATCGCCGCCGAGGATGGTGAACTCAATCGGTATGAAGGACTTCTTGAGAATCACACCTACCCGAATGGCACCATGGTTCAAATTGAAAGAATCGGTTATGCTCGAGTCATTGACAACACAACTCTCATCCTCACGCATTCGTGATTGGCCTTACGGGAACAATCATAGGTCGAAACTCAAACCGCTGAATAGTGGCAACCATGTCGAAGACAGTAGCGGATTTGAAACT
>MDTC01199738.1_pt1 | contig 19990 bp, 19 predicted proteins | sample 811181 | NCBI WGS metagenome assembly MDTC01 (sample SAMN05326644, study PRJNA326480) | marine metagenome | isolation source: seawater | place: Pacific Ocean: North | collected 2011 | reverse complement strand
CTTGAATGATACCAAACAAGCGAAGGCCGCCATCGCCGCCTTCAAAGCCAACCCACTGATTTCCACCTTACCTCCAGCCAGACTAACACCCTTCTTACACGCTCTCCCTGAATCCGTTAACAATGCCAAAACCAAACTTGTCGCGACGTTTCAAGCCAAACGCCAAACGCAAGCCGCCAAGTTGGAATCTCTGCTCGTTTCCTTACCCAAAGGCGATGTCGTGCGCGGCCAAGCCATCTTCAACGACAACCGCGCAGCCTGTGCCACTTGCCACCAGATCGGTTATGTAGGTGGCACTCTTGGCCCCGACCTCACCAAGATTGGTACCATTCGCTCTAGACGTGATCTGTTAGAATCCATCATCTTTCCTAGCGCCAGCTATGTGCGCAGCTACGAAACCGTCATGGTCACTTTGAAGGGCAACCAACATCTTGTAGGTATTCTCAAACAAGACAGCGATCAGCAGATCACCCTAGCAACCGGACCAACCAACGAAAGCACCGTGGCACGAGCAGATGTTATCGCCATGATACCCGCTACCCATTCACTGATGCCATCGGGACTGGATGCCTCCCTCACCAAAGCCGAACTAGGCGACTTACTAGCATTCCTGCAGAATACTAAGTCGCGTTGATCTCTCCAATCTAAGCCATTATCTCTTCCAAACCTTCAATCATCTAAAACAGATTACTCTAAGCTTCTTGGTTAGACTTGGGGCTCCATCGCACTTGTCCTTCCTCCAATGTGTGAGAATAACGACGCATGAGATCCTTCATTGCAATTATCCTTTCCGCACTGGCTCTTACTATCTCTGCCGATCCCACTGAAAAGCACAAGACCTTCATCATCTTAGATCGTGAAGGCATACCGACTTACGAAGGTCACTGTCGGCTTGGCTTCTGGAAGGGAAAAACCGCCTATCCGCTAGTCTAAAGCTTTCGCTCTGGCCCATTTTTCTATCGCTACCTGAACGCTGAGATGATAGCTCACCCGGGCGTCATTCACATTCGCAACTATCTCCCTCGCCGAAGCCTTTGCTACGTTTCAGTAGGCTACAAAGTGTGCTTGCAGCCCGCCTTAGTTCAACATGGCCCGGTCAAAATCTTGCCTTACCTCTATGCAAATTCTCTAACAAAGCCTTGCGAGATCGAGTCTGGGCGTCCGCAGAAGACCCCCCATCTTCTACCACCCAGCTCCGCCGATCCCCTTCACAGCTCTTACAAAACGCTAGCACTCCAGCCTACGCTCTGCAATCTAGTGCTTGCCCCCGGGGGCAAGCCATGCTACGCGGCTTGATCATGGCAACGGACAACCAATTCTTAAAAGGCAAGACCGGACTGGTCTTTGGAGTCGCAAACAAACGCAGCATCGCCTGGGCAATAGCAAAGGCGTGGGCCGATGCTGGCGCCAACCTAATCTTTAACTACCAGGGCGACCGCGTGAAGGACAACGTTGCAGACTTGACGAGCACATTCGGTGGAGATACCCCGATGTATCCTTGCGACGTCTCCAAGGATGAAGAGATCGATGGCTTCTTCGACAAGGTAAAAGAACACACCTCTAAGGTGGATCTGATGCTTCACTCCGTCGCCTTTGCGCCCAAGGAAGCCCTGGAAAGCGACTTCCTCAGCACTACGCGCGAGGCCTTTTCACTCTCGCACGACATTAGTGCCTACTCACTGGTGGCGCTTTGTCAGCGCGCAGCTCCCATGATGACCGATGGTGGCAGTGTAATTGCCATGAGTTATCTGGGTGCCGAGAAAGTCATACCTCATTACAATGTCATGGGTGTGGCCAAGGCTAGCTTGGAAGCCAGTACCCGCTACTTGGCCAATGACCTCGGCAAGCAGAACGTCAGAGTCAATTGCATCAGTGCCGGCCCAATGCAAACCTTAGCCGCTCGCGGTATTGCTGGTTTCAATAACATGATGGACCACTACAAGGCAAAGGCGCCGCTAGGCCGAAGCTGTACCGCAGACGAGTTGGGCCAGACAGGCGTCTTCCTCGCCAGTGATGGCGCTGCCTCCATTACCGGTCAAGTCCTCTACGTCGACGGCGGCTATCAGATCATGGGGATGTAAGACTGCGTTAGGTCTTTCGTCTTTATTATGGAGTTTAGCCGAATGAAGGCTCTGATCTTTGATTTCGATGGCTTGATGGTCGACACGGAGACGCCTGTGTACGAAAGTTGGCAAGCCCTGTATCGGGAACATGGTCAGGAGCTGGCCTTGGAAACGTATGTGCAATGTGTCGGTTCCACCGTACAGCAGTTTGATCCACTAACAGCATTGCAAAATCTACTGGGAGAATCCGTAAATCTTGACCGTGAGGAGACCACTCGCATCCAACATGCTGGCGTCCGAGAGCGTTCCTTCGGTCGCAATACTTTGCCAGGTGTTCGCGAGCTGATTGCCGAAGCACAGCAATCAGGAATTCGCCTGGCCTTAGCTTCGAGTTCGCCAACCAACTGGATTGAACCATGGCTAGAACGACTGGCCTTGCGTGAAGCCTTCGAGGTCGTGCGTACCCGAGACAATGTAAGCGAAGCCAAACCCTCTCCTGAATTGTTTCTGTCAGCCGCTCAAGCCTTGGATATCGATCCAGATGAATCCTTGGTGCTGGAAGATTCTCTCAACGGCTTGCGCGCAGCACAAGCAGCAGGCATGCGCTGCGTTGTGGTCCCCAACGCCATCACAGGCGGACTGGATTTCTCGGCAGCCAATTTGATCCTCAAAAGCTTAGCAGATCTATCGCTAGCAGAAATCCTCACCAAAGTTCAATCCTCATGAAATTCAGTCGACGCCATTTCCTCCAAGGATCAACCGCAGTAGCGATGAGCTTTACCACTCATGCGGCAGAGTCAGAGCTTACTCCTATCATCGATACCCACCAACATTTGTGGGACCTCGACAAATTCGTGTTGCCCTGGATCGCTGGCGACACTGAGCCCACTGTCCTCAAGCGCAGCTACATCACCAAAGATTTCCTGGCCGCCACCAAAGGCCTCAATGTAGTCAAGGCAGTCTACATGGAGGTCGATGTTAGAGAAGATCTGCAAGTGAAAGAAGCAGAGCATGTGATCGCCCTGTCTAAAAGCGCCGACCACCCAACCGCAGCCGCCGTCATCTCTGGACGACCCGCTTCAGAAACCTTTGCCACCTACATCAACAGATTCAAAGACACCCCAGAAATCAAAGGCGTGCGCCAAGTGTTGCAGGTAGCCAGCACACCCCGAGGATTCTGCCTCGGCGATCAGTTTGTTAAAAACGTGCAACTCTTAGGAAATTTAAGCAAGAGCTTCGATCTCTGCATGCGACCCATGGAACTGGCCGACGGAGCCAAGCTTGCGGCAAAGTGCCCAGATACCCGATGTATCGTCGATCATTGCGGCAATGCCGATCCCAAAGCGTGGTTGCCCAAGAATCGTCAAGGCGACAAAGCCCCCTGGCATGACATCGACACCTGGAAACGTGGCATTGAGGCTCTGGCTAAACAGAGTAACGTGCTCTGCAAGATATCTGGCATCATTGCCAGAGCGCCCAAAAACTGGGAGGCCGATGACCTCGCCGTTCCTATCAACTTCTGCCTGGATACTTTCGGCCCAGATCGCGTGCTTTACGGCGGCGATTGGCCCGTTTGCAAAGTCACCGCACCTTACGCCGATTGGGTCAATGCCCTAAAACAGGTCATCGCCACCCGCTCCGCGGAGGATCGCTCCAAACTACTGCATGATAACGCAGCGAAGTTCTACGGGATCTGAACTATTGATTAGGTCCGAGGTTGCCAAACCTCTAAATGGAAGACCCACTCATAGCGCAAATCAAAGCCTCTAGCCGAGAATAGGGGCAAATAACTCTCTCGACTGCCTTGGCTTTGATAGAATGGCCACCACTGTTTTCCAAATAATCGAGGCAATGGCTGGTCCAGGTGCACATCGTCAAGGTTGGCTGGATACAAGCCTTGCTAGTCTATCTCCACTACGTATCGGTAATCAATCGTTCGCAGTAGGCTCTGGTCTCCAACACATCGCGCTCGAGCAGCCGCTTGCCCAGCATCTCCGTTGCAGAGAAGCCAGCCGCCGGCAAAGTCACCGGCATCGGCATCGGCTTGCGATCGCATCTGTTTTCGAATCAGTGCGATCGTTGCAACCTCGTTTGAACGTGCCACAGTCTGCAAGGTGCCTTTGACGGCGGCTGGCTGAGATTCCTGGCTACACAAGGAGCACGGTTAGGAATGCTCCTTGTGTCACAGTGATAGAACTCAGGATCGCGTTTACCATCCATAGCAACTCTTGGTGGTCAATCGCCAAACGTATTAAGGAGCCTGGCACGCGAGCATCCCTGCTTTCACCCCGGGCTCATCGCCAATTGCAAGAGGACATTGGGGTCCCTTGCGGTTTCCACCATCGCAAAGATTTGGTCTAGCAGCGGTGCCCTTTGGTCAGCCAATCGCAATTGGCATGTCGACGAATCGCAGGAAGGGAATCTTGCAATTAACTGGCTAAAGTGGTCACTGTTAGTTTCTTGAGCTCAGAAGCCGTGTGCATGCGACGAGGTATGCTGGCGTCCGCTGGGAGCGTGCCATCCACGTTCGCGTCCCGCTCGAATAACAAACGTTGCGCTGTTTCTCGCCACCATTGATTGGAATGCTCCGGCAGGGCAACCAATTCACTTGCGCTACGTTTGGCGAGCTTGGGTACACCTCTGACCGAGTGCTACCATGGCAACAAACGCCGGATCCGACCGCAATCGGTGGCGTGGCTCAGCTCATACTGCTACTGTAGGTAGCGAAGCATGGCAGAGTAATCCCGAATGATTTTGCGATACAGCAACATCAAGCCCAACCCGCATATGATTAAGCCGAAACCAACCGTCACTAGAAGACAAAATTTCTGACGTTTGCTGCTCACTCAGGCATATGACTTCGATTCCCGGGCTATCACGTTGAATCAGGCTGTGATGCACCAGATTCTGTTGGGGCTACAAATGAAATAATTTTCATGAAACTGGCTAGGAAACTCGGCGGCACGGTAGATGACTTGACCCAACGTCGGTAAGCACCGCGCTTGCGTCGCCAGCGATGCAGTTGGCTGTTTGGAAAGGTGTTGTGATAGTCACTGGCCCCAAGCATGGATCTCGGAATCGCTACATGTGGATTGCAGATTAGATAGCGATGAGGCAATGGCAGAGCATACTGCGCGTGTTGGCTGGTGGTGATCAGCCAACGATGGCCAAAGTCATCAAACGCCTGAAAAAAGGTCTTGTTGGAGCCGCTGACGGGTTCGATCGCTGAGCCATCGGCCCTGAAGCGGAAATCCATGTAAACAATCGTTAATGTTCACCAGGGCCTTGTCTCCGTGCCCTCAGCCTTGGCCAGCATAAGGCCAATTGTGAGTATTCCACACAGGATTATTGATCGCTCTCTCGATCTCCCCTAGTTCGAAACCGGTGAACAAGGTCTCTCTAACATCAGAATGATCATCGCATCAGTCTCGGCGAGGCATAGGATGTGCGGCGCAGCTGCCACAATCACACCACCACGAGCCGGCACCACGCTCTATACCGCCGGAATGTCATCGGCCCACACAATGATCTCATCCATCAATCCATCACCATTGGTGTCTTTGAGACACTTCAAATGTCCCGTTTGTCCTTTCTGAGCTTCCGCCTTCCGCTCCGGCCCGACTCTTACACGATGGATAACGGTGTCCATTTCACCCGCCTTGTTGAGCTCCATGATATCCAATCGCCCTTCCAAGTCGGAACCATGAATCTCAGTCACAAACAGGTGCACTTGCTCATCCCAGGCCACACAACTCATATCAGCGATCAATGGCTCGCCCACCACCAGATCGATGCGCAAGCCTTCCAGTACCTGGAAGCACTGCTTGCTTTCCTCAGAAGACATGGACTGGAGGCGCATCGCTCTGCTTCGGAATAGCCGCCATTGCCCATGTTTTACTACACATTAATGCACACAGAAGAAGTCTCATGCCTCGAGGCTAGCGCATTTCCCCAGTCCTGATGAGCACTTTATGCAGGCTTGCATCAAGCCTGCTTTCAACTTACAACTAACGCATAATGAAGCGACGTTTCCCCGCTCTCGTTCTGGTCACCTCCCTCGTGATCGCCACGCTGTGCCATGCTCAAGAAACGAGCACGGCACCACCACTTGCCGAGGCCACGGGATTGCCATTTGAGGATGGCGATCGAGTATTGTTCCTTGGGGATAGCATCACTCAAGATGGCAAGTATGTTGCCTTCCTCGAGGCTTACCTGTGGGCGAAATATCCTGACAAACAGATCACCATCGTCAACATGGGAGTCAGTGCTGAGACCGTTGCACGTACCACCGAACCCAATCATCCGCCACGCCCCTGGGCGCATGACCGAGTGGACAATGCACTAGCCATCGCCAAACCGAATTGGGTGTTCATCTGTTATGGAATGAATGACGGCATCTACTACCCACCAAGACAGGACGTACAGAACGCTTACGTTGATGAAATGGGACGCCTGCTAGAGCGCATTAAACCAACCAAAGCCAAAGTGATTCTACTATCGCCCCCGCCCTTTGACCCCTTCAGTAAGCCTATCAAAGCAGTCAAGCCTCCTGGCGAGAAAATCTATGGTTACAATGCGACCTACCGCCTGTATGACGACACCTTAATCTTCTTAGGCGGCCTGGCTCGTGGTGCCTACGAAGACGAGGTCCATCAGTGCATCGATATTCACACGCCCTTGCAGAACTACATTTCCACCGCGCGCGCCAAGCGACCAGGTTACCGCTATGGCGATGGCGTGCATCCTCCAGTGGATGCGCATTTGGTCTGGGCCTTGAGCTTACTAGAAGCCTTGGGCGAAGATCGCAAAGCCGCCTACGCCGTTTTGAAGAGTCTCACAGGTGTCAGCATCAAGACGGACGAAGAAATCAACTCTTCAGGAAATGCCAAATCCATTCTGTGGCGACGCCTTCTGAAGCGATTCAACCGGCTCAGCAAAGCGTATCGTGACAATACGCGACCTGAGACCAAAGCAACACCACCCAACCTCAAGGAAGCGATTGCCTTAGCTGGCAAACTCGAAACGCAATTGCGCAAGGAGGTGCGGTCCGCAGCCAAGATAATGATTAAAAACTAATCAATCAGTGCCATTCGCTGAAGGATAGGCCGAGCTCACGTTCCAAACGGGTGATGCTCTTGCGCTCGCGTGGATCGATGAGCGCTAGAGACATACCTTTCTTGCCCGCACGCGCCGTACGACCGCTGCGGTGCGTGTAATACTCAGTCTGTTCCGGCAATTGATGATGGATGACGAAAGACAAGTCTTCTACATCAATACCGCGGGCCGCAACGTCGGTGGCGATCAAGCATTGCATGCGTTCTTTCTTAAACGCACGCATCACCTTATCGCGCTCTTTCTGCGCCATGTCACCTTGCAACACATCGACCTCCAAGCCTTCGCCCGCTAGATCACGTCCTAACATCATGGCGCCGGCTTTGGTGCGACAGAAGATCAAACCACGCTGCTGATCACGACGCATTAAAAAGCGAGTGATGAATTCAGTCTTGTCTTCGCGACGACACACCGCGAAACGATGTGCGATGTCGCGATTGACCACATGGGTGCGATCGATCTTTAACGAATGCGGCTGGCCAGTCATGCAAGCTTTGATCAAACGCTGAATTGACTCTGGAAAAGTAGCCGAGAACAGCCATGTACTCTTGCGGTTGGCAGTGAGATTAATGATCTGTGAGAGCTGATCTTTGAAGCCCATGCTCAGCATCTCATCAGCTTCATCGAGAATCAGATATTTCACAGAATTCAAGTTGAGTGCCTTGCGCTTGATCATGTCAATTAAGCGCCCAGGCGTGGCGACCACCATGTGTGTCGGACGCTGCAGGGCAGTCGCTTGACGATCCATCGGATCCCCACCATTTAACACTTCCACAAACATTTTCTCGGAATACTTGGTGTACCTGAACAATTGCTTGCCAATCTGCTTGGCCAGCTCCCGAGTAGGCGCGATCACTAATCCTTGAATAGTATTGGTTTTCGGGTCGATCTTTGTGAGCAAAGGCAAGCCAAAGGCCGCCGTCTTGCCGGTGCCAGTTTGTGCCTGGGCAATAAGATCGCCGCCGTCTTGAATTAGAAATGGAATGGCCTGCTCTTGCACCGCAGTCGGCTTGTGAATCTGCAAGTCTTCCAAGCCACGGATAAAGTCAGCGGGAACGCCAAGAGTGCTGAAGGGATGCTGCTGCGCCATGTGGTGCTATCCATCCGATTAGCGAAGATGGCCAGCGTTAATCTCGCTTGGAAAAAGACGGGTGCGCGCCCAGGATCAATTTTTTACCTGAGTCACGACCAAAGCCATCGGGCGAAAGAGCATCTTCGCCAGGAAAGACATCCTGCGTATCCGTTTGCCAAGTCTTAAGGGTAGCACGCAAGGAATCCAAAGTACCCGTTAGCTCAGGATTCGCAGCCAGGTTGTTTAGGCAATGCGGATCCTTCTCAACGTCATACAGAAACTCGGTAGCACGTGGCGTACTGAAACAAGCCTGCTCCTGAAAGGCATCCAGATAACCAGCCACACGTTGCTGTTTCATGATTTTGAAAGTCGGACTACTGACGGCATCGGCCGGCGGGGTTCCAGGGGTGTTCGGCAGCCAATTGCGTACATAACAGAATTGCGACGTATGCACCGCTCGCTCGAACGCACGGTAATCATGCCAGTTGTGTTCAGCAAAGGCATGAGACCGCACCGTGGCATTGGGATTTGTGAACAATGGCACTAGACTCACGCCTTGGAAACTAGGCAGAGCTTTCAACCCAGCCAATGCCAGCACCGTGGGCGCAATATCGAGAGTGCTGACTACACTAACACTAACACCTCCAGGCGCAATATTCCCCGGCCAACGCATGATGAACGGAGTACGCACACCTGGCACATGCACCATGGTTTTGCAGTAGGGAAACGGACGCCCATTGTCGCTGATCACCAATACCAACGTATTATCGGCAAGCTTCTGCCGATCTAACTCTGCCAACACTTGACCAATGTGGGCGTCGAAACGACTCACTTCGTCATAGTACAGGGCCAAATCAGCACGAACCTCTGGTGTGTCCGGAAGGTAGGGTGGCACCGCGACCTGCTCCGCGGTGTGTGGTTCGGTAATCGCGTTTTTCTGATAACCACGATGCGGGTCTGAGTGCGCAGCCCACAGGAAGAAGGGCTTGTCCTTGGGTCGCTCTCGCAGCGCTGTCACCCAGGCCTCGCCCATGGCAAAAGGTTTGGAGCCTTTACGATAATCCACTTGATTACTAACGGATTCACCTAGATGCCATTTGCCAACTGCGGCCGTCCAGTAACCTGCTGCGCGCAATGGTTTGGTGAGCAGCATTTGACTGTCAGGTAGGGGCAAGTGCAATTCCCCCGCCTGAGTGGCGTGCGGGTATCGGCCGGTCAGCATCGAACAGCGGCTTGGGCTGCATGAAGAGCAGGTTAGGTAAGCACGATCAAAGCGCAGCCCTGCCTTGGCCAAAGCATCCATGTTCGGAGTGCGGATGCTCGGATGACCATACGCACCACAGTCTTCCCAAGCCATGTCATCAGCGACGAAGATGACGACGTTTGGAGACACTCGAGCGTGCAACACGTTCAAGCTGAGGGTCAGCGCAATGACAAAGAAACGGTTCATGAATAGAGTTGGTTGGTTAGAGCGATTGTCGGGGGGGCATCTTGGTGAAACAAGCACAGATTGCGACTAAGGCGAAAACCGGCGCTGCACCGCTCAATACAGGAAAGTAGCTGCCGAGGCGTTGCTGAGCATCAGCCAACCACCAAGGGCCTAACGCTGAGGCGATGACCGCCAGAACTTGAGCACAGCCTTGGATCTTACCGAGGTGTTTGCACCCAAAGGCTTGACCAAAGCCCGTGAAGAACAACACAGAAAACACGCCGCCACAGAAACCGAAGATGCTGGCATGCATGATGACCTGCCAGCCGGCTTGCAAGTGTGTGTATACAAGCATCAAGCTAGTTAGGATCACAAGGCTCACGGCCATCACCCGTGGCAGCCCGAAACGACGGGCCGACCAGGCGGCCGCCATGTTACCCACAAGGCCAGCGCTCATCAGTCCGCCCATGGCATACCGGAAGATTTCCTGACCAAAGCCCAACTCTTGCAAGATGGATTCATTGAACAAACTCACGCCTGCCATCAAACCACCGTATAAAGCCATGCCAATGCCAAAGACCCAGAAGCAGGGCGTGCGTAGCGCTTCTGGCAAAGTGAGGGAGGCATCATTTCCCAGTTCTTCACCGGCTTCATGAGCCGATTGCCCTTGTCGTGCAAAAGCTATACTCAGCAAGCCTAGCGCAAGCACGGACAAGCCGATTACCATCCATACCTTGCGCCAGCCAGCGGTCGCAATTTGTGTTTGAGCACCCACAATCGCGGTACTAAAGCCTACGGCCACGATTACAGAGAACACGCCCATGGCGATTGCCAAGCGCGTGGTGAACCATTTGCCGATACTAGTGACGCTGACGGTGGACAGCGCGCTTTGCCCCACTGCACGGGTCAGAATGAGAAACACCATGATGGTCGCCACCGTCACCCATTGGCTCATAGCCATAACCAAACATCCTAACAAGAGCAATGTCACCGACAGCGTGATACGGATACCGAAGCGATCGGTAAGCGGCCCAGCGATCAGCGCGCCAATCGTGCCTAGTAAGGTGGCAATCATGTTGAACCGCGCATACTCGGTGCGCGCCATACCAAACTCAGCAATCAACGGCTCAGTGATCAGTCCCAAACCGACGGTTCGCCCAGGCAAGGTGGCAACCATCGCCAGCGCCGCGAGCACGACAATCACCCACCCGTAGTTGGACCGTTGAATCTTGGAAATCACAACGGCACCTAATCAACGCAAGAGGGACTTGACCAGCCAAACCCCAGGGGATTCAGTACGTTCGCTCATTTCTCTCATAATCGAGTAGCTTGTCCAACCAGGGGACACACTATCGAGGATCACTCGTCGCTTTGGCGCCTCCGTTAGGGCCATTGCGCAGACTAATCGCATCCCAAATACAAATGTCATCTTTCTAGGTCAGTACTTGCTGATTCCTGTTGGCGGCGTCAGGCCACAACCGCGTCCGCAGCCATCGAATATAGCGTGGTTTCGCATTGCCCACGAGCAACTACACTGCGGCGTCCGTGAAGTCGCTGGCTGTCGACACAATGGTCGCATCTTTGAATATCATTCGGCTACGACCCAGCGCGCCACCAGCGATGAAACACCGTGGTGTTCGTCCTTCGTCAATTGGTGCATGCAACATGCTGGAAAACGTGGCGTACGCAGTGCGGTAGCACGCTTGTGGCTCAATTGCCGTGGTGGCTTCGAACTTCGCGAACCACGACGTGGCGCCATTGCCATTCTGTGGCGTGGCAGTCCCTCGTCGCTGTCTGGCCATGTCGCCTTCGTCGAACGTGTGACCCGATCGCGCATCAATTCGTTAGGCAGCAATCAAGGCGATGAGTTCAGCATCAGCCGTTACCGTATGAATCGCGTGCTCGGCTACCGTTGGCCACGCTAGATGAATTGATTTGCTCAGTGAAAGGAACCTCCCACTACGTTCACGCCATCCCTAAGATGGCAAGTTCGCAAGAAGAAATCTACCACCAAAAGTAATAAAAAATAGCAGGAGCACTAGCACACAATGTCGCAAAATCGCCATTGATAAAAAGGCTGCGAGAAAGAAAAAATCTTCTATGGAAGAACCTTGCAACGCTTGTGGCAGCCTTCACTGCAGAAGATGGAGAGACGCTAGCCACGCTTGCAGCGCTGTTCAAAGTCGATGCTAAGTTGCTGGCCTCGATCAATCCCTTATTGGACACTATCAATAGCCTTGATTCATTTGATCAGGTCAATAATCCTGCAGATCACTTAGATCTCTCTACCCTGGAACCCGCGGTAAAGAAGAAAACGCGTTCAACCCGACCGCATCCTGCTAGCGTGTCGCGTTCATTAGCAAGCGAAGAAGAGGCGTTATTGATGGATCTTGCACCCGATATCCTGGAAGACGAACGAACAGCTCCTGGCTGGTATGAAGTAGCCCTGGAGAAAATGACCGGGATGGCTGAACAAGATCCAGCGCAGGGACCTGCGTTACCTACGTTATTTGATGAATACCAGCATGAAATCGACTAACGACGAGTCAGATAAGGCTAACGCTTTTGTGCATTGGAGCCTCATTCAGTCTGGACTATTAAGCACAGCTTACACCTCTTCTTTCAGTTGGTTGGAATGGGCAAACAAACGGTCAGTCGCAATGCCGTGGCAGCGAGCCAAAGCTCGGAGCCATCGTCGTTTTCGGTCCCGGTGATGACCATTGACAACAAGGCCCACACGTGGCGTTCTATGCTGGCCCCAACGACAGATCAGAAGGCACTATCCTAGCTCTTGGCTGTCATCAAGGCAATGTCGCGAGCATTCTATCGTATCCGAAAGAACGCATCATCAGATACTGTTGGCCAAACAACGTTTAACAAATACAAAAGAGGCATGGACTATAACGAACAGTTGCTTCGCGATTATCGCAGTGATGGCTACGCAGACTTGCGTGCCTTTGTTAGCAACAATAAACTTAAAGAGCTGCAGAATCATTTGACTCGTTTCATCGAAGAAGTAGTGCCTAAGATGCCGCCTGAGCATGTGTTCTACGAAGACATGAACGATGCCAGCACGCTGAAACAGTTGCAGCAGATGGCTTTGCATGACGCTTGGTTCGAGGAGTGTTTCCACAACGGCACCTTTCGTGCTCTTGCAGAACGGTTGTTAGATGGGCCTGTTATTCCAAAGAACATGCAATACTTCAACAAGCCCGCTGGGGTAGGTCTAGCGACACCTCCGCATCAGGATGGTTTCTATTTTAAATTAGATCCTTGTGAAGCTCTTACCATGTGGTTGGCTCTCGATGACGTGGATGAAGAGAATGGTTGTGTGCGGTATGTGCGAGGCTCACATCAGTTAGGTATGCGTCCACATGTCCGAACTCAAACCTTGGGATTCAGTCAAGGCATTGCGAATTTTCCGTTGCCTAGCGACCTGGATAAAGAAGTACCTCTCCGTGCACAACCAGGCGATTTACTAGTTCATGATGCGCTTACCATTCATCGAGCAGAGGGCAATCGCTCGGCGAATCGAGGGCGCAGAGCCCTTGGCTTTATCTTCTATAGTGAACGCGCCCGCGAGGATCGGGCCGCGCATGATGCCTATCAACAGGAGCTTGCAGCAGAGTGGCGCGCTGGCAGAAAGATCTAAGCTAAAGCAAACCCACAAGTTTTATGCGACATTGGAATGCCACTCGATCAATGCTATCACTATCTTACATTTCACTGTGATCAATGACACCTCTACCGAGAATTCATTTAAGTCATGGCAATGAGTTGACCACACCACTACGACGTCACCAGCAATCAATGATTGCTACTTGGGCGGAGCACAATACTGCAACTTTTGAGCATCTCAATAATGTTGAACCTAAGTCGAAAGTAAACGGGACAACAGTAACCTACTCCACCACTAATGGTGGTAGTTCAAACATCACCTACAGTCCGCGCAAGCCAATCAAAGCCAGATAGAATATGACAATGATAGTTTCTATTTAATGAGCCCCTTGATCGACCTTAGCGAAGCGCAACCCACCACCCTCCGTTTCAGCTAGTTTTTTTGATGCCACGAAGGGAAGCAAAGGTGTGCAGGTGCGTTTCTTGCACAAAAGCGGTACGCAGCTGACATTCTTACACGATATCCTCGCGGTAAAATCTGCGGAATAGACACCATTCATCACACGTCTTCCTCAGATCCGCGTGCAGTGGGCCCTCGTCATCGACGGTGAGGAGCCGAACGATGCTGGATTCTTTCTGGATATATATTACTGGACGACTAATCAAGGCTGACGGCGCGTCTTTCTAGCTAACAAGCCTGCCTCCAGGTGATTGAGCGAACATTGATCAGTTAGTGCTTGCCTCATCAACACTTCATCGGTCGTTGGTGCGTTGCCACCTGTAGGAGGATCGGAATCGAGGTTGGTCGGGAAAGCGTATCCATCCGCGACTGCAGCGATAATATCGTCTCGCAGACATTCCGTCAGGGCACCCACGGATTGGCGATCTTGCAGAGTGGGATAGACAGCGGCGATCATGGCGTGACTGTCTATTGACTCCATGGTCCGACCAAAAACGGACGAGATTTGCAGCAAGTTTGCCACGCGATCCTTATCACTGTCATTGGTGCCAGCACCATGCATGAGCGCAGGGTTAAAGAAGACCATATCGCCCTTTTGAAACGGAATCTGAACATGGTGCTGGCGGAAGTAGTCCGCAAACTCAGGGCGACGGTAGGCAAGGTAGCCTGGTGCGAATTGTTGCGAGTATGGCAGTAACAAGGTTGGCCCGGATTCCAAGGGCATGTCGCTATGAGCGATGGCACCTTGCAGAGTCAGAAACTGCGACATCACTTGCGCATGTGCGGGAAATTGCGCGGTGGTGGCAGCGGATTGAAAACCCAAATGATAATCGCGATGCACTGCCTGGGCTTGACCGCCGGGTTTGACATTGTTGACCTGGGAAGTAATCTGATAGTGTGGCCCCAACCAAGCCTGACTGACCAAAGCTAGCAGCGGGTTGCCATGGTAAGCGATGAACAACTCAGGATCACGTATGCAGGTCTTTTGCTTGGCGTTCCAAAGACGTTCATTTGTACCAAAGTGGTCTCCTTGGCTTGCACCAGAGGCCTGTTCCTCGGTGATGATAGCCATGAAGAGTTCCGTCATCCTATCAATGACGCTGAGGTCGCGGTAGGCGTCACGAATGACAAACACGCCAGGACCCTCGTTCAAACAGTGCGCGAACTCCGATTTGAGCAGGTGTTTGTCGACATTATTTAATCGGTCACCTTGATAGGTTAGGACTTTGTCATCTATAGTCGCTGAATTTGGATAGTCTGTCAGAGTTGGTTGACTTGAACAACATCGATGAAGAGAATCGATACCTTGATCTGATTCAGCGAAGAACGTTGGCAGGGACATGGTCATTACTTCGGCATGTCCCATGCTGTGAGCCACGTCTGGCCGATGCGTTGAAAGCCCAGGGTGTAAAGACGTTTTTCAAGATCAGGGCAATGGGCGGCGCCATAGAAGATGCCCAAGCGGTCGTGATCCTTGGTGAGCTGTTCTTTTAGGACCTGGATGACGCGCTTATTGCGCTCGGTGAGGATGACGGTTTCCCCTTGCTCTTCCGCTGCGCCCAAGATGGCCTCGGAAAAGTCGAGTTGTTTAGCGACTAAGCATTTAAGAGCACTGGCACGATCAGCGCTCATGAAAGCCTGTATGAGCTGAAGTAGGCCCAGCTGCGGGCCATCCTGAAGGCCTTCCTCTTCCAATTGCGCCTCCATGATCTTCATGATGAAGCTGAATATCGTTTCACCGCGCTCGGCTTGGCGAGCCAAGAATTCTTCCAAGGTGAGGTCGGCATGAACGAAATTGTTTGCCGTGTAATTGATCGCATCCAGCTGAAATTCGAGCCCAAGAATACGTTTCATGGAAAGCTGCAAACTCTGCACCGCGCCCATTTGAGATGGATTACTATCAACAGAAGTCCTTGCTTCCTGCTCGCTACGCACCATTTCAAACAAGAGCGAATCGTACGATTTGAATCGCTCATTGAGATCTTGATAATAGCTGGCATCTCCTACATGAACCGCCCCTACAAGGTCGACCTGCACACCCTTCGGGTTAATGTAAGAGGCGAGAGCAACCTGAAGTCGACCGCGACGATCTTCATCCACGTAGTGCACGAAGTCGGTCTTTGGGGCGTTGATCGGTTCGGCAACAAGGTGCACTGCCCCCGTGAGCATCAACGTCAGAGTTGAAACGAGTGCGCATTTCATCACCAAGTTTCTGCTGCCAAAGGCTAGTTCGCAAGCCCAGACAAGGCTTTCTCGATGCAAATGCGGCGAGAAAAGACCATCTGCTACAGTTCTATCAATAGCAAATACCTCCTGATGGCTGAGTAAGCTTGTCCCTCATTTAAATTTGATCATCAGTAAAGCCGAACTTCTCATCTACAATGCCATTGGCGAAATGCATCGAAAGCATTGTAATCAAAACGCCTTTTTACACAGGCTCTGCGCTCCATTCCTGTTGAATTCAGGAGCTGGATCTGCTATTCGTCATATCTGGGCTGACCTGTCAATTTCGAGTAGCCAGAGAGCTTAAAAATGCTGAATCATGTCTGAGGAAACCGCTGAAACAACGTCCACCCATTCTGAGCCTGCCGCGCACAACCACGCTCCAGTTCGAAAGAAAAACGACGCCATCATCATTCGTATGTGGCCCAAGACGCCAGTGCTTTATCCGACGGCCTTGGTTGCTCTGGTTTGCAGCTTGGTGGCACACTTTGCAGGAAGCAGCGAACTGAATGATTATCCCTTCCAGAACGAATCCATCGAACAAAGCGTGGATGATGCTACCGACGGCGAGCCCACCCCTTCTGAAGCAGGTGCCGCCTCAATGTCTCCAGTCAGTGTTTTGCCAGCTCAAACCGCTGGCGATGTGGCGGATGATGCGGGTTCCACACCTGCCACCGCAGCTACATTCGCAGAAAAGGAGGAGTTGGCGAAGAAGCGGATAGACCGCAACCTGGCGGTGATTTTCCTAGTCGTCTTGTTCTTCACGCTGTTCGCTATCTGCGTCGACTTGGATGTGCGTTGGGCCATCATTTATCTGTCAATCATTGTGATCACGGCTTTGCTACTATGGATCCTGCAAATCACGACGGGCATGTTGCCTTCCGTCTTCGGATGGCTCGATCAGATCACGCCAATGGCCAATGCGCAGATGTATTTTGGTGTGTTTGCAGTTTGGCTATTACTGATGGTCATTTCATTCGTGGTTACGCGTTTCCATTACGTTAAGGTCGAGGCGCAAGAAGTGATCGTTGTCGGTGGCATGTTAGAGCGCCAGCAGCGTTTTGACACCATGCGCATGCGTTACACCAAAGAGATCCATGACGTCATGGAATACTACCTACCATTTGTGCGTTCTGGCCGCTTGATCTTTAGTTTTCCAGAACAATCCGAGGCGGTGATCATCGACAATGTGATCAACATCAAGAAAGTGGCCAAGCAGCTAGATGATATTGGGGGCTCAGGTTCAGATCATCACCATAAACCACAGTGAGAACACATTCATTGTTTGTTAGCGCTCTGCTATGTGCCGCTCTATTATTGCCGTCAGTTGCGAAAGCGGAACTACGCTGGTTTAAGGGCAACACGCATACGCACACTCTGTGGAGCGATGGTAATGACTTTCCCGAGATGGTTGTCGATTGGTATCGTAGGCATGGCTACCATTTCCTGGCGCTATCCGATCATAACATCCTCAGTGAAGGCGAGAAATGGATGCGCTTGATTGAAGTCGATAAACGTCGTAAGACGGTGTTCGGTAAGTCACCGCTGGCCAAGTATCAGAAGCGTTTCCCAGCTGATGGCTGGGTGGAGTTGCGTGGTAATGGCGACGCGCAGGAAGTGCGCCTGAAGACTCTAGCAGAAATTCGACCTTTATTCGAAAAGCCCGAGGAGTTCTTGCTGGTGCAGGCAGAGGAAATCTCAGCTTACTTTGAGGTAATGTTGCCAGCCAACCCGAGGAAGTCATCATTGCCCACTCCGACAGCCGAGACTTTGGGCGACGTGCCACCTGCTGGTTCTGGTCAGTCACTCAATCCCGAGCCTGAAACAAAGCCGATAAAGTTGCCCGTACACTTAAACGCTCTCGGCCTGTCAGAACTAATCAAGCCAGAGAAGGGAGATTCAGTTACGGATACCATTCGCAAGAATGTGCGTGCGGCTCAAGAACAGGCGGACCGTTTGGGACAAGAGATCTTGGTCCACTTGAATCACCCCAACTTCGGTTGGGCTGTGACTGCTGAGGATCTGGCGCATGCTATCGAGGAGGAGTTTTTCGAAATCTACAATGGGCACCCCTCAATCAACCATCTCGGCGATGAAGAGCGTCCTGGCGATGAGGAGCTTTGGGATATTGCGAACACCATCCGCTTGGAAAGCCAAGAGGCACCGGCTCTTCTGGGGTTGGCCACCGACGATTCGCATACTTATCATGGTGGTGACGTTCGCCCAGGTCGTGGCTGGGTAATGGTGCAAGCAGAGGAATTGAAAGCTGATGCATTGATCCGTGCCATGAAGCGAGGCGATTTTTACGCCAGTACTGGTGTCACTCTCCAACACATGAAGTTTGATCCAGGGAAGCGCTATTACCGAGTGGAAATCGAGCCCGACGTAGATGAAACCTATAGGATCGAGTTCATTGGTAGCCTCAAAGGTGATGCAAACTCCGTAGGTAAGGTTCTAGCCGCACATACTGGGCACTCTGCCGACTACCATTTCACCGGCAAGGAACTATTTGTGCGGGCAAGGGTGACATCGAGCGCAAATCACCAGGACCCAAGCTTTCCCTCTCAGAAAAAGCAGGCATGGACTCAGCCAATTGGTTGGCGCCCAGCCGTCAAATTGCCATAGTTTCTGATAATTATAGCTATCTCTGCGATTTCTGCCCTAATTATACGGACATCTTAGAATTTTTATTTGCAAAACATAAATTTTTGCGAAATAACCATGGGGAGGCCACGGGACATTTTGATTGACTTCAAATACGTGGTTCTTATCTATAAGCCACCGTTCCAGGTAACTTAATCAAGGAATACATGAAACTGAACTCACTCAAAAAGATTAGTGCGCTTGCTGCTGTAAGCGCTGTCTCGCTCGGCGTTGCCGTTGCGGGCCCTTCCACCCCAGCTCCCACCTCTGCTCCGATCGACTCGGGGTCCGTTCCTCCCCCCCCACCACCATCTGGCGGCGGCGGTGGTCTGTTCGACTCCATGGGCATGACTTTGAGCGCAGGGTACGACACCGACTACATTTTTCGTGGTTACGACCTCGGCCACGATTACGCATGGACTGCACTCGATCTGTCCATTCCTCTAGGAGATTCTTTGGAAGCTTCCTTGGGCGTATGGTACACAGATGCCTTCAATGATTCCCCTGGTAATGAGATCGATCTCTATGCCAACTTGGCCCAAGATTTTGGTGCCTTTGGTGTTGAAATTGGCTACATTCACTACGCTTATCCAGACGCAGGTAATGGTCCAGAGAGCAACGAAGCTTACATCTCCGCCGGAACGACTGTCGGACCATTGGACGTGAGCCTCGCTTACTACCACGACTTTGATCTAGAGGTTAGCTATGTAGAAGCAGCTGCTACTACTTCCATTCCACTGAGCTCTGCTGTCAGTCTTGATCCCTCCATCGGCATTTCTTACGCCGATATCGACGATGCTCCTGCAGGTGTAGAGGACAGCGGTTTCAACCACTTCTTCGCGCGTTTGGATCTCTCGATCCAGCTTACGGACTCTGCAACATTGACACCTTACGTCGCTACAAGCTCTGCTTTGGATGTCGCTGAAGACTTCGGTGAAGACGACTACCTCTGGGGTGGCGTTTCTCTAAGCGTTGATTTCTAAGATCTTAGTGATCTCTGTGATATAAAAGTATCGAAAGCTCTCCGGGATTCCCGGAGAGCTTTTTTTATGTCTGCGTGCTAGGCGCTCGCCCGAGTTCTCGTTAAGCTTGGCCCATGAGCATGTTTCGGAAAGGTTACTACGTCGTATTTGGGGTTCTCCTTCTCCTGTGCCTCATAAAATTGAGGCAATATCAAGTGGAACCAAGCAGCGAGGCTACTGAGGCTACCGAGTCGGCTTGGCCTGATGACATCCTCGATGAACATACTAACGATAGCTCAAAGAAAGGTTCACAAGGTTTCACTCTGTTTTTGTTATTCCTGCTGACGGCAGTTGTTGGTGGCATCTTGTTTGTGCCCAGGCTTTTGTCGATGTTTGGCGATGCTGTCG
>MDTC01182047.1_pt1 | contig 19990 bp, 14 predicted proteins | sample 811181 | NCBI WGS metagenome assembly MDTC01 (sample SAMN05326644, study PRJNA326480) | marine metagenome | isolation source: seawater | place: Pacific Ocean: North | collected 2011 | reverse complement strand
GTAAAAGGGCCGCTCGTGTTCTTGAACAAGACAGAACCCGTTGCATTCGGTGAAATCGTCAGCCTAAGACTTGCTGATGGAAGCATCAAGAATGGACAAGTTCTCGACACTTCAGATGATTTGGTCATTGTCCAAGTTTTCGAAGGCACTGCTAAAATCGATCGAACTGCTGGTGTCACATTTATGGGTGACGTTTTCAAGCTCCCAGTAAGTACTGACCTTGTAGGACGAATTCTCGATGGTGCCGGACGACCTAGAGACGGTGGACCAGATATCGTTGCAGAAGAAAACGCTGACATTATCGGTGCTGCAATTAACCCATTCAGCCGTCAGAGCCCTCACGATTTCATTCAAACTGGGATCTCCGCTATCGACTGTTGTACAACACTCGTTCGTGGACAAAAGCTGCCAATTTTCTCAGCATCTGGTCTTCCGCACAACGATATCGCACTACAGATCGCTCGACAAGCAAAACTCCCTGGCAGCGATGAACAATTTATTGTTGTATTTTGCGCTATGGGGATCACTGCTGAAGAATACAATTTCTTCCGTTCTGACTTAGAGCGAACAGGGGCTCTTGAGAATGCGGTATTGTTCGTCAACCTTGCTGACGACCCAGCTGTTGAGAGAATCATTACTCCACGTCTTGCTTTGACTGCGGCTGAATATCTTGCATTCGAGCACGATTATCACGTACTTGTTATCTATACAGATATGACAAACTACTGTGATGCACTTCGTCAAATTGGTGCAGCACGTGAAGAAGTTCCAGGTCGACGTGGATATCCAGGTTACATGTACACCGATCTTGCAATGCTTTACGAGCGCGCAGGTATCGTAAAGGGCAAGAAGGGATCGATTACTCAATTCCCAATTCTTACCATGCCAGGTGACGATATCACGCACCCGATTCCTGATTTGTCTGGATATATTACTGAAGGACAGATTGTTATCTCTCGTGAGTTACATCAACAAGGAATTTATCCACCGATCAACGTTCTTCCATCTCTTTCTCGATTGATGGGATCCTGTATCGGCGCAAAGACAACACGTGAAGATCACAAGTCTGTTTCCGACCAAATGTATGCAGCATATGCACAAGGTCGCGAACTACGCGGTCTTGTAGCAATTGTTGGTGAAGATGCACTGAATGAGCGTGATAAGCAACTGCTAGACTTCTCCGGTGTCTTCGAAGATCGTTTCCTTCGCCAATCTCGTGACGAAGACCGTTCCATCGATGAAACACTCAATCTTTGTTGGGAACTCATGTCAGAGATTGATACAAAGTACCTTGTACGCCTCGATCAAGAATGGATTGACAAGTATCATCCTGAGAACCGCTCCTGAATACTGAGGTGAACAAATGGCGCTTGACATCAAACCAACCCGAAGTGAGTTGATTAAACTCAAGGGTCGCATCAAGCAGACCAAAAATGGGTACAAACTTCTGAAAATGAAGCGTGATGGCCTCTTCCATGAATTCCGCCAACTTCTCTCAGTTATGATTGAAGCTAAGAAGGAAATCACGGAAGCATATCGCCTTGCAAAACAACGTATCGATCTTGCTAACGCAATCGAAGGTGGTCTTGCAGTCCGTGCTGCAGCAATTGCAAACAGTGCTCATCCAGAAGTCGAAGTCGAGCGAAGAAACATCATGGGTGTTGTCGTTCCTTCCGTTAGCGGTACAAACCTCAAGTCCACATTTGCAGAACGCGGTGTTGGTTTCATTGGTTCGTCTCCGTACATTGACGAAGCGAGCGATACATTCAGCGAATTGATTGAGAAGATCGTTACTGCTGCTGAAATGGAAGCAACCCTTAAGCGACTTCTTGAAGAAATTGAAGCAACAAAACGTCGTGTCAATGCTCTCGAATTCAAAGTCATTCCAGAACTTGAAGAAGCCAAAGTCTTCATTCAACTTAGACTTGAAGAAATGGAACGTGAAGAAACCTTCCGTTTGAAGCGATTCAAGAATAAGTGATTCTTTCACTTGCCTGTCCAAAGGGCATGATTGATGGGGGAGTTATGACCAGCCTAAACTACAAGGGAGGTGAATTTACGTATGTCTGAGTCTGATGATATTGATTTAACGCCTCTTTCTGCTCACAAAAATACGTGGACTCAACGTGATTTACTTGCAGGCATTATCGGGCGGTATATGACCGTCAAATCCCACCTTGGGGGTCTTTGGCCAACATGGGATGTCGAAGCAGAACACCTAGACAAACGATTAATCGAATTGAACAGTTATCTTGAGAAACTTGGTTGGATGGCACGCCTACGCCGAGGCGAGAACAATCAACTCACTGCGTTACCTCTCCCTCACAGCCAGTTTCCAGGAAGGAGAATCCATGTTTACATGTGGATTGCTTCAATTATCACAGTTCTTCTTTCTGGCGTTCGCTGGATGGATTCAGGTAGGCCAGAAGGAGGTTGGTTCGCAGAATCTGTCTATCTCGATGCATTTATTGGATATGTATTGCCAATTCTCTTCACCTTAGGCATTGCCTCGTTCGCACAAGCCAAGATTTCAGCACATTATGGGGTTCGTAGTGGGTACATCTTGCCAATTCCTGATCCTTCCATCCTTCTTTGGCTCTTTTCTGGCCTATCAGCATCCTATTTCATTTGGCCATTTGGAATCTTTTTCTTACCAACATTGCCACGTATGGATGCTCGTCCTTGGCCAAATCGTAAATCTCTAGCCTATTCATCTCTTAGTGTTCCACTTGTTATGCTGTTCAGTGGATTTGTTTTCTGGACAGTCGGAATATTTCTTTCTGCAGACCCTTTCACACTTACCAGTGAACCGATGAGGCTTAATGCCCCATTTTTGATAGAACTCTTTGGTTCAGGTTTCGATCAGTATTTCGACATCCATCTTGATTGGAGCCATCCATTCCTGTTTTCAGCAGCATATTTGACACTCGTAGGCTGGCTTCTTCTCCTCCCAATTCCTACCTTTCCGGGTGGAAGACTGCTTGTATCGAGAATGGGCATGCATGAAGCCAGAAGTTCAGGCACCCAAATTCTCATGTTTATGATCTTAATTACTGCTGCATTTTTCATCTTCAATGCGTTTGAAGGATTCACAATTTGGATCCCTATCTTGGCCGTAATTCTTCCATTATTGTTGTTCATTGGCGGGGATCCAAGAATTCCAGTTCTCCTTGATGGAGATGTGCCGCTTGATGAAGAATCTCATCGCAGTCTTGGCATCATTCTGTTTGTGGCTCTTCTATTCGCAATTCCTGCTGAATTTCCTATTGAACCCGTTGACCGCTGGGATTTCGATTTAGAATATGAAATCAAAGATGTGCCGCCTGCTGAATTGGTTGGAGATTACTGGAATTCAACACAAACAATAACCCTTCAAAATCCTTCAATGCAAGCAGACACTTACAACATATCAATTGCTTCAAAATCGAGTTCAGACTGGACGTCTGAACTTTCGTGTGAAACCACGAATTGTGAGGGAATTCTGGCTTCAGATGATTCAATTTCAATAACAGTTGACTTTAGTCATATGAATTCAACAATAGTGCCTACATTCCTTGTGTACGACATAACACTCGTTCTTGGAGATGAACAATTCGTTGAACCATATACAATGTATCCTAACTTGAATTCATCAGTTGGTTCCGAATGGAGCTACCTTCGAACTGAATCAGGTGTATTGACCTGTCTTCCAGTGTACCTTATCGAAGAGAGCTCTGCATTGGCATCATTGCCCGATTTAGATTCTGAATGGGCCTCATATCTTTGGTTTGATGGGGAAGCTGGCTTGGAGACAGAAGTCAACTGGCAATCCGAATCAATCTGTTTGGAAAGTAACGATCAAGGATTAACTAATTCGCTTTCTACAGAATTGAGTGTTGTTGAACTTGACGGGAATCAATTTCATGTTGGTTTCAATAAAACTTGGCCGCATGTTGTCTCTGCGTCTGAGACAGGTTGGTTGGTCAATAATGAAATTGGATGGGGCTCCCCTTTTGAAAATGATTCAAGTTTGCTTTACCGAGAAAATAGCACTTCATGCACTGGGAATGAATTCCTTAGCACACCCCGCCACTCAAACACAACAAATTGGACTTGGGACTTGAGCATCTGGCCAAGCCAAAAGATACCTGAACTCAATGTGAACGAATCCATCCATGTTAAATTTCCAACCGCGTATTACTATCACTGTAATTTTGAATCTTTAGAGCAGACGAGGTTCAAGATTGAAGAAGGACCTGATATGGTACTCGTGATGAATAATCAAACACTGAGGCTTTGGGATGCCCCATTGGAGATTATCGGGGAAAGCGTTATCTTTTCCCTTTACAATAGCAATAATGAATCAATTCTGCTTCGTCATGAAACGAACGGTGATGCCCCGTGGGATCTTTCTAACTTAACCGATGTTTTGCCTAAAGGTTGGACTCACATCGACATCTCTGTTCCAAATGCTGATATTACAACAGTTCAATTAATTCATCAAGACGGAGCGATCATGCTTTATTTCGGCGGATACTTGGAGGGTTAGCATGCGAATTGCAATTATTGGAACTGGTTCAATTGGTTCCCTTGTTGCAGGTTGTCTTGCCTCTATGGATTGCAATCTCCTTCTTTACGGAAGGGGTCTGCATGCCGCTGAACTGATGGTCAATGGCCTCGCTCTTTCTGGAGTGAAAGTTGATCAAATCGATGGCGATTGTTGGGATGTGATTCCTTCTGAACATCCACTCCCTTCCACAATTCATTCGTCATGTGATGTTGTTATTTTGTGTGGGAAACCCTCAACTGAAATAGAGTTTCTTGAGGTAGGGGGGCATCTTTTGAAATCTAATGGAATTGCCTTTTCACTTTCAAATGGAATGGGTTTTGAGGAAAAAATGGTTCATGCATATGGTGCAAATCGCGTTCTTTCTGCAACCACGACACATGGAGCATATCGGCCAAAATCTGGGCATGTTGAATGGGCCGGAAAAGGACAAATAATGCTTGGATCGTTTGTACATCCATATTCCTTTGAAGATTTTAAACCGCTCTTATCTATTCTAAACAAATCAGGACTCTCTCCAATCTGGGTTGACGATGGGAGAGTTGCCTTATGGAATAAAATGCTTCTAAATATTGCAATTAATCCTGTTGCTGCTGTAATAGGAAAGGAAAATTCGGCATTGCTCGAACCGATCATTTTTGATTCCGTTGTAGCTCTCATGCTCGAAGGAGCCAAAATTGCAAGAATGGAAGGAATTGATCTTGAGAATGACGAACACCTTGTTAATCAATTGCGAGAAGTTCTGGTTCATACAGGTTCAAATTATTGTTCAATGCTTCAAGATGTCCGTGCAGGAAGGCCAACAGAAATTGAAATCCTCAGTGCTGAAATCTGTAGGAGAGGGGAGCGGTTAGGCATCCCCACTCCTCTTAATCAACTTATGACTTCCCTTATTCGTCAGTTGAGATAAGGTCTTTATTGAAATGAAGGCCTCTGTTTTCGTTTCGATTATGAGCATCCTCGGCTACAAGACGTCCAACAAGAATCATATTTCGAAGTTCTACAATTTCCCGAGTAGGTATGCTTGTCTTCCAAATAGCATCAATTTCTTCCTCTAGTAGGCCAAGGCGGCGAATAGAACGTTGAAGACGAGAATACGTTCTTGATATGCCAACTTCAAATCGCATCGTTTGATTTAACATTGTTCGATCATGAGCGATTGGGCCATGTTCTGATAAAGTGTCTAATCCATATGATCTCCACTCTGGAAGCTGTTGTTGACTTTGGCGTGGTGGGTTTTTGATAAGATATTCTGATGTTTGATGGGCAAAAACAACTGCTTCCAACAAACTGTTTGATGCTAACCTGTTTGCCCCATGCATGCCAGTACAGGCAACTTCTCCGATAGCAAACAAGCCAGGAATTGTCTGGTTATTTGATGCAAGGAGCGCTCTTCCGTGGATATCGACTTTCAGTCCGCCAACCATGTAGTGTGCTGCCGGGCCAACAGGTAAGGGGTCAACTCCAAGGGTCAATCCATAACTTTGCAGGCGTTCGGCAATCATTGGGAATCTCAAATGTAATTTTTCTTTTTCCAGATGTTCAGTTACGAGCCAAACATGTGATTTCCCAGTTTCTGTAAGTCTTTGATCGATTGCTCTGGCGACAATGTCTCTGGTTGCCATCGACCCCTGCTCAGATGCCGCAAGAGTGAAAGAGAGTTCCGCTGGATCATGCTGCTTTTCTTTACACCATTGAGCATATCCGTCATGGTCTAGAAGAACTGCACCCTCGCCTCGAAGCGCTTCAGTGATTAAAAATGGACGTTCGCCTTCCACCATTAAAGCGGTTGGATGGAATTGTACATATGCCATATTCTCTATGCAAGCACCTGTTCTATAGGCCATTGCCACTCCATCTCCCGTTGCGACAGATGGATTGGTTGTCTTCTCCCAAAGTTGTCCTGCTCCGCCGGTTGCAAGGAGTACAGCATCGCACGCTATTGTCTCGACTTTACCCGAATCTTGATTTAATGCCCATACGCCACAGATTCCCTTTTCGGGATTCTTGTGTTCTCTCTGGATGAGATCAACAGCCAATGTATTTGGTTTCATAGAAATCTTTGAGTGGCGTTGAGCGGCATCGTTTAGAGCCCGCTCAATTTCTCTTCCAGTAGCATCTTTTGCGTGTAATATGCGCCGTGATGAATGGCCGCCTTCTTGAGCTAATTGGAATTCTCCTTGTGTTGTTTTCTCAAATTGAACACCAATCTCGAGTAAATCTTGAATACGTCCACCAGCTTCTTCAACAACCATCTGAACAACTGATTTGTTACACATCCCATCGCCTGCTAGCAGTGTATCAGAAACATGGCCATCGATTTCCTGAACATCTGTTTTGTCGAGGATGGCTGCAATTCCTCCTTGCGCCCAGTTTGTCGAGGAATCCTTTGGACGTTGTTTGGTAAGAACAGTAACCATGTTTCCCGCATTCGCCAATCGCAACGCAGCAAAGAGTCCGGCTATGCCGGTACCGATGATGAGCACTCTTGGCATCGTTCTTTCCTAATGGTCTTGGTTCTTGACAACATCGGTTTGTCCGTGCGATACTCCTATTTGTCCTCGTCCCTAGGGTTGCTCTATGTTGCGTAAGTTAATCGGTCTAATGGGTCTGTTAACTCTCGTGTTTGTTATTGCCAATGTACACTTTGGGGCTATGGCTCCTTACGTCGTCGATGGAGCTCCAAATTCGAGGCTTGATGTCCTCAGGTTAGCAGATCCTGGTTGTACGATTCCTGAAATGGAGAAAGAAATTTCTGAGACAGGAAGTGCATTCTGTCTTTCTGAATCTGGTACTTGGGGTACTGCAGACATCATGCTCCTCTGCTGGGGCTTGCTAATTGTAACTGCAGGGCGATTTAGAATGCCATCCAACCCTAAACTCGCTCGAAGACTACGCCGAGTCATGATGATTTCAGGCTCGATGCTCTTTGGGTTAGCAATCTTAGATCGATTCGAACTTCTACCCACAGGAGCAAACTCAGAAAGCATTTCAGATTTGATACCACTGCCTCTTCCTGCATGGATCGTTCAAATTATCCTGGCTGTTATTGGGGCCCTCCTACTTAGAGGCCCAAAGTATCACGTTTCTGAATTTGAAGAAAATTACCGCACTCTTGAGTCAGAACGGGAAAAGGAATTGAGGATGCAACAAGTGTTCAATCAGAAAGCACGTTCGATGTCTGGTTCAAGAGAAGGCCTTGCGAAGAGGAGTCGATTATTGGATCGAGATGTTGGTCTTGTTCCGTTTAGGACTCGCACTTCTCCAAAGGTACGTGCTACTTGCCCATATTGCAAAGGTGGCGGTTGCAAAGAGTGCAGAATGGCTGGCGTAGTCTGAGATACGGCACCATTTTGACTGGCTCCAAACGTGGGCTATAGACGTATAATCAACCGATTGTTTAAATCCCCTCGATGAACGGTGTTCGCGTTAAGGTCAGTGAAATATCTGACAGAGGGATGGGGATGTTTCTAAAAGCACTTGAAATGGAGAACTTCAAATCGTTTCGTGGAGAGGTCGTCGTACCACTTGATCGTGGCTTTTCAGCAATCACCGGACCAAATGGATCAGGCAAATCAAACTGTGGCGATGCCATTCAATTCGTATTGGGTCCTAAATCGACCCGTACTATTCGTGCTCAAAACACAAAGCAATTGATGTTTAATGGTGCTGAGGGTTACAAACCTGCCCGTAATTGTACGGTGACATTGGTTTTTGGAAATCCAGTCCTGTCCAGCGGTAGACGACGCCTCCCAATAGATAACGATGAAGTGCGTATGACACGTTCTATTCGATTGACAGCCTCTGATAACGTTGTTTCTTCATACTTACTTGATGGAGAAGAAAGTTCTCAGAAATCCTTCCATCGCTTACTCAATGCGGCAAACGCACGCCCTGATGGCTACAACATTGTCCTTCAAGGTGACGTTACGGGTTTAGCTCGAATGACTCCAATAGAACGCAGAAAAGTTCTCGACGGAGTTGCCGGAGTTACGTCCTATGATGATGAAATTCGAAAAGCTAAGAAGCAACAAGATAATGTTGATTCCTATCTAGAACGAATTGGTATGCTCCAAGAAGAGCAACAAGTTAGGCTAAAGGAACTCTCCGAAGAGCGGAAGATTGCTGTCAAGGCTCAGTCTATTACAGATGAACTTACACTTTCTCGCTCTCAAAGATATCAAGCGATGTATGCGAGTTTACAATTTGAACTCCAACATCAAATCGAAGAACAACTAAGGTACGTGGAAGAAGCCACAGTCCTAGAAGAAGAGGTCAAAGAAGGAAGTAAGAAACTTGTTAAATTAGATGACCGAATCGGAGAAATCCAGAAACAAATCGATGCACTGTTAGGGGGCGATGGAAATGCCCTCTCTCAAGCTATTCACAGTTTAAGAGTTCAGGTTGACAGAGATAAAGACCGTATTGAAGATGCCAAACAGGCAGATATTGATGACAAGGAAGAACTTGAAACCTCCCTTGAACGATATGAGGAAGCTGCCCAAGCCCTCGAATTGTTGCTTGAAGAAGTCGCATCAAGTAAAACTCAACTCCAAGAATGCGAGCTTATGTTGCTTGAAGCACAATCCGAGGAAGATGAGGTACGTTCGCTTCTTGAAGGATCAGGGAAAACGAATGCTGATTTGAACAGAGCACTTGGTGACGCCCTATCATCTCTCGAAGAAGCCAAAAAAGTGGTATCTGCAGCACAATCGGAAGTTGATAGGACTGCGGCTCAAGTCGAAATCATCGCTTCATCTCTTGGAAAAGCAGAAGAAAAGTGTGAAGAATCTCGGCTTGAACTTGAAGAAAAAGAGGCTGAATTCAAAGCCGTTAGCGGGTCTGGGAAGAAGGTTGACCGTTCTTCTCTGACACAAGGCATCATCGATTCAGAAAAAACAGAATCAAAGCTCCTTGAAGAAAACGCAGCAATTGAGCGAAGAATGACTGAAACAGAGCGCCAACTTCGCTCTGCCAGAGCAGAACTTGAATCAAAATCGAATTCGAAAGGTATGGCTGGAGGTGCAGCAGCAGTGCTTGGTGCACGAGATCGTGGTGAATTGAAAGGCGTTATTGGCACCATTGCAGAATTATGTGGGCCAATCAATGCCGAGCATGAAACCGCTCTTGCAACTGCATTTGGAGGGGCTATGACTTCTGTTGTGGTTGATTCTGACCAAGTTGCGGCTGAAGCCATTCGCTGGCTTGCTCAGAGGAAGGCCGGAAGGGCAACGTTCCTTCCACTCAACAAATTAACAGCGAACAGGGCTGGTGGAAAAGCAATGATGGTTGCAAGAAAGCCAGGAGTCATTGGGTTTGCATACGAACTTCTTGAATACGATCCAAGAATTGATGCAGCAATCAAATTCGCTCTTCGAAATACTCTCATCGTCGAAAGCATGGAAATCGCTCGACAAAACATGGGTGGTGTTCGACTCGTCACAATGAGGGGTGACATAACTGAAGCTGGTGGAGCAATGGTTGGAGGTTCTCGTGCCCGAATTTCCGTTGGATTCGGTGGAGGAATTGCAGGCGCAAAGGAAGTAGAGCGCCTCTCTTCTGAAATAGAACGTCTCCGACTTATGTCTGATACCGTATCTGCGGCATTAATCGATGTACGTGCTGAACAGAAATCATTGCGAAACCAAATCAATGAGCTTGCAAACGAAGAAGGTACGCTCAAGCGTGAGACGCTTAGGGCGGAACTTTCAACGTTCAAGAAAAATCATGCGACCTTAATCGGTGATGTACGTCAACTGAAAGAACAGTTGCATGCGCTTGAAGAACTCGGTGGTGTTCAACTCGAAGCACTCGATACTGCTGAATGTAATGTGGCTGATGCTGAAATTGTCCGAAAGACTGCCCACGATGCACTTGAGGATGCAAGTCCTCAACACCTGAAAGATCGGTTGCATGAATCAACAGTAAAGAGGACGAAGGCTGAAGGTATTCGTTCAAGTGCAGAAGTTACTCTAAAAGGAGCCTCTGAACGTAAAGAATTACTTACAAACAGTGCAAATGAAGAGAAACAACGAATTTCACAACTTGAATCCAACTTATCAACCAGAGCTGAATCTGTAGTGGGATTGAAAGAATCAATACGACTAAACGGAGAAGTTCTTGCTGAAAAAGAAGCAGAACGTGCTCAATATCTTGAGGAAAATAAGGGGCTTGAAGATGAACGATTGGATTTGGTTGAAGAGCGTGCTGGTCTAAACTCATCTTTGACTCAAAAAGCGAATCAAGCTCGAAGCCACCGTAACCTTTCTTCCGAATTCGAGCGCACTATTCAACTTAAACGACAGGAACTTCATGGTGTTGAAATGGATATGGGAGCGACAGGGATCGAGCCTGCTCAAGAGGGAACTGTCCTTGATAGTGTTGCTGACATAGATCGGAAAATCCGTCGACTCGAACGAAGACTGGAGGAGTTCGGAATGGTCAATATGCGTGCTATCGAACAGTATGATGCTGTAGAAGAACGATTGAGAACTATGGAAGGAGACTTCAAGAAATTAAGAGATCGAAAGAAGCAATTGATCGAAGTTGCAGAACGACTGGAAGAGCAACGTAAGGTTCGATTAATTGCAGTGCTTGAGAAGGTCAATGAGAATTTCAAGAAGGTGTACAAAGCAGTTAGTAATGGCGGTCGAGGCGAGTTGTATCTTGAAAATAAGGATGAACCATTCAAGGGAGGCCTTGAATTATGGGCCCAGCCGAAAGGAAAGTCATCGAATGTTACGCGCCATCAGCTATCAGGAGGGGAACAATCTGTTGCTGCATTGGCCCTTATTTTCGCCATTCAGGATTATGATCCAAGTCCGTTCTATTACTTTGATGAAGTCGACCAGAATCTCGACAGCGTCAATGCTGAATGCATTGCTAAGATGTGTCGTGAGCGGAGTAAGCGTGCACAATTCATCATGGTCACACTCAGAAAGGTTTCGCTACAACTTGCTGATCATCACATTGGAATTACTCACGGCGGAGACGGGTGCAGTCGTAGAATTGTTGACTTCGACCAAGAACAAGCAATTGCTCTCGGAGAACAAGCACTCAAGGAAGCAGAAACTGCTGCTGCAACCAATAAAAAGAGAGCAGAGGAAGAAGAAAAAGGACTTGCAGAGATGCCAACTGTTCCTGAACCACTCCCTGCTCCACAAAGCCTTGGAGGCTTGTTGAAGCATATGGTGGAAGACGAGAGTATCGCCTCTTTAACCGAGCGTACACTTGAGACGAACGAGGATATTGAAGAACGAGCGAATCTTGTTGAATCAATTGCATCAATGGATGAAGAAGAACAAACTGAACCATCTATAGAAAAGGTTGAATGAGGCGATGTCAATGAGTCAAAAAGGTCTAGATCAATGGTTCCTTCGCCAGGACGTTATTGATCAATTGCTCCAAAGCGGAGACGATGACCTTGAAGGAATAAGCGCCTATGCTGACAGAATTATGATGATTGCTCAGACTGAAGAGGCTGAGCATCAAACGCTTGATGATCCATTTGATAGAAGTGTTGCTTTAGTGATGTCTTTGGTTGGTAGCGAAGGATTAGATGCTTGGAATATTGATTTGACGAGTTTTTTGAAACAATTTACAAAACGAGTAAAATCCCAAGCAAATAATCTAGATTTACCAGCGTGTGGTCGCCTCATTCGAATGGCTTGGGAGGTTCTTCATCACCAAGCAGCGCTATTGTTTGACCGCGTGCAATATCAAGAGCAAGGAGATGAATGGGATACTGACTTTGGGTTTGGTTGGGAAACCGAATATGATGACCATGAATTCCATTTTACAAATACCGTCCTTCATGGAGATGCAGATGATGTTCTCGCAGGTCTCTTCGATGAACGGGTACGCCGAGATGAAGGTCGCCCTGTCACATTAGGTGAACTTCTTTCCGCTCTAAAGGATGCAGCCGATGATGCAGATGCAATTAAACAGCGGGAAGAAAACAGAATCGCCCATGCAGTTGAACTCGAAGATATGCTTTCGAATGTAGGCGGAAGAATGCACAATGAAGATTTAGACGGGGATATTGAGCGCTGCTGGACTGCCCTTCGTCAATCAACACATTCGTCTGGAAAACATAAAGTTCCACTTTCGGAAGTAATGGGTGCCTTGAGGCCAATCCTGGAGATGACATTTGGAGCAATTCCTGAAGGGTATGAAAAGGACGCAAAGGTAAGTTCCTTTATTGCAGGATTATTCCTGACTCACAAGGGAATTGCCTCAATAACGCAAGGCAATGATATCGAGGATGTCATTATGATCGAAGACCTGTGGCCGCAATTGGAAACTTTTGTTGAAGTTATCGAAGCGACTCAGCAAGAGGATGAAGCCTCACAAACGAACCGTGAAGGTGCTAAAACAGGCTCAATGCTTCATGCCGAACGATTACAAGTGAGAGCTGAAAAAGCCCGTGAAGCAGAAGAAAAACAGCGTCTGAAGAAGGAGAACGAACTTCTCGAAGAACAACAAAAAATCAATGAAGATTTAGATTGGCTTGTTGAATGAGGTGAAAAAATGACAGAATTAGCATTAGAAACTCTTCTAGAAGCAACACTGTTCGGTTCGGGTAAATCGATGTCTGTATCGGAACTTTCTGAATCTTTAGGATACGAGGATGATGAGATTATCGACTCATTAGGGGCTCTTCAAGCCACTATGAAACGAAGACGAGGAGGTGCGCTACGACTTGTTGAAATTGGTGGGAAATGGGCCATGGAAGTTCGTAATGAAGTCACACAACACCTTCCAGCGAGCACCAAGACGGACATGCCAAAGAAACTCCTCAAGGCTGCCGCATTAATTGCGTATCATCAACCAATGCATCAATCTAGACTTGTTGAATTACTTGGTCAAAAGGCCTATGATTATGTGCGGGAACTTGCTCAGTATGGTATGATTCAAAGAAGAAGAGAAGGAAACACACGTCGCTTAACCACAACTCGACGCTTCTCAGAAGCGTTTGGATGCCCTCATACCGACCTTCGTAAGGTACGGAAATGGTTCAGAGAGCAAGTAACTGATGCCGGATTATTCGATGGCATGGAAGAAGTGGATGCTTTGCAAGAGGTTGGCGAGGATGGTCTTATTCAAGCAACATTGCCGCTAGAAGAAGAATGATCAGGACCGATATGCTACAAGGATCTCTGATACCTTTGTCTGAGTTATCGGTCCTTCATACTCAATCAACAGTTTAGCAACATCCTCTATTTCTTTACCTTCAGCCCCTGCACTTACTGCCATATTCCTTGCATGAAGTCTCATATGCCCTTTCTGGATGCCGCTTGTAGCAAGTGCCCTAAGAGCTCCTAGATTCTGAGCAAGACCTGCTGCAGCCATCACTGAAGCGAGTTCCTGTGCCGAGTCGACTCCAAGAATCTCTAAGTTTGTCCGAGCAACAGGGTGTACCTTTGAGGCACCTCCTACAATTCCTACGGCCATGGGTGTCTCAATAGAACCTACAAGATTTCCATCTGCATCAACTTCCCAGTGAGTCATCGAGCCATATTTTCCTTGAGAAAAGGCCACATATGCATGACATCCTGCTTCGATTGCTCTCCAATCTTGGCCGCAAGCTACTGCAACTGCAGATATGCCATTCATGACGCCTTTGTTGTGTGTCGCAGCCCGGTAAGGATCTGCAACAGCAAAATGGTAAGCTTCGATTATCCCATCAATAATCTTTGAGCCGTCTTCCGTTCCGCCTGTATTGCTGATCTCTTCTGGAGTAAATTTAGCCTTCACCCTTGCAAGCCTTTCTGTTGCTAGATTAGATAGAATGCGCAGTAACGCCCGCCCTGAAGTTATTTTCTCAAGTTCTGGGGCAAGAAGTTCAGCCATCGTATTGACAGCATTTGCTCCCATTGCATCTCTGCAATCTACGTGGATGTGTACAATGAACATCTGGCCGGAAAGAGTTTCTATGCTCCGAGTAGTGAGATCCTTACATCCACCTCCTAGGCGAATCATTGTCGATGGAAGGCTATTTGCTAAATCCATTAATGTTGATTTATTGTTAAGGATATCCTGTTTTGCTTCTTCATGATTTTCAATACCTAGGATTTGAATTTGAGCAATCATCATTGGTCCGTCGTTGGTTGAAGTAAAGCCCCCGTGTACATGACAACGTTTGGCCATGTTTGAAGCAGCCGCTACAACACTTGATTCTTCTAAGCAAAATGGTATGACGTAGTGCTTTTGATCTATGATGAAATTAGTTGCTACGCCGACTGGGAGTGACATGGTGCCAATGACATTCTCAATCATGCGATCTGCTGCATCATCGTTCAGATCACCGCTCTTAGCCAACGCAGCAGTCTGTTCTGGCCCAAGATTGCAGATTTCTGCGATGAGTTGACGCCGTTCTTCAACAGTCAGTTTGTAAAATCCTTTCAAGCGGCTGTTACTGACTGGCATAGACTTCCTCCTCATGCAGGCCAGATGTTCTTGAAACATCAACCAATCGGAACAAATTAACGCGTTTAACGGTTCAATTAACGCGTTAAAAAAGCGTTATGCATGCGTTAATTGACTTATTTTATCGTATTTGGTTATTTGATTAACGTTTGATAACACGTCTCTAATAGTGAACTCTTTCGTCAAAAGTCATATACTTGTTCAAAGTTGCTCGCTCATGCATACAGGGAATGTGGATTTACGACTACCAAACCTTTCAGAAGATCCATTTTCTCAAGGTCCTCTCGCCGCTAGGGATTCAAACCTCCTTGTTGGAAGGCATTCACATTTCGAAGAGATGGAGAAAAACATCCAATTCAAATCTTCTCGAAGAATCTTGCTTGTTGGAGAATATGGCTCTGGTAAGACCTCCTTTGTGAATTGTCTTGGTGCTAAGACAAACTTGCATATTCACGTTGATAGAGTTGACACAATGAATCCCGGTCTAGAGTTGCTTAGAGACATTTACGCTCAAGTCGTTAATGCAATTGCGCCAAACGACCACAAAAAGCTTGAAAGGGAACTTGAAGCATCCCTCCATAGCAAAAGAAATCACTTGCCAATAATCTCCGTAGATGCAGACATGGCAAAAATCCCGTCTTTGGAAGCGTGTTTACTCGCTTCTGTACCTTTCTTTGAACGCTTGCCGGCACTGATTGTTGTCGCCATCAACCCACATCAAAAGTCCCTTCTTTCTGAACAGATCAGAGAGCGATTCGAAGTTCGAATGATGCATGAATTAGACATAGACAGCGTAAAAGCGCTAGTTGAACGTCGAATAAGGAAGTATTCAAACGAACCTTATCAAATGACCACTGAGGAGGCTGAGAGAGTATTGGCAGCAAGTAAAAACGGGCATCCAGGTTCAATAATCAAAGTTCTGCGTTCAGTCATTGATGGACAGGCGTTACCTATGACGTCCTCTTCTTCAATTCCAGAACATGACGCTAAGAGTAAATTTTCCCCACCCGAGCCCGAAGAAACAGAGATAAGTATTTCTCATCATGATGATGAAGAGCCAATGCAAGAATCTGCCTCGTTGGAACTTTCAGTACAAAAACAAGAAGAAGATGAAGCTAATGAAGCCAAAGATATGTGGGAAGATGGGCCTTCTGGGACGATGGCATTCGATCTTAATCTTGAATCGCTTGAAGAGCCAATTATCGAGGAAAAGAAGCAAGAGCCAATTGAAGATACATACGTGACAGAAGATAGTCTGCGCCCCGTAGGAGTTTTTGGTGGCCTTAGGGGTCGCTGGAAGGAGACGAGTCAATCAAAAAATATGGACAAAGAACCTGAGGGCGAGTATCAACAAATGGATGGTGCGAACTCCCTTTGGGTGAGTAAAGACTCACTTGTGCCTCAGGATGAAGAAATTGAAGAAAAAGTTGAGGTGCAAGATGATTACGAACCTACAATCATTACTTCAGATTCCTTCGAACCGGAGTATGAACAGACAGTTGAAGAGAACACTTTTCAGTCAAATGAATCAACCTTGAGTGTATTGACCGGCTTACTCACTCAACTTCTTTCACCTTCTGGTAATCCTGCGGTTTCGAACAAACTCGCTGAACAACTACAAGCCCTTTCTCGTCCGAAAATCGGAGAGAAAGCAGAATATGTACTCAATGTTCACGTTCTAACGTCGCTCACTCATTCGGAAACAATCGTTGTTTCGGTCGCCCAACAACGAAACATCTCTCCTTCTGACAAACAATTGCTTGAGAAATTAAACATTAAGCGATCAAGGCTTTCACAGATCTGTAACAGGTTGCACAAAGCAGGTATTCTCGATGTGAGGATGGTCGGCAGATCTCGAATGTTCGGTTTGACGAGAACTGCACTTGCACAAATGATGGCGTGGGGACTAGTAGGAGGTGATGTTTGATGTCTTGGACTGTTTCGTGGTCTTGGCAAGCCCCATCTCGTATTAGTGCTCTTGCTGCAATTGATGGTCACCTCGCAGTAGCCTACGGGCTCGATTTGGTTCTCTTTAATGAGTCAAATGAGATTCAATGGAAGCAAACAATGCCGTTCAAGGTTCATGCGATCTGTAATGGAGAAGGGACCATAGGCATCTTGGCAGCACACGGGTTCTTTGTACTGAAAACAGTTGATGGCACCATGTTGCATGAAGGCAGAAGCAGCCCGGGAGGGTTCTTACACGTTCTCCACCGGCCGGGAGGAGGGTGGATTTTATCGGGAAGAGACGGTAACCTCCATCTTTTCGATTCAAATGGCAAGGGAATACGTAGAATCTCATCTGGAATTGTTCGAAGACTTGTCGGATGGCTAGATCGTGAACATTTGCTATGGCAATCCTCTGAAGGAGTTATCTTATGCGGACAAATTGCAAATCAAGACAAACGTAGGGTTATCGATAAGACTGTTTGGAGCTGGTGCTCTTTACTCATGGATGGTCGATTGCTTCTGCTAGCATCCGATGGCCAATTATGGGAAGCAACCCCGCATCCATTTGGATGGGATTCCATGAATCGAGTTGAAACAGATTCCTTGGAACCACTTATGGCAACCAGGGCTGGAGACGGATGGTGGGTTCTAGGAATTGAGGGGCATCTCGATCATCTTGCAGGAGGAGACGAACTCTCTCGAATCGGAGATGGAATGGAACTTGGCGATTTACTTCTCCGATTAGGCCGTAATTCGATGATTACTGCTCGTAGAGATGGATTAACAAGACGTTGGGTTGACCCTGCCCTTGCAGAAGAAGAAAAGAGACATAGGCATAGAGAAGCAGCAGATGCAAAACTTGCACGTAGTTGGGGTGAACGAAGAACATTATTTCAAAGAGCTCAAACTGCCGAAGATGAAGGTCGACTGTCACGGGCAATCGAATTGTATGAGACTCTTGGTAGAAAAGATGACGTAAAGCGACTTTTGAGAAGGCAAAAAGGAGGTGAGTGATTGAATCCAGAGAAAACTCTGACTCTAGAGCGTGTTGAACATTATCTCTCAATCACTCGAAAGGCCCGTGAAAAAGCCACACCACTCGTTGCTGCGGGGAGCCCTGAATCGAAGATGCTTGATACATTACTTTCTATGGCCGACGACTATTCGTCCGACGCTCAATATTTCTTGAAACAAGGAGATTTTATTCGTGCCTTTGGAGCGATTAATTACGCGCATGCTTGGATTGATGCAGGTGTCAAATTACGTTTGTTAGATGGCCATGGTGATGACGTATTGTTCACGCTGCCATAGGTTCTGAATTCTGTTCATCGGAAATAGAATTGACGATCATTTGGATGGCTTCAATCCCATCGAGGATTTCCTGAGCACGTGTCTGAGCAAGGCGAATGAATGGTACAAGAGATTGTTCTAAGGTGTTTCTCAACCGATACATGTGTGCCGGTCTCCCCCTATTGTTTTGGTTTATGGCGCTATGAATAATAAGATTCATTTCACGTAATTCATTTATCGCTATGCTCACATCTGGCTGGCGCAGGTTGCATTGAGTCTGCAAGTCTCTTGAAGTCGATGCCCCATGGAAATGAAGACATGTCAGAACGCTTGCAGTGTGAGTTTGTAATCCAAGTTGAACAAGTTGTCTGCAAAGAGAATCATGAAGTAATCTAGTTGAATTGGGGGAATTTTGTTCATCCATACTTGTCCCCATATGGTTACCATATTTTAACTTCTCACCTGCATGCGCAGAATTGAATTTGATATAAAAAAAGAACCTATCATAAAAGGAAAAAGGGGTTCCTTCAAGAATTATAATTCTATAGAGACGATACTAGGCGTAGTTTTTTGCGATTCAAGACCTCGATCACGTCCACACTTGATTCAAAGCATCGGCGCTTTAGATTTGCATCTACAGTTAACAGAGGGATTTCCTTTGTTTTAGCATAATTTAGGAGTAAATCATCTGTATGACCTGATTCCTCTTCAACAATTGTAGATCGTTGGAGTAAGAGGTCGAGCATGATTGAATTTCTTAGATTTCTTTGTTCTTGGAGAACACTAAGTTCTTCCAATACTGAGGGTAATAGAATGAAATGCGGGGGGCCAACGAGTGAAGATAATGCAGTATCAATATTGAGCCCTGCATCGATAAGTGCGGTCCAGCCACATGCGTCTATGAGCACATCGCCCATGCCATCATCTCACTGGATGGTCCCGTGACCAATTAATCTCCATCGTGCGCCTACTCTTCTTGAGAGGGAGACGCGTTGACCTTCATCTGCACAGATAGGAAGTCTTAGATGGAGTGTAGCCTTTCCTTTTTCAGCACCTTTTACTACGCCTACTGAAGTTGAAGTTGCGACGTTAACCATTAACATCTCATTGTTACGAAGAGGATATATCTTGTCAGCTCCTTCTCCTTCTCCCGAAACCATTGCTTCCATGAGTTCAACTGAAATTTTACACTCTGTTCGAATTGTCGGCAATTCACCTTTCTTGGCAAGAACTTGGCCTGATAGGTTATCTGCAGTTGTGATTGATGGATCGAGAAGTGTTCCAAGGCCACACAAACCTCCAGCCATCATAACGTCCCGCTTTCCACCTCCGCCTTGCATACTTGTGATAGTGGTTTCAATTGGTTCCCATCTGGTTTTGTTCCCTTGCTCGATTTTACGTCCAGGTCCAATGATGATTTCATCACCTTCTCTAAATGCACCTTCAACGATTGAGCCGCCGATGACTCCTCCTGTGAGTTTTGCAGGACGAGTACCCGGTCTATTCACATCGAATGAGCGAGCTATATGCATAACTGCTCGTTCATCTTCCAGACGATTAGGTGTTGGGATTGTTTGTTCGATTGCTTCAATGAGGATGTCGAGGTTTACATCGTGGTGAGCCGATACAGGAATTATAGGGGCATCTTCAGCGATTGTACCTTCTAAAAATTGCTTGATTTCGTTATACGATTCCATCGCTCTCTCCCGAGTAACAAGATCGATTTTGTTTTGAACAATTACGATGTTCTTGATTCCAGCAATTTCTAGTGCCATG
>MDTC01220932.1_pt1 | contig 19991 bp, 19 predicted proteins | sample 811181 | NCBI WGS metagenome assembly MDTC01 (sample SAMN05326644, study PRJNA326480) | marine metagenome | isolation source: seawater | place: Pacific Ocean: North | collected 2011 | reverse complement strand
TCGTCGGCCATCGCCAGCCCGCGCTGGTACTTGTAGCCGATGTAGTAGCCGTGCACGGCTTCGTCACGGATGATCAGCCGGATCATGTCGGCGGTGTTGGTGAGCTTGGCCCGGCTGCTCCAGTACATCGGCAGGTAGAAGCCCGAGTAGAACAGGAAGCTCTCCAGCAGCGTGGAGGCCACCTTGCGCTTGAGCGGCTCGTCACCCTTGTAGTACTGCATGACGATCTCGGCCTTGCGCTGCAGGTTGGGGTTCTCCTCCGACCAGCGGAACGCCTCGTCGATCTCCTGCGTCGAGCACAGGGTGGAGAAGATGTTGCTGTAGCTGCGGGCGTGCACCGACTCCATGAACGCGATGTTGGTGTACACCGCTTCCTCGTGCGGGGTCAGCGCGTCGGGGATCAGGCTGACCGCTCCCACGGTGCCCTGGATGGTGTCCAGCAGCGTCAGCCCGGTGAACACCCGCATCGTGAGCTGCTTTTCATGCTCGGTCAGCGTGTTCCAGGACGGGATGTCGTTGGACACCGGGACCTTCTCCGGCAGCCAGAAGTTACCGGTGAGGCGATCCCAGACCTCGGCGTCCTTGTCGTCCTGGAGGCGGTTCCAGTTGATGGCCGAGACGCGGTCGATCAGTTTGATGCCATCACTCACGAGAACCCCATTTCACCTGGCTTTTTGTGCGACGCCGCGGAATCGCCGACGACGACCACAACACTACAACTGGTGTGCGACATCTCCGCGCAGTACGAGATGTTGTGTTTGGCGTGTCGCCTCCGTGAACGTCGATCAGGTACTGCTCACCCGCCCCCCGGGCGAAAAACCTGTGGCGTCCCCAGGCGTCACTCGTTATCGTCGCGTGCGTGAACATCCGAGTCGAGGAGGTCGTCGGCGCCCGCGCCGACATCAGATGACCGCGCCCCGTCGCCGACCCACCGGGCCGGCGGCGTAGTCATACCCTCACTCACCAGGCGCACCGCTATGCGTCGTTTCAGGATGGTTTCACCCATGGATTCTCATACCCGTGACCAGATCCTCGCCGCCTTCCGCGGCGCCACCCGCAGCGAGGTCAAGAAGGTCACCTTCGCACCCGACTTCGACGCCGTGACGTTCGGCAAGCTGGAGTATTACGGCTGGACCGACCCCAAGATCCCGCGCCGCGCGTACCTGCTCGTCGACCGGCCCGACGGACCGGTGGCGCTGCTGCTCAACCGGGCCGCGGTCAAGCCGCGGGGCCGCACCATGTGCACCTGGTGCAACGACGTCAACCTGACCGACGAGGCGGTGCTCTACACCGTTCGCCGGGGCGGCGCCGCGGGCCGCAAGGGCGACACCCTGGGCACCTTGATCTGCGCGAACTTCGGTTGCTCCGGCAACGTCCGGCAGCTGCCGCCCGCCTATCACAAGGAGACCGACCTCGAGCTCATCCGCGAGCAGCGGGTCGAAGAGCTCCGCAGCAAGGTGCACGGATTCGTCGACAAGGTGCTCTCCACAGAGAGCTGAGCGCGGCTGCTCACTCAGCGGGTGAAGGTGTACTCCGCGGCCTTGAAACGCCTTGTGGCCAACCAGTACTGCCACGTCATTCCACTCCACAGGGTGCGGTTGACCCCGTGCTCGTCGAGATACCAGCTGCGGCAGCCGCCGGTACTCCACACGGTGCCGCTCAGGTCGTGCTGCAGTTCGTCGTTGTAGCTGTCCTGCGCGTCGCGGGTCGGAGCCAGCGCCTGGGCGCCGGCACGGTCCACCGCGGCGATGGCCTGACCGGCGTAGCGGATCTGCGACTCGATCATGAACACCACCGAGTTGTGTCCCAGCGCGGTGTTCGGGCCGAGGAGGAAGAACAGGTTGGGCATTCCGGCCACCGTGATGCCGCGCAGGGCCGCGATGCCCTCGGCGTTCCAGCGGTCGACCAGGTCCTCTCCGTCCGGCCCCTTGATGTCGACATAGGTGTAGGAGTCGGTGACGTGGAAGCCGGTCGCGAAGACCACCACGTCCACCGGCCGCTCGCGACCGTCGGCGGTCACGATGCCGGTCGGGGTGAACCGCGCGATGCGGTCGGTGATCACCTCGGTCTTCGGGTCCGCGATCCCGCGATAGTAGGTGTCGGAGTTGAGGATGCGCTTGCAACCCGCCCGGTAGTCGGGGGTGAGCTTGCGGCGCAGCTCGCGATCCTTGATCGAGCGACGGATGTTCCACTTGCCCATCAGCTCACCGAGTTTGAGCAGGCGAGGCTGCTTGGTCATCGCGAAACCGACCGCTTCGTGGATCCAGTAGATGCCGGCGCGCATCGCTGCGCGGGTGCCCGGCACATTGGCGAACACCCGCTGCATCCCTTCGGGGATCGGGTTGTTGGGCCGGGGCATCACCCAGGCGGGGGTGCGCTGGTAGAGCTGCAGGCCGGCGACGTCTTTGACGATCTCGGGCACGATCTGGATCGCGCTGGCGCCGGTACCGATCACGGCGACGCGCTTGCCGGTGATGTCGACGCCGTGGTCCCACTGCGCCGAGTGGAACGCCGCGCCGCCGGCGGCCAGGTAGTCATCGAGACCCTCGAACTCGGGGATCAGCGGGATGTGCAGCCCGCCCGCACCGGAGATCAGGAACTGTGCGATGAACTCGCCGCCGTCGTCGGTGAACACGTGCCAGCGCTGCTCGTCGTCGTCCCACTGGGCCCGGTCGACGTGCGCACCGAACCGGATGTAGCGGCGCAACCCGTATTTCTCGGTCACCCCGAGGAGGTAGTTCTGGATCTCGGGCTGCAACGACCACATGTGCGTCCAGTCCGGTTTCGGTTCGAACGAGAACGAGTACATGTGCGACGGGATGTCGCAGGCACAACCGGGATAGGTGTTGTCCCGCCAGGTACCGCCGATCTCGTCGGCCTTCTCCAGGATCAGGAAATCAACGCCGCGGCGCTGCAGTTCGATGCCCATGCCAAGCCCGGAGAATCCGGAGCCGATGATCAACGCGCGGGTGTGCACGGGGGCACGGTCGTCGACCGCGGGGGTGCCGGCGGCCTGTTCAGCGACGGTCATGGACCCGACTGTACTGGGGAACGCCGGTACCGGGAATCGGGGCCTGGTGGTCAGGCGACGCGCTCGTGGCGGCGCACACCCTCATGCAGCGGCAGGTCGGGGTCGACCTGCACGCCGAGCACCTCGCAGGTGCCGTTGATCGAACCCATCATGATCGTGGTCAGGTACTCGACGAACTTCTCCGACGGCAGCCGCCGCGGGCTGTTCTGATCGGCTCCGAGCCACCAGTCGGTCGCCGAGGCCGCCGCCCCGAACGTCGCGAACGCGGCCATCTCGAAGGCCGCCGCGTCGAGTTCCATCTCCTGCAACTCGTTGCTGAACATGTCGGCCATGGCCAGGGTGATGTCGCGGCCCTCGTTGAGAGCCCGCATGGTGGATTCGCTCTGCTCGGCAAACCGCCCCTGCATGAGGAAGCGAATGACGTTGGGATGCTCGTCGACGAGGCGCACGTACTGCTCGACGGCGCGGTGGATGATGGCGCGCGCCGGGTCCTTGGCGATGTCGATGGCCGGGAAGATGGCGCCCCACAACATGTCGCGCATCCGCTTACCGATGGCCTGGAACAGATCGGATTTGTCGGTGAAGTGCCGGTAGATCTTCGGCTTGGCCGTGCCGGCCTCCTCGGCGATCTCGCGCAGCGACACCTCCGGGCCGAGTTGGTCGATGGCACGGAACGCGGCGTCGACGATCTCGGAGCGCACCTTCTTGCGGTGCTCGCGCCAACGCTCGCTGCGGGCGTCGACCTTGACACCCGGTTCGTCAGCAGAACGTGATCTCGACCCTCGTCGCACCCGCTCACTGTACCCGTTCAGGTACCGCTGACCTGGCCTGACCGTGCCGACACGGCGCTGACCGGCACGCTGACCAGCGCTGTTCGCCCGCCGCGAGGCGATCACGCGCTTTGGGTACTATCGCAGCGACAGCCGCTCAACGAGACGAGAAGTATGACGCAGCGATACGACCTGGTCATCGCAGGCGGAGGGCCCTCCGGCTCGGCCGCGGCATGGCAGGCCGCACAGACCGGCGCCAACGTGGTGGTGCTGGACAAAGCGCAATTCCCGCGCGCGAAGCCGTGTGGCGACGGCCTGACGGCCCGCGCGGTCAGCTACCTGCAGAAGATGGGCCTGGCCGACGAGGTGGCCGCGTTCCATCGGGTGAACCGCGTGACGGTGTTCAGCCCGAGCAAGTGGGAGCTGTCGTTCCCGAAGCGACCCGGCATGCCCGACCACGGTCACACCGTGAGTCGAGAGCATCTCGACACTGTGCTGCTCAAGCACGCCGAGTCGGCAGGCGCAGAGATCCGCCAGGGCGCCGAGGTGTCCGGGCCCGAGCTGGACGCCAGCGGCCGGGTGATCGGCGTCGTGCTCAAGAGCGGCGAGAAGGTCTACGGCGACGCGGTCATCGCCGCCGACGGCGCCTACTCCCCCATCAAACGCGCGCTGAAGGTGGATTCCGAGTACAACGGCTACTCCGCCATCGCGATCCGCTCCGAGATGCCTGCCAACCGAGCCGATTCCGACTCGCTGGACATCTATCTGAAGCTGATGTTCGAAGGCGATCAGCTGCCGGGCTACGGCTGGGTGTTCCCGATGGGCAACGGCATCTTCAACATCGGCCTTGGGTACGTCAACAGCTACAAGAACTGGCAGTCCATCAACGCCACCAAATTCCTGGGCGACTTCCTGCGAACCCTGCCGCGCGAATGGGATCTGCCGGCGATCGAGGAACTGAAGAAGAACAAGAGCGTGCGGGCCTGGCGGTTGCCGATGGGATTCACCGCGTGGCCGCCCTGGCGGCCGGGCGTGCTGTTCACCGGCGACTCGCTGGGTGCGGGTAAGCCGGCCTCGGGCGCCGGGATCTCCAAGGCCCTGGAATCCGGGCTGGCCGCAGGCGAGTGCGCGATCGCGGCGCTGACCAACGGCGGCCCCGACGATTTCACCAACTACGCCCTGCGCATGGAGGCGGCGTGGGGCCGCGAGTACAAGCGCGGCCGCTACATGCACAAGCTGATCGGGCAGCCGAAGCTGGCCAACGCCGGGGTGAAGCTGATCGACAACGCCGCGTTCCGCGACCGCATGCTCAAGGCGCTGTACAAGAAGGCGCAGGGGCCCCAGCACACGTACTGACAAGGCCGGGACTGCCCCGGCCCTCAGCCGCGTGTCGGCTCCCCCGGCTTCAGTGCGGCCGTGAGATCCGGCTGCGCCGTTTCCGGTACATGGCTTCGTCGGCCAGAGCGAGGACGTCGTCGATGGACCGGCCGTCGCCCGGACGATGCGCGCACACACCGATTGTCAGCGTCACCGGCACGTCGGTGCCATCGGCCAACGTGACCGGTGTGCACTCCATCCGGTCGGCGATCCTGCTCGTGAGCAGGGCAAGGTCGTCGTCGTCGACGGACTCGGTCACCACCAGGAATTCGTCGCCGCCCCAGCGAGCCACCAGATCGTCGGGACCGATGGCGGCCAGCAGTCGTTCGGCGACCTCGACCAGCATGTGGTCGCCGGCGTGGTGGCCGCTCCGGTCGTTGACCGACTTGAATCGCTCGATGTCACAGAACAAGACGCCGTAGCCGGCGTCGCGGCCGTCCAACTCTTCGAGGCGGCTCCAGGCGGCGGCACGATTGGCGATCGTGGTGAGCGGATCAGTGTCGGCACGGCGGACCAGATCGGCTTCCCTGGCCCGCTCGGCGGTCACATCGAGGATCTGAGAGATGAAGCAGTGCGGACGGTCGGACGGCCCGCACACCAGCACAACGGTGAGCGCACCCCACACGACATGTCCATCGGCGGTGATGTAGCGCTTGACGATGTGATAGGAGCGCCGCTTGCCGGCGAGGCACTCGTGCATCAGCGACAGATCCGCACCGAGATCGTCGGGATGGGTGATGTCCCGAAAGTTCAAGCGGGCCATCTCCCGGCTGGTGTACCCGAGCATTGCGTGCATTGCGCGGTTGGTGCGCAGGAACGCGCCGTCCAGGTCGACGACCGCCATCCCGATGGGTGAGTGAGCCAGCGCCAACTCGAATCGGCGTTCCCCCAACAGATCCAACGCCGCCGGAGCTGCCTCGGTACTCATCGCGGACACAGCGGCGGACTCGAAGCCGTGAACGTGGGATTTGGGGCGACCGAGGTAGTACCCCTGCGCACACCTGATTCCGGCGGCACCCACCGCATCGAGTTCCGCCTGGGTCTCCACGCCTTCGGCAATGGCGGTGGCGCCGGTCTGCGCCGCGAATTCGCAGATGGCCTGGGCCAATCGACGTCGCGCAGCGTCACTGTCGATATTGCGGATGATCGACTTGTCGATCTTCACGAATTCGGGGTTCAACTCGAGCACGTGAGAGAACGACGAGAAGCCGGCACCGACGTCGTCGACAGCCACCCGAACGCCTCTTGCGCGGCATGCGTCCAATGCGTCGTCGAGAGCACCGTAGTTCTCGACGGCGGCATGTTCGGTGATCTCCAAGACGATTCGCGAAGGGTCCACGCGGTCGAGAAGCTCTGCCCAGGGCGCGTGCTGCACTGCCGCGGGCGAGATGTTGACCGCGATGAACACGTTGTCGGGTAGCTGTGCCAGCAACGACAGCACCCGTTCCAGAATCGCCGTCTCCAGTTCGATCCCCAGGCCGAGCGAGGCGGCTTGGGCCAGGAATGCGTCGGGCCTGAATGGCTCGCAGGGAAAGCGGGCCAGCGCTTCCAGACCCACCACCATGGCGCTGTGGACGTCGTAGACGGGCTGGAAGACCACTTCGAAGTCGTGGTCTGTCACCACCCGCCGGACGGCCGCATGACGATCAGGAGTGCGGGCGGCAGCTGGCGGCGGTTCGATGAGCAAGCCGATGAGCTCGGCGACGCGTTCGACGATGCGCAGGTCGAGCTCGACCAGATGCGGGCTGGCCTGTCGGCTCACCGCGCACACCATGCCCAGGGCTGAGCCGTCAGGTCCCAGTACCGGCACACCCACGTAGGCGCCCAGATCCAACTCACCCGTGATGGGCAGGATCGCGGTCGTCTCGTTGACCGAGGTGTCGGGGATGACGGAGGGCAGACGGCCGTCGATGACGCGCACACAGTACGAGCCGGCCAGCGAGGCGCCCGCGCCGCGCGACAGGCCCATCGCTTCGGGATTCCCGTCGAGCACCTCGAACACCTGGACGTCGTCGCGAAACGACGACAGCCATGCCGTCTCCAGGCCCAAGCGACGCCGAAGCACACTCAACATCGTCCGGATCAGGTCGACCGGCGTCTCCGATTCCGCGGCAGGGAGCCCCCCGGCTCCGTCGACCAGCATGGCAAAGATGCTAGACGCGACCCGGAGCCGTGGCGGGATAAATGACGACATCGACACTTGTCCCAACGTGGCGCGATATCCACAGCTCTCTCGGGTGGTACACCGGTTGACCGGGGCCGGGCCACGTCATCGTCAGCATCCTGGTCGGCAAACCCAGATGCCAGGCGGGCCACGGGAAATACGTGCAGGCCGCGGAGGTTGGAGGACGGACCGAAGCTCCAAGGGTCTGGCCTGTCACAGCGCGGGCGTAGCGTCGCCGCCATGGAGCAACGCATCAGCCTGATCACCTTGGGCGTCGACGACCTCCCGCGGGCCCGCCGCTTCTACGAGGAAGGGCTCGGATGGGAGGCCAAGGACGCTCCCGTGGGCGTGGTGTTCTATCAGCTGCCGGGTGTGGCGTTGGCGCTGTTCGGCCGCCATGATCTCGCCGAGGATGCGCGTCATCCCGTCGACGGCCAGTTCAGCGGCATCACCATCGCGATCAACGAGCGCACCGAAGCCGACGTCGACATGGTGCTCACCCAGGCGGCGGCCGCCGGTGCGACCATCCTCAAGCCGGCCGAAAAGGTATTCTGGGGCGGCTATTCGGGGTATTTCGCCGACCCCGACGGGCACGTCTGGGAAGTCGCGATGAACCCGTTTTGGACCATCAATGACGACGGCACGCTGACGCTCTGACAACTCCGACGAAACTGCGGTGAGTTCGCGTTCTCGACAACAACGGCAATCTCACCGCAGCGTCGATGCTGAGTTCAGCGTCGACCGCGCCCCGCACGCCCCGGCCGCCGGGCAACCTTGCCCGCCGCGGCACGTGCCGCCTGCTTGGCGAGGGTCTTCTCCCGCGCGGTGCGCTTCGGTGCGGACTCGGTTTGTCCCCGTGACGAACTGGCTCTGCGGCCACGCACGATCCCGATGAACTCTTCGACAAGCTCGGACTGCTCCCCCTTCGGGAATGCCAGCGCCACGGGACAGGTGGGCGCATCGGCGATCGCGCGGTAGGTGAGGTCCTTGCGGTGGTACAGCCGCGCCAGGGACTGCGGAACCATCAGCACGCCGAGGCCCGCGGCGACGAGTTCGATTGCAGCCAGCGTGGTTTCAGGCCGGTGTTCGAGCAAGACTCCGGGCGCATCCCTCCAGCCGATGACGTCGTCCTCCGGCAACAGTGTCGGTTCGTCAGCGAGGTCGGCAGCGGTGATCTCGTCAGCGGCACTGAGGACGTGATCGGTGGGCACCACGGCCACCGTGGTCTCCTCGTAGAGCGGGATGACCGCCAGCCCGGAGGTATCGGCAGGCGGCCGGAGGATGGCGATGTCGACGCCGCCGTCCCGCACCTCGGCCGCCGCGTCCGCGGCCTGGACGGCCCGCAACTCCAGCAGTGCCTCCGGGCGGCGCTGCGCCCAGGTCCGGGCCCACTTCGCCGGCGTTGCTCCCGGGACGTATCCCACGGTGAGCGAGGTCCGGGTCACCACGCCAGGCTACCGATAGGCTCGAGCCATGAGCAGGCCGAACTCGCAGTCCATGAAGCCCGCCACCGCGGCGAAGAAGCTCGATGTGTACCTGCCCGCCACCCCGGAAGAATTCCAGCAGAATCCCATCACCCGCGACGAGCTCGCTGCTCTGCAGGCCGATCCCCCACAGTGGCTGAAAGACCTGCGCAAGGACGGCCCGCACCCGAAGAACCTCGTCGCAGCCAAGCTGGGCGTGTCGATCGCCGGCCTCGCGCGGGGCGGGGTCACCGAGGCACTGACCACCGAGCAGATCGATGCGCTGCTCGACGATAAGCCGGAGTGGCTGGTCGCCGAACGAGAGAGCTACCAGAACGTGCTGCGCGAGGAGAGACGCCTGAAAGCACAACGCGCGGACAAGACCCGGTGAGGGCCGATCCAGCATCGCCCGTCTAATCCTGAGTCGACCGGCCCAGGGGCAAGGCACGGGCGCCCTTTCACACCACGGGAAATAACGTGACATGTCACCTTGTTGTGCCGGGCGGAACGCGACGGACGTTCCCCGACAACAGGAGCATGAGATGTCCCCACTTGCAGGAAAAACAGCACTGGTCACCGGCGGTACGTCGGGCATCGGCTACGCGACCGCCCGGGCGTTCGCCGATGCAGGGGCGAAGGTGTTCATCACGGGTCGCACCGAACAGCGGGTCCAGGATGCCGCCACGTCCCTCGGAAGCGGCGTGGTCGGTGTGGCCAGTGACGTCACCGCATCGGCGGATCTGGACCGATTGATCGATGTCATTCGCGAGGGCGGTACCGGACTCGACATCGTCTTTGCCAACGCCGGCGGCGGTGAGTACGTGACTCTCGAGGAGGAAACCCCCGAGCACCTCGCCGACACGTTCAATCGCAACGTCGGCGGGACGGTGTTCACGGTGCAGAAGACGCTGCCGCTGCTCTCCCCCGGCGCCTCGATCGTGCTGGCCGGTTCCAGTGCGGCCACCCGTGGCACCCCGGCGTTCGGCGCCTATGCCGCGTCCAAAGCCGCGATCCGGTCGTTCGGTCGAACCTGGGCGACGGAGCTGGCCGACCGCGGAATCCGCGTCAACACCGTCATTCCCGGTCCGATCATGACACCGGGGCTGCACGGCTTGGAGGCCGACGAGGAGCAGCGCCAGGGCATGTTGGACGGCCTGGCGTCGAACCCGATGAAGCGCATCGGCGACCCCGAGGAGTTGGCCGCGGCGGTCGTGTTTCTCGCCTCGGACGCAAGCAGTTTCATGACCGGTTCCGAGGTCGTCGTCGACGGTGGCATCAACCAGGTCTAGACGTCCGGACGCGGCAGAGTACCCTCGCGCAACAATCCCTCGTGCACGGTGGCGAGGATGTCGGCGAGGGTTTCCTCGCGCTCGGGATCCAGGTCGGCGAAGAAGGTACGACGCACCCACTCGGCATGCACCGGAGCGGCGCGCACGAGCAAGTCCCAGCCCTGCTCAGACAGGACGATGAACGTGCCCCGACCATCGGTTTCCGACGCCAAACGGTCGACGAGGCCACGTCTCGCCATCCGCACGAGGTGGTGCGACAGTCGGCTGCGCTCCCACCCGATCACCGTCGCCAGCGATGTCACCTGTAGGCGGCGGTCCGGTGCGCGCGACAGCGCGTTGAGCACCGTGTAGTCGTACAGCGAGAGTCCGCATTCGGCCCGGAGGTGATGGTTCATCTCGTACTCGAGCCGATGATAGACGCGCATGTAGTTCAGCCACGCACGTTGCTGGATCGGTGTCAGTGGATAGTCTGAAGAATCGGTCATCGCGACTTCACCGGCTGCCGAGAGTGCGCGCACGGTAGCGCGAGGCGACTCGGCACTACCGTGTGTGCACTTTCGCGGGTCACAGCATGCAGGACACGCAGCCCTCGACTTCGGTTCCCTCCAAAGCCATCTGACGCAGCCGGATGTAGTACAGCGTCTTGATGCCCTTGCGCCACGCGTAGATCTGCGCCTTGTTCACGTCGCGGGTGGTGGCGGTGTCCTTGAAGAACAGCGTCAGGCTCAGCCCCTGGTCGACGTGCTGGGTGGCCGCGGCGTAGGTGTCGATGACCTTCTCGTAGCCGATCTCGTAGGCGTCCTGGAAGTACTCCAGGTTCTCGTTGGTCATGTACGGCGCCGGATAGTAGACGCGGCCGATCTTGCCTTCCTTGCGGATCTCGACCTTGCTGGCGATCGGGTGGATCGAGCTGGTCGAGTGGTTGATGTAGCTGATCGATCCGGTCGGCGGGACCGCCTGCAGATTCTGGTTGTAGATGCCGTGGACCTGCACCGATTCCTTGAGCCGCTCCCAGTCCTGCTGGGTCGGGATGCGGATGCCGGCATCGGCGAACAGCGCGCGCACCTTGTCGGTCTTGGGCTCCCACACCTGAGCGGTGTACTTGTCGAAGAACTCGCCGCTGGCGTACTTCGAGCGCTCGAAGCCCTTGAAGTGGGTCCCCCGCTCGATCGCGATGCGGTTCGATGCCCGCAGCGCGTGGTAGAGCACGGTGTAGAAGTACATGTTGGTGAAGTCCACACCTTCTTCGGAGCCGTAGAAGATGTGCTCACGCGCCAGATAGCCGTGCAGGTTCATCTGCCCGAGACCGATGGCGTGAGAGTCATTGTTGCCCTGCTCGATCGACGGCACCGACGTGATGTGCGTCTGGTCGCTCACCGCGGTCAGCGCCCGAATGGCCACCTCGATGGTCTGCGCGAAGTCCGGTGAGTCCATCGCCTTGGCGATGTTCAGCGACCCCAGATTGCACGAGATGTCCTTGCCCACCTTGGCGTAGGACAGGTCGTCGTTGAACTCCGAGGGCGTCGAGACCTGCAGGATCTCCGAGCACAGGTTGGAGTGGGTGATCTTGCCGTCGATGGGGTTGGCCCGGTTCACCGTGTCCTCGTACATGATGTACGGGTAGCCCGACTCGAACTGCAGCTCGGCGAGCGTCTGGAAGAACTCGCGGGCCTTGATCTTGGTCTTGCGGATGCGGCTGTCGTCGACCATCTCGTGGTACTTCTCGGTGACCGAGACGTCGGCGAACGGGATGCCGTAGACCCGCTCGACGTCATAGGGCGAGAACAGGTACATGTCCTCGTTCTTCTTGGCCAGCTCGAACGTGATGTCCGGGATCACGACGCCGAGGCTCAGTGTCTTGATCCGGATCTTCTCGTCGGCGTTCTCCCGCTTGGTGTCCAGGAACCGGTAAATGTCGGGATGGTGGGCGTGCAGGTACACCGCTCCGGCACCCTGACGGGCACCGAGCTGGTTGGCGTAGGAGAACGAGTCCTCGAGCAGCTTCATGATCGGGATGACACCCGAGCTCTGGTTCTCGATGTTCTTGATCGGTGCGCCGTGCTCGCGAATGTTGGTCAGCAACAACGCAACCCCGCCGCCACGCTTGGACAGCTGCAGCGCCGAGTTGATGGAGCGCCCGATGGACTCCATGTTGTCCTCGATGCGCAGCAGGAAGCAGCTCACCGGCTCACCGCGCTGCTTCTTGCCGGCGTTGAGGAACGTCGGGGTGGCGGGTTGGAAGCGGCCGTCGATGATCTCGTCGACCAGTCGCTCGGCCAGCGTGGTGTCACCCGCCGCCAGCGACAGGGCCACCATGACGACGCGGTCCTCGAAGCGCTCCAGGTAGCGCTTCCCGTCGAAGGTCTTCAGGGTGTAGGACGTGTAGTACTTGAACGCGCCGAGAAAGGTCGGAAACCGGAACTTCTTGGCGTACGCGCGATCCAGCAGCGTCTTGACGAAGTTGCGGGAGTACTGGTCGAGCACCTCGCGCTCGTAGTAGTTCTTCTGGACCAGGTAGTCGAGCTTCTCGTCCTGATTGTGGAAGAACACGGTGTTCTGGTTGACGTGCTGCAGGAAGAACTCGCGCGCGGCGAGGACGTCCTTGTCGAACTGAATCCTGCCCTCGGCGTCGTACAGGTTCAGCATCGCGTTGAGCGCGTGGTAATCCGTTTCGCCGGGGAGCGCGTGCGCGCCGTCGGTGGTTACAGGCTCTGCAGCTGTGACGGTTGGTGGCACGTCTGTTCCTTCCAGAAATCTTCCAGTCCGGCACGGACGGCATCCACGTCGTCCGGGGTTCCCATGAGTTCGAAGCGATAGAGGTACGGCACCGCACACTTGCGGGAGATCACGTTGCCCGCATAGGCGAACTCGGCGCCGAAATTGTTGTTCCCCCCGGCGATGACGCCGCGGAGCAACGACCGGTTGTGCTCGTTGTTCAGAAACGCGATGACCTGCTTGGGCACATAGCCACCGCTGTTGATGTCCGGCGTGGCCTTCCCACCGCCGTAGGTGGGCACCACCAGCACGTAGGGCTCATCGACCTCGATGCGCCCGTGCAGCGGGATTCTGGTGACCTGCTCGGCGGGCAGCCCCAGCTTCACGACGAAGCGGTGGGTGTTCTCGGACACGCTGGAGAAGTAGACGAGATGACTCACAATGACTCCTCGAGATCGGTTCCGGGCCCGCCGGCAGGGGGACGGATCAGGCAGACGCTGCGGCGACGCCGGCGAGCGCCTTGATCCGATCGGGACGGAAGCCCGACCAGTGCTCGCCGCCCGCGACCACCACGGGCGCCTGCAGGTGGCCCAGCGCCATCACGTAGTCGCGGGCTTCGTCGTCGAGGCTGATGTCGACGACGTCATAGGCGATGCCCTGCTTGTCGAGGGCCTTGTAGGTCGCGTTGCACTGCACGCAGGCGGGCTTGGTGTACACGGTGACGGATGCGGGCTGAGTCATCTGCGCTACGGCTCCTGTCGAGAATGAGGCGAGTCAACGGCTGGTGCTGGCAACTGGTCGGATGGTGCGTCCCACTGAGGTTCAGCGGCCCGTCGGCCCGTGAAATTCCTGGCCGTCCGGGCCACGCTCCGCCGGGCCGGTAGGCCGACTCCGCCGGATCTGGTGACTCCGGCCGACCACCAGATCTTGGGGGTCCGTCGGTGTTCGAAACACTACACCTAGTGTCCGACATTGCGAAGGGATACAAGATGTTCTGAATGACATTTCTGAAATTCCCAGGTCGTAAGCCTGCGACCAGCGCGGCATCCGGCGTGTCGCGCGTCACATCGGCGTGTCGGGAAGCCACAAGGGATGTGTAGCAGTAGCCACCGACACGACACGGACCCCAGGTCCCGCCGCCGGAACCGCACAGCAAACACTTCGCCGCCACCGGACCGTGAGAGGTAGGCAGCATTTGCCGCGTTCAGCCACCTGCGCACTCCACTCGGTGGCGTCCCAGCGGGGCCACCGGGCCAGAGGCGGCAACGTCGACTCGGACGATGAGCGTCAGTCGGCCTCGGCCAGCAGCTTGCCCACGATGTCGCGCAGGCGGCCGGTGACCTCGGCGTTCTCCCGCGGATGCCGGTCCCCCAGCTCGGCGGTCGGCAACGACAACTTCAGGTCCTCGACCACCCGCGCACCGGCGAGGCCGAAGGACTTGCGGGTCTCGTCGTGTGCCCAGACGCCGCCGTAACGGCCGTGCGCCGCGCCGACGACGGCCAGCGGCGTGCCCTTGATCGCCCCGTCGCCGAACGGGCGGGACAACCAATCGATCGCATTCTTCAACACCCCGGGCACGCTGCCGTTGTATTCGGGAGTGACGACCAGTACGGCGTCGGCGTGCGCGCCGGCTTCGCGCAGCGCCCGCGCCGGTTCCGGCACGGCCGGTCCGTCGATGTCCTCGTTGTAGAAGGGAACCGCGCCGAGCCGGTCGAATACTGTCACCTGCACGCCGGCCGGCGCCGATTCCGCGGCCAGTTCCGCCAGTTGGCGGTTGACCGAGGCAGCCCGCAGGCTTCCCACCAGCACCAGCACCGTCGCGTTCGCGTTCTCCGTCACGTCCACCCTCCACTCGCTCGTCATCGTCCCCACTAACCGGACTTGAGTCCGAATTATTCCGGCTGGGATAGAGTTGTCAGGTGCCTGTGTCTGACCGGTTGCCGACGCTGACGGTGAGCGAAGCCGGCCCGCCCGAGCGGGGCGACGCCGCCCGCAACCGGGCGCTGCTACTGCAGGCCGCGCGCCGGCTGGTCGACCAGCGCGGCGCCGAGGCGGTCACCACCGACGACATCGCCGCGGCGGCCGGTGTGGGCAAGGGCACGCTGTTTCGCCGCTTCGGCAGCCGCGCCGGCTTGATGGTGGTGCTCCTCGACGAGGACGAGAAGGCCCAGCAGCAGGCCATCCTGTTCGGTCCTCCGCCTCTGGGTCCGGGCGCACCTCCCCTCCAGCGCCTGCTCGCCTACGGTCGCGAACGCCTGAAGTTCGTCGACACCCACCATGCCCTGCTCTCCGACGTCAACCGCGATCCGCAGATGCGGTTCAACGCGCCGATGACCTTGCACCACAGCCATATCCGGCTGCTGCTCGAGAGCGCGGGCACATCCGGAGATCTCGACACCCAGGCCACCGCACTGCTCGACCTGCTCGACGCCGATTACGTGCGGCACGAGCTCACCGACCGCGGCCGCAGCCTGGCCGACCTCGGTGATGCGTGGGAGACGGTGGCGCGCAAGCTCTGCGGGACATGACCCCCGCCGGCGGACCGTGGATCCTACACGTCGACGTCGACGCTTTCCTCGCCTCGGTCGAGCTGCAGCGCCATCCCGAACTCGCCGGCCTGCCGGTCATCGTCGGCGGTAGCGGCGACCCGTCCGAGCCGCGCAAGGTGGTCACGTGTGCCTCCTACGAGGCACGTACCTACGGCGTCCATGCCGGCATGCCGCTCCGGAGGGCCGCCCGGCGCTGTCCCGACGCGACATTCCTGCCGTCCGATCCCGCGGCCTACGACGCCGCCTCCGAGCAGGTGATGGGTCTGCTGCGCGACCTGGGCCATCCTGTCGAGGTGTGGGGGTGGGACGAGGCCTATGTGGGCGGTGACCTCGTCGAGCTGCGCGAAGCCGTTGACCTCGCCGGTTGCATCCAGGAACTCGTCACCGCCGAGACCGGTCTGACATGTTCGGTGGGGATCAGCGACAACAAGCAGCGCGCGAAGGTCGCCACCGGATTCGGCAAGCCGGCGGGCATTTACGCCCTGACCGACGAGAACTGGATGGCCACCATGGGTGACCGTGCTGTCGACGCGCTGTGGGGCGTCGGACCGAAGACCGCGAAGAAACTCGCCGCCATGGGTATCACCACCGTCGCCGAGTTGGCCGGTACGGACGCGGCGATCCTGACGTCGGCATTCGGCCCGACGACGGGGCTGTGGATCCTGCTGCTGGCTAAGGGCGGCGGTGAGGACACGGTCAGCGCGAAACCGTGGGTGCCACGTTCACGCAGCCATGTCGTCACCTTCCCCGCCGATCTCACCGACCGCGCCGAGATGGCCGACGCAGTCACCGACCTCGCCCACCGCACACTGGCCGAGGTCGTCGAACAGCACCGCACCGTCACCCGCGTCGCGGTCACCGTCCGCACCGCCACATTCTTCACCCGTACCAGGATCCGCAAGCTCGACGTGCCCACCACCGACCCCGGCTCGATCGTCACCACGGCTCTGGCGCTGCTCGATCTGTTCGAGCTGGACCGGCCGGTGCGCCTGCTCGGAGTGCGACTGGAGTTGGCGATGCCCGCCCCCACGGCAGCCCCCAGAGTGGTCGCCGGTGATGTCGCCGGGGACCGCTAGCGTCGCAACCATGCTGCAGACGGTCGCGATCCGGGGCTACCGGTCGTTGCGCGAGTTGGTGGTGCCGCTGCGCAGGCTCACCGTCATCACCGGCGCCAACGGCACCGGCAAGTCGTCGCTGTACCGGGCACTGCGCCTGCTGGCCGATTGTGGGCGTGGCGAGGTGATCGGGTCCTTCGCCCGTGAGGGCGGCGTCGCTTCGGCGTTGTGGGCCGGCCCGGAACACCTCGGTGGTGCGCGTCGGACCGGTACCGCCGAAGGCGGTCCCCGTACTCGTTCGGTGTCCATCGAACTCGGTTACGCCTCCGACGATTTCGGCTATCTGGTGGATCTGGGCCTGCCGCAGGCCAAGGAGACCGCATTCGGACGCGACCCCGAGGTCAAACGCGAGGTGATCTTCTCCGGGCCCGCGGCCCGGCGCGCGACGACGCTGGTGCGCAGGACGCGCGGATACGTCGAGGTCGCAGCCGATGCCGGACACGGCTTCGACGAGCTCGTCCGCGACCTGCCTGCGCATCGAAGTGTCCTGGCCGACTGGGCGGGCGCGGCCCCGGAGCTGGTCATGGTGCGGGAGCGACTGCGCGACTGGCGGTTCTACGACGGCTTCCGGGCCGACACCCACGCGCCGTCGCGACGGCCTCAGGTCGGCACCCGGACCCCGGTGCTCGCCGATGACGGCGCCGACCTGGCCGCGGCCGTGCAGACGATCATCGAGACCGGCACCGATGATCTCGCCCGCGCCGTGGCCGACGCGTTCGATGGTGCGACGGTGTCGGTGGCGGTCAACGATGGCCTGTTCGACCTGCAGCTGCACCAGCGGGGCATGCTGCGCCCGTTGCGCAGCGCCGAGATCTCTGATGGCACGTTACGTTTTCTACTGTGGGCGGCTGCGCTGTTGAGCCCGCAGCCACCCTCGCTGATGGTGCTCAACGAGCCCGAGACCTCTCTGCATCCCGAATTGGTCCGGCCCCTGGCGGCGCTGATCGCGTCGGCCGCCACCCGCACCCAGCTGATCGTCGTGACGCACTCGCCGACGCTGCGCGAGTGCTTGGACGCCGCACCGCTCGGCTCCGAGGACAGTGACGCATGGGAGCTCGAACTCTACAAAGACTGGGGCGAAACCCGGATCGCCGAGCAGGGGCTGCTCACCACACCGCCGTGGGACTGGGGCACGCGCTGAACCTCAGCGGCGTTGCGGCTTCGGCGTCAACGCCGTTGCGGCTTCGCCTTCTTCGGCCTCAACACCCGGGTGAATACGAGATTCACCTGCTTCATCGCGATGCTGTAGGGCCACCACATCGTCCGCTTGAACAGGTACAGCGCGCGGATGTCGGGCGAGGTGTAGATCAGGTACCGGTTCTTGGCGACGCCCCGCAAGATCTTCTCGGCGGCGTGTTCCGGGGACACCGCGTGACCGGAGAACCGTCCGGTCCACTTGCGTACCTGCGGATCCTCGCGGTCGACCCCGGCGATGTGCACGGTGTCCACCAGCGGGGTCTGCACCGCCCCGGGCACCACGACGGACACCCCGATGCGGTGACGGGCGAGATCGAACCGCAACACCTCCGAGAGACCGCGCAGGCCGTACTTGCTCGCCGAGTAGGCGGCATGCCAGGGCAGAGCGACCAGCCCGGCCGCCGACGACACGTTCACCAGGTGCCCGCCGCGGCGCGCCTCGATCATGGGCGGCACTAAGTTCTCGATGACGTGGATCGGGCCCATCAGGTTGATGTCGATCATCGACTTCCAGTCCCGATGGGTCAGCTTGTCCACCGTGCCCCAGGCCGACACCCCGGCGATGTTCATCACCACGTCCATCGCGGGCCCACTGGCGTGGATGTCCGCCGCGAACGCGGCGACCTCGTCGACGTCGGAGATGTCGAGCACGCGGTGAGCTGCCACCACCGCCCCCAGTGCGCGGGCGTCGGCGACCGTCGCGGCCAACCCCTCGGCGTTGCGGTCGGTCAGGTAGAGCTCCGCACCCTCGACAGCCAGCCTCAGCGCGGTCGCACGGCCGATCCCGCTCGCCGCGCCGGTCAGGAAGCAGCGCTTCCCCGCAAAACCGGTGCTGAATCCGCGTTTCGAGCCGCTTTGCTGCGCCATGACAGCCGACCCTACCGGCGACCCACCATCAGCTCGTCACGTCGTCACGGCCCCACAGGCCGTACTGCCACAACCGCTGGACGATCTCCACGGCATGCGAAGGGTCCTGATCGCGACCGACGAAAGCACTGTCGTGGGACAGGGTCATCGACGTCACCGCGGTCAGGGTCCGCACCAACGCCCGGATGTCCGGTGACACCGGCCGCGCGCCGGTGTCCTGACTGACCAGGCCGACGATCTTGTCGACCACGGTGTCCTGGAAGTCGTCCATGATCTCGCGGATCTGCGCGTCGGTGCTGCGAGCCAGACTGCACGCAGCCATGATCGGGTCGTTCGACGCGAACACTGCCGCGGCGTAACCCACCATGCGTTCGGCGAACTCCGAGGGGGACTCGTCCGGCTCTCGCGGGGCGAAATCGTGGGTGAGCTTGTCGAGCTCTTCCATCGCGTCGGCGACGATCACCGCGAGCACGGCGTATTTGGACTCGAAGTAGAAGTAGAAGCCCGAACGTGCGACGCCGGCCCGCTCGCTGATGGTGCTGACGGACAGCTCTGCGAACGAGCGCTCCTCGAGCAGCTCGCGGACCGCAGTGATGATCGCCTCACGCTGCCGGTCGCCGCGGCTCTGGCGGGTGTCGTTGGGTTCGGCAGTCATGGCCTAGACCTTCGCACCACGACTCGCGCCCGGCCAAACTTGACATGCGTCAAGTCGGGCTACCAGGATGAGCGCAGGTGACATCGACCACAGTATGCCCGCTCAGGAGCGTGTGATGACGACGATCAGCAGCACTGATTACTGGATTGACCAGGCCAAACGACGGCTGAAGCCGACCCCGGTGACCATCCCGGGGATGGGTTCGGTGGAGAAGCGCCTGCTGGCGCACGATTTCAAGGAGATCACGCTGGCCGAGCCACCGGCCGGCAGTGGCCTCAAGGCCGTGAAGGGCGACCAGGGTCTGCCGATCCTCGCTCACATGATCGAGATGTTCCGCGGCGGACCGGACTTCATCCTGCACCAGTACCGCAAGTGGGGCCCCATCTACTACTCGGGCTCGCAGGTACTGCCCGCGGTGGGTGCGCTGGGACCCGACGCCACGCAGGCCGTCTTCTCCAACCGCAACAAGGACTTCTCACAGCGCGCCTGGGATCCCGTGATTGGGCCGTTCTTCGAGGGCGGGCTCATGCTGCGCGACTTCGACGATCACATGTACCACCGCCGGATCATGCAGGAGGCATTCACCCGCAGCCGCCTGACCGGATACGTCGAGCACATCGACTCGGTGGCCTCATCCGTGATCGCCCACGACTGGGTCGCCGACGATCCTCGCTTCCTGTTCTATCCCCACGTCAAGGAGCTGACCCTCGACATCGCGTCGGTGGTGTTCATGGGGCATCAGGCCGGCACCGACAAGGAACTTGTCACCACGGTCAATGAGGCATTCACCACCACCACG
>MDTC01190873.1_pt1 | contig 19991 bp, 21 predicted proteins | sample 811181 | NCBI WGS metagenome assembly MDTC01 (sample SAMN05326644, study PRJNA326480) | marine metagenome | isolation source: seawater | place: Pacific Ocean: North | collected 2011 | reverse complement strand
CATCCTTGCCCATCATAGTTTGTTGGGACTGCATGCTGTCGTAAGCATCCAGTTCATCTAACGGAGATTGGTACTGCTGAGGGTACTGCTGAGGGTACTGCTGTTGGGCGGGCTGCTGCTGAGCCGGCTCCTGCTGGGCAGGCTGAGGATACTGCTGTTGGGCAGGCTGTTGCGGAGTAAACGGCTGATATGGCCGCTGAGACGGTTTCGTCAAGAACTCGTCTATGCCGTTTTCTTCGTCCTTGCGATACCGATCGGCACCCAGGTCAAGTGTGTCGTCCCACCAAGCCATAAGTACCTCCGATTATCTTCGCGATGCGTCGTCCCACCAGTTTTCGTCTAGGTCATCCACCATAGCGGCGGGGACAAACGGCAAAGCTGCTCCGTGTTTTTTTAAATTACTAGATTTTGCTAATGCGTCGTCCCACCAGTTTGCGCCGAAGTCATCTAAGGTGGGCTGTCTTCGCCCTTTTGGTTGCATCCACTGCGGCCAGTTTTTTGAAACGGGTACTTGAACGCCTGGGGCGCCCGGAGGTGCGGAAGGCATTGCCTCGGAGTACGGGTTATTCGGTCTAGTATTCTGGAGTCTGGGCCGGCTACCGGGCATGTTGAATACGTCGTCGGCCTGGGGTCTGCGCGGTCCGCCGGGCATACCTTGCCTAGGGCTATTTGGCCCTCCCGGCATGGAAAAGTTAGGACGGGCGTTATCCAAACGAGGCTGTTTGTTGCTTAGTCGAGGCTGCCCGGGACGTGGTCCGGAATTGGATAGCTGTTTCGGTGGCCTTGGTGGATTATAGGGGGAGGCTTTAGAAAAAGGTGTAGATTGTCTTCCCGCGCCCGGCATAGTGAAATTACCTACTCTGTTGGGTAATCCTAACTGAGCGGGGGGTTTTGGAAATTTAGGTTTGACTTTGCCCCTGCTCGCCAACCATAGGGCCAAGGCGCCGCCGGTGAGTCCGATTTGCGCCCACGGTGCCGTGCTTCCTCCGAAGCCTAGACTTTCATCGCCTGACTTAGGGGTGGGCGAGGTGCCGGGACCGGGTTTGGGGGTAGGGCTAGGGTCGTCTAGACTTGGAGGTTTGTCGGTAAATGGAGTTCTTTTGAGTTTGAAGTCGTCAAGTTCGCCTCTGGTGTAGGCCATGATCCATTTCATTTTGTCTTGCTCGCTCCACGCACCCTCAATCCCTTTGGAAGCCTTCCAGTCGTCGATCAAATCCTGGTGGCTGTCTACGACATTGCTGCGGTTTTCTAAATCTTTTAGCTTTTGGTGGTATTTGCCGATCTGATGAGTGTCTACGTCACCTTGCAAAGCTTGACGCAATGCGACCTGATCAATGCCGTGGGCTGGGTCGTTAGGAAATAAAGAAGGGTCGAAGTTCTTGTGGTCCGCCATGCCCCCCTCTAAAAATTCTCGGGCAGTTTTCCAAGAATCTAAGCGGTCGATATTTGGGTCGAGGCTTTCAGGGGGTTGGCCGGGGAGTGTTTGGCCACCCCCTTGGGTCACCCGCGCACGAGCCAATTCTATCGCCTGTACGTAGTCTTCATAGCTACCATCCGACACCGTCTCAAATTCTTCCTTCGTGGGCATTCTGCCCAGCCTCTCCTCCAGTTCCATGAGTTCTCTCGGTTGGTGGCCGGCTTCTACGACCGTGGCATTCTCCGACTTTTCCTCGTCATCGAAGGGGTTGTCCAGGGGCCCGCTCGCCATGCCGACGCCGGCGATAGTTGCGGGATAGGTGGCTCCTTTCAACCTTTCCTTCCAACCTATTTTGGAGGGGGATATATTAAATTTGTTTTTAAGCTGCTTTGCGCTAGTGGTACCTCGTGCGCCGAAGCCCGTCTTACCTACTATTTCTCTCATGTAGCGGTCAAGCGCGGGTTTTCCGCCCGTCTTAAACGTTTTGAGTAGCGCGGGCAAAGACGTCATCGCGATTTTGCCGGCCTTGAATGCCGGATAGGAAAACACAGCATTCCAGAAATCTTCGCCGCCGCCCTCCGTGAAATCAAAGGGATTGACGCGCCACTCTTTCTCCTTCCCGTCGTTATTCCCCATTAAATCCTCTATCTGGTCGCCTATGGCGCTGCCGAGCTTCATGGGGGAAGCTGCAGTCCAGTCGGCTGCCGTTTTTCCAATCCTTTGCAACCAGTTGTCGTCATCGTCGATTTTTGACCACGGGTCTATCCAGTCCTCATTAAATTGCTCGCCGCGAGTTTTGTCACCGGACTCAGAGCCCTGACGAGCGGCGTTGATGCGCTCTGCCTCCATAATGTCCGCGGGGGACATGTCCTTATGATACCATTTTCCGTTTACCTGTTGGGTCATTGTTTCTTCGAACATATAGATACCTTAGTTATAGTTAATTGCGGCTACAACCGCTTGTGCGCCCTCATTTGGGCTAGCGGTAACCGCATAAATCCATCAGGGCACAAAAGACCGGGGTTCTTTCGAAGCATGCGTGTGGAGAGCTTCTTTTTCTTGGGTAGTCTGTATGTAGAAGCTAAATCCAAATTGTATAACGCAATGGCGGCGGCAAGTACGTGGTCGTCGTGGTGACCGGGAGCCGCTGTAGGCTTTCCCCGGTCATTTACCACGAAAACCTTCATCTCATGCAAGATATCCTTGTCGGGTATATCAAAATTTCCTTCCATTAATTCCGCAGCCATGTGGTCGATTACCGTCTTTCGGGTTATCTTGTCCGTAGACCATCCGAAACTCTTTTCGACCATTCCGCTGGAGTCGTTGACCTTTCTCCGGCGGTATACGCTCAAACCCATCTCCAATAAATACTTCAACAAGGCTAATCCGCTGTTGTTAACCTCGGGGACGATGAATGCGCCACCGTACCAACGCGCAGCTCCTTCAACCTCCTGCGCCAAAACCCCGATATCTAGCCGAGAATGATGCACGGCTACCAGCCTAGCGACGTGCCAGTCACCGTGCCAATCCTCGAAAGGAGCTCGCCATACCTGCACACTGTGAAAATCGGGGTCGGCGGCCAAACCCTGCATCTGTTGGTCTTCGCCCGTACACGTGTCTACCGATATTAAGTACTTCGAGTCGTGTTCCGGTTCGTCATACACTCTCCAGTTTCCACCTAAATCCTTTCTAAAAGACCCTTTGTTCCCCTCCTGCACCGACATTACGCCAATTTGGTAATCCTGGGACTTAGAGTGCTTAACCATGTCGTTCAAACTTTCCATATGAAACCTTGGACGGCTCGACATGAGGAAACATTCTTCGGGATCGCTCGGATATTCCTGGCGAAACTTACTTACGTCACCGTTACATTTGTCTTGTAGCACTCTGCGACGCCAGTGGAGGTTCTCATACGTCACGTCAAACCGCTCCAACTCCGACTTTTCGTCGTCGGACATCGTGTCTTTAAATTCCTGCAGTTCTTTTTTGTTCTTAAAAGGTATCACCGAGTCCTCGAACTCGAACCACGCCGCAAATATCTTCGCCCATTCGTTGTCTTGCACCCATGTTCGGTAAAACCAACCGGCGGGCCCGTTGGGCGTGGAGTCGGCAACAACGAGAGAAACGTTGTCTCCGTCGTACAAAGACTGCAAATACCCCAGTGCAGGGTCTCTTTCCCCGCCCAATGGCCAAAAAGCCACCTCAGTCATGTTACCAACCTGAATCGTGCCGGATCTACCCGCATTCTTAGATCCTGCGGTCTCCTTGCCGTAGGCGCTTGAACTGGACAATTTGATCAAATCCGCTAAGTTTCCTCCGTCTTCCAAGTTTACTCCGGTCTCGTCCCAAGGAAACATGTCGTTTTCCGCATATCGACGGTATATCTCGAACACTTTGTCCGATGTTCCGGCTATATCGCCCATCAAAGAGCCGCTTAGGTTCTCATGCTTACGCATATGATGGTAAGTCAACGCCTGCGCGCATGTGGAAGCACCCTTCTGGCGGGGCTTCAAAATGATCATTTTACACGGTTTTTGCTCTAACTGACATTCGCGATAGTGAGCAAACATCTTTCTCTGTAAAACATTAGGTTCAGGCTTTATGTTTCGGCCACGCTTGTCTTTAATCATCGCAAACGTGCTAAACCAAACCTCGGGGTCGACCCGAATCAAGTCAGCCAATTGCTGGTCTTTGTCCGTCATCGCGAAAGAGGGAAGGGGTACGATTTAAGGGGGCCTTTTTTGATGGTGTAGTCGGGGGAGTACCTTTTGTAAGGGGGTTTCCAATCCGAATCGTATGGGTTATCGGGGGTTTCTTTCGGCCGCGTATACTGTTTCAGTGTTTGCGGATCCACGGAATATTCTACTTTAGCGGGATCCATAAGGTTGTTCACCCCCTGTCTAAGTTTAAACAGCCCGCGTTCGAGTAAGCCTTCTCTAGGTTCCTCAAGATAGTCGTGACCAAGCCCGTGCATCCGTACGTGGGGTTTTTTATCCACAGTCTCATCTCCCGAAATTATGTCAAAGGTGTCTTGAGTGTGCACGCGACCCCCTTGATCTTTAGAATCTTGTGACATATACATTTGTCCTAGTGTCGGGGTGTATACAGGGGTGCTAGGGTTAACCCTAGAGTTCTCGTCCATTTCTCGGGCTAGAGAATGATTAATATGATGAGAATATAATTTTCCGGGGGCTTCGTTCAAATTGGGAGTGAATGTCTTATGTTTACCTGGTACACGGCTCCATAAGGCTTTGTTTACGGACTCGTGGCCGGGCCTGTCCGGTAAATCAAAACCTTCCCGCCACAATTTCTGCGCTCCGTACTCTTGAGGGAATTCAGCTACCTGTTCAGGCGTAGCCACCGGGTAGATAGGCTGATCCGCATAAACCGACCATGCGGCATTTGGGATGCCTATTTCACCGATGTTTTTCATTAAATCCTTATAGTTGTAATAACCGCTTTCGGGATCTATTAAATTGGTCATCGCCCTCCCCACTTGAGGTCTTGCGGTATGTACCGCAAGGTCCTTCAAGGTTTTTCCCGCTTCGTCCAAAGTCGTGGGGCCCGGGTAGTTGCGACTATACTTCCCCAAGGGTGGTTGGTAATTAAACCCCTTGCGATACTTCTTGCCTGCTTGGTCCAATAGGGACGGCACGGGTGGCGGCGGGGGGTACGCGCGGGAGCTGGACGACGTTTCGTCGTATCCGAAAGGCTCTAGCTCGTATTCTTGGTCGGTCATCAGCACTTCCAACGTCTTCGAGCGGCTTTACCCCGCTCACCCTTCCAACTTTTGGATCGTGAGCAGAATGCTTTTCTACGTTTGGCTGCTTTGCTACCTTTTTTGACCTTGCCCGTGACCGCCGTTTTGAGCTTAGACCCGGGGTTAGCTCTTCGATACGCAGCTACACCCTTTTTAGTCATACCGGCACCCGCTTTTGCGGTGCGGTAGTTCGCACCCTTGCCCTTGGTGGTTTTAGGGATTCGCTTACTCGGCTTTCTTTTAACCGCCATCGGAATTAGCGTTTACTTTTTCCTGCCCGATTTTTTTTAAGCATACGGCTTTTCATTACTTTACGGCCCTTAGCCATAGGTTTTTTCTTCATTCCTTTTCTTCCTCTCATGATGAGTTTCTTTCTTTTATATGGTTAATGTCTGGTTTTGTGTAGTTACGGTAGTAACCGCGGTTGAAAATAGATTTTGATGATTTTGACAGGTGTTTAAGCGACTGTATTAGAATTAGCGCATATTCGGGAGCGCCATTGCCCTCAAATTCCTCAAGCGATTCGTCTGCCGGGTGGTCCGGGTGAAACCCTATAGCCCATATGCCATTGTGACTTTCGTTCAGATTATCCAACCACTGGTCAAACTTCTCTGCCGACATCTTTTTGTAATCCGTCCAAGCCACGACATCCACTGAATCATCATCGGGGCATTCCTTTTTTATTTGTATGCAGTCACTTATCCCTGCTGTTACGTGCATTCTAACTTTATTCTGCATCCATGCTTTTTTTGCATACGGGCAGGGGGGTAATCCGTTGAATTCATCACTAGGCACTTCCAGTACCTTTTCAGACCAATCTCGTATTTCTTCCGCAATGAGCCTGTGGGTGACATGTATCGTAGGCTCGTCCATTATATTCACTTTGATTGACCTTTGTTCAAAGCTCGGGCAATTTTTGCGCGTTTACGGACTTCCACGCCCGTGTTTATCTTCTTAATTGTGTCTAAATCCCACATTACTTATTCCTGGGGTGGTTGCCTGTACCGAATTTTTTCTTCTTCTTCTTTCCCCCAATTTTACGTTTTCCTGATTCGACTTCAGCTGCGATACGCTCGCTTTTAGTCTCAGCGCCTCGTGCTTCAGCAGCTTTTCGCTCGCTGGGGGTCTCTTTAGAAGCAAACTTTTTGGCTTTTTTCCTTAAAAAACGTTGAGCGGCTTCCATACCTTCGTCGGCATTGATAGATTCCGCCTTTTCGGACATTTTAGCGCTCCTGCGAGCGTATCGTTTAGTCTCTTTTCGTTTGTTTTTTTCTAGTGATTTATCCATGGTTTTTAGTCTTCCTCGTCAAAAGGGATTTCTGAATCAAAATCTACCTCGGTTCCACAAAATTGATCAATTACCTGACCAGCTGCCACTGCCATTTCTTCGTCGTCTAAATCCGACTCTTCGTACCAGCGAATAAATACTGACATTAACTCGTTTGCAAATTGGTGGGCTGAATCGTCTCTGTTTTGATTTTTTGGTTTCATCGTTTGTTTGGGTGGTTTTCAGTTCCGTAGTACTGTTTATTGCTCCCAGGCTTCGGATCGGTACAAGTTTTCGGCTCTTCTGCGTTTGTACCATTCCTCTTCGTCTTCGCCAAAAGCAGGGCCGACTTGCTCGCCGTATCCATCGTCATAGTCCGGATCCGTGATGTCTTCATCAACCTCGTAGCCCTCGTCTTGAGCTCCTTGATCGGGCACTCCTTCTACGGGATCGTCTTGGAAGTAATCTTCGCGGGGGTCTCGCCCTGTTTGGTTAGGTGCGTAGTTCCTTCCGCGAGCGCCTCGATCGTTGTTGGGTGCGAAGTTTTGAGCTCCTTGATCGGGCGCCCCTTCTCCAACAATGTTACTGTTAAGCATGTCTTCTCTTTCGGCATCCATCATTTGAGCCTTGAGGTCTTGAGCTCCTTGATCGGGCACCCCTTCTCCAACTGGATTACTATTAAGCATGTCTTCTCTTTCGGCATCCATCATTTGAGCCTTGAGGTCTTGCTGTTGACCTGAAGTCATATTTCCGCCGGGATTCCAACCAACCGCTGAAGAATCCGTAGCAACAGGATTAAAAGGTTCTTGAGCCCCTTGAGCCGGTACTCCTTCTCCAACTATGTTACTGTTAAGCAGCTCTTCTCTTTCGGCATCCATCATTTGAGCTTTGAGGTCTTGCTGTTGACCTGAAGTCATATTTCCGCCGGAATTCCAACCAACCGCTGAAGAATCCGTAGCAACAGGATTAAAAGGTTCTTGAGCTCCTTGAGCCGGTACTCCTTCTCCAACTGGATTACTGTTAAGCAGCTCTTCTCTTTCGATGTCGGGGTTCTCTAAAGGATAATCTTGAGGGTTTCTACTTCCGGGATCTTCCGAGGCTCCTGGGAATGAGGGTGCCCCTGGGGTTCGGCCCGCCGCTACATCGGCTGCGGCAAGCTCGTGATCAGGTAACGGGCCGTCGTCCACTTCGTAATCATCGGGCTGGACACCGCCACCCGCAGCTGGGGTGCCTGGCTGAGCATAGTCCGCTTCAGGCTTACCGAAGTTGCCAGTGCCGCCGCGAGCATCGTAATCTTCGTCGCTTTCGTCTTTATATTGATATGGTGACTTAGTGCCTACGGCGTACGGTAGACGGCCTGCGGCCGCTAGTCGCTTTTGACGCTCTAAATCAAAGTTTCCGGATGTCTTGTTGTTCATACCGGGCTGAATAGGTCTGGAGCGAAATCCCGGGCGGTTGTTCGGGTCTTTGTGGCGAATATTCTGCGGGGCATCAAAAGGATTGTTCTGGGGGCTTGTGCCACCAGCACCACCGAAAGGTCCATGCTTTCCTGTGGCTCCGGCCGCGCCTTGCCTCTGCGGTAACACGACACCGTCTTTTGTGTCTTGCTGGGCGTTCAAATGAGCTTCGGTCTCACGTTTTTGTCTTTCGGCAAATCCTATACCGGCAACCGAGCCGTCTTGGTTTTTTACGGTTTGAGGCATGTTTTTCAAGGCACGCCGTCTGGCGTCTTGATGAACGTTGAAACCAGGGGCGTAAGAGGCGCCTTGGGCGTTATCTTGAGTTCCGTACTGCCCAACTTCCTGCTTTACTTGGTCTTTCTTCTTCCACCCAGTTATTCGGGGCTTGCCGTTTACGGATTCTACAACCGGAGAATACCCCTCGCGAGCACCTCGAATACTTTTTCCCCGATTAGAGAGGGGGTCTATAGATCCCGTCTTAGGGTTGTACCCGGTTTCCCCGCCTTTGTTCCATTTGGGCTCCGCTGTTTGATCCGTTAATTGCTGATTTGTTTTTTTGTAATCGGGAATAGGGTTGCTTTTCTGATTTAACAGCGGATCGGGAGTGTTGACCCTCGGATTACCGTTATTGCGGATGCGGTCATTCCGCTGGGTTGCGGTCATTTTTGACATCCGGTCCTGCTGGTTGGGCACATGGGGAGTGCCGTTGTGTACAGGTCTTGAGCTCGGGGGTGTTTGGCCGTCGGGGGGTGTGGTTACTCTAGGGTCTCCGGTGTAAGGGGTTATCGTGGGCGTATCGTCTTCGGTCTGGGGGAGTAGGCCAGCGGTTTGGGCCGCCGGGGGGTGGTAAAAAGGTTTTTGCGGCTGCTGCGGCTGCTGTTCGCCCTTTCTTTTTTTTGGGGCGTTGTACCAGGAACGGTTTTGATCGCGTATAGACCCCGCCCCTTGTCTATTGTTCATGGCGGCTTTTCGCTCTTGTTTTTGTCTGTTAAATAGGTCGTCGTATTTACTCATAAGTGTTTTTTCTGATTATTAAGGGTCAATCGCTATTTTCAAGCTCTGCTATAGGCGATATTTGAGCTTCTTGTACCGATTCGGTGTAAACATCTAGAATTTCGGTTAGCTGAGCGCCTGAATTTCGCAATCTCGCCATAATTTCGGCTGGAGACACCGTTTTTTGGGTCTCGTCGTTGATGGAAATGTCGTGTCGGGTGGCTGGTTTGCCAAATCCGTACTCTAGTAATAGTCGCGCGGAGTGTAATCGGGTAGTGTGGTCGGCTTTTTCGGCGTATTCTACCCCACGTTGGCCGTCTGCGCGGTTTTTTCGAACCACTGAAGTGGCTTGCAAGCCGTCGCGTAGGGCATGCATCGCGTTTTCGAAGTCCTCGTCCGCTATGAACTTATGGATGTCTTCTCGAAGGCGTTTTACTGATTTTCTGACAGTCATATTTTTATAATATGGGTTCCCTATTCCCAATAACCTTATCTATAGGGTACCCCCCTTGCTACCGGTTGTGGTCCCAGAAATAAAAGACCCCCCTATTGTTCTGTGTGGTCCCAGAAATAAAAGACCCCCCTAAGGGTTTCCTTATTTCTTGTGATTGGTAGTCTAGTACGATTGTTAGTGATAGAGGTACCGTGGCGGGGGTGGGGGAGTGCTAGACTCACTAGGCTACTGCCTAGGCATGATAGTCGGCGAGCCGATGCATCTAAGGTCACGCACCCTCGGCAAGGGCGAGGCAACCAGCTGTCGACGCTTTAGCGACGAGACAGCGAAGGGAGAGGGTGCGTGACCGCCGGCTTGAGACCATCTACCGTTGACCGACGGGTGTCGAAACGAGGGTCAAGGGTCGAGGGTCGACGGGATTTGCCCTTTCCCTAGGGTTATAAGACACACGATATGTATCGTAGTAGAGGTTTGTCAAGACCCGAATCAAAAAGAGAGCCCGCCGAAGCGGGACTTACCTCCGTGGTTAAACGCTGTCGAGGAAGACAGTCATTCGGCGTCGCATGCCCGCCTTGGCAAGCTTTCGCACGTAAGGCTTGTAGGTCTTGCGAAAGGTTCTTGCCATTGATTCGAATTCTGGTGTTTCCGGTCGCAGTTTGAGGCGGATCATGAGGCGTAGGTGAAGGATGGCATCATCAAGCATAGTATGTATCTCCATTAGGTTGAATTTTGTGACTACCGAATGAAATACGGAAATTGCTTCTTGCTTTGGTATGATAGTTTGAGAGCACCAGAGCACCAAAGCACCGCACGCACGCACGCACGCACGCACGCACGCACGCACGCACGCCTGACCCTCGGCAAAAAAAGCCCGCCGGACTCCGCAAGGGAGCCGACGAGCTGAGAAGCCGTGGATGATAGTGATCAGGTAGCAACGAGAGAACGGAGTCTCCCGCCTGTGACAACCGCGTCGTAAACCGTACCGATTACGAGGTCGTCGAGCTTGCCGAATGCCTGCTCTAGCTCGTCGGCTGGCTTGCCGTGGTAAGGGATGTGCTTGGCGAACGGAATACCGTCGTCGCCGTATAGCACGAACATTGGGCGGTTGGATTGTGTGAGGTTGTTGAGAACCGCACGACATCCCCCAATGTTTGCAACATCGGTAAGCTGGTTGAGGAATTCCAGACCAGCGGTTGAGTCTGAGGAGACCGCCATGTTTTGAACTTTGAGGTTGCGAGCTGTGATCTGCTTTGCAGTTAAGGCTTTCAATTTCATAGTTTGGAAGGTTGGTGCTTTAGCCTGCACCGTCGGCGTTTAAAGGAACCAAGCACTAAGTACTTGATTATATTAACATATGAAATATGGAAATTGTATTTAAAATGTATTTGTATTAAGCACCAAAGCACCATGAGGTCGAAGACCGCACCGAGGCATGATAGTGTGCTAGCCGATAGACCCTGATTAAAAAAAGGTGAGCAGTTTAGCCACGTGCTCAGGTGGTTCGATATTATAGACCGTACAAACGACGGGCTGTGGGAAGTAGCTCATCGATTTTGCTCACTGTCCAGTGGAAGTGCTCGATGCTTGGCCATGATCCTGTTTTGGTGTGTATGTGGATGATGTTGTCTTTGTCTGCGACGGCACTGAGTTCGCCCCACCATCCCCAAGCGCTGGAGTGATAACCGTTGGGATGCACGTTTGCTTGATTATGGTTGTGAACGAAGCGGAAGCTTACGTAAGTCCAGTCTTTGTATATCCATAAGCCGTCTTCGAAGTTACGTTTGAGTGTGTTTCCTGGGGCTAGTTGTAAGCTTTGATCGAAACTTTGTAAGTTCCGTTTGAGCTTGCGACTGCTGATCCATGTTACCTTAGGCTCCTCGTGTAAGATATTCTTTGACATCGTTTACTTCCTCCTTGTCGTTGCGTTGCCAGTTTGTGTTGAAATACCTCATCATTGGATGTGCTTTGAGGAATGTTTCGTAGGCTTCATGTATTGTGTTTGGTGATTGGAAGTCAGGGTTAAACATTCTCCATACATGATGAAGAAGGTGACTGACTTCGTCGTCTGTATCTATGTCGGACGTGTCGCGTACTGTAACATAGTTGACGTTGCCCGGGTTGTATTCGTGCTGTTCCCTTATGAGTTTGAATGTTTCCCATTCGGGGAATCGTAAACTCTTTGGTAGTTTCTCGAATATTTTATGTTCTGAGTATGTGTATGGGGTGCCGTGTCCTAATACTTCATTTGCAGCGAGCGCGATCTTTTTGCGATGCGTGTTCTTTATTTTCTCGTACAGCTTGTTGTACCAGTCGTCTAACTCTACCCATGTGTCGTCTAACTTATCTAAGAAGTGTTTCTTTACTCCGTGGATGGTTGGTTTGGGTAGTCCTTCCAAGCGATGCATCATTTGTAGTGCTGTTCGTATGAGTTTGAAGTCATCATGCTCTAAGCTGTACTTCTTGTCGTGCCACGAGTAGCGATCCAACGGTATGTAGATGTGCATGCCATTGCATGGTGCTAGGTATTCCGATTGGACGATTCTACCTGATGCGAGATGATTTGGCTTTAAGAAGCATGTATCGATCTTGACGGGTGTCGTAGATCCATCGTCATTCTTTTTCTTACGTGCAGGCTTGTACGTTTCTACCTCATTCAGGTTGATGTAGTTGTCTTTGAGTAAGTGAGCATCGGACTCCCATGGTAATGATTGTCCGTCAGCGTTTACCGCAGGCTTTGGTAGTTTCTTTAGGAACTTTGCAGGTAACACGTCGGTGGTAAGTATGCGTGTGCCTTTGGGTAACTTAGCTTTGGAGTCGTATGCTATTGCATAGAATACTTTCTCTTTGTCCCAGTTACTGTTGGCTTGCAGTGTTCTTACCCGCATCGTCGCTTGAACCGATGATAGTTCGCGGACGTCGTATATGCATACGGTGCTGTGTTCATCGACGCCTATGAGACTAGTGTCTTCTTTCGCATTGGCGTAGTCGTTGGCTCTGTACCTGTGCTTCCTGTAATGTCTTGTGACGCTACAAGGAAAGCGGAACTTTCTTTTCAGGCGTTCGTTATTGAATCGCATGGCATCGAATACTTTGTTGGCTATTCCATACGGTAAGTTCTTGGTTACTTCATGAGCTTTGAGTGATGCATCCCATAGGTTTTTGCAGTTTGATATCTTGACTTGTAGCTTGGTAGCTAAGTCTTTGATTACTCGCTCTGCTTCGATGTTGATGTTGCTGATTGTACGTGGTGTGTACTCCAACGATTCACGGTTGGCAGCGATGTCCAAGCTACCCAAGGGGAAGTTGATGATGATGTTACTGCATTCGATTATGTCGGAATGTTCAGTGTTACCCATCTTATCTACTTCTAGTTTGTATGGGATGTTACCCATGACGGCGGTAGCTTTGCCGTGGTTACGATGATAACCGTGGCTTCCGCTGGTATCTTTTTTCAATCTCCAGTTTGTTCCGGCATCAATGATATCCAGCGTTGGATACTCCATGTCTTCGTTGATAAGACGTGGTGGCGTGTCGAAGTATGGAAGGATTCCGAATGCTTCCCTTTTGAAGTTCTCGATGTCTTCCGTTCGTACTGGTACTTTGATTTCTATTCCGTCCATGTCATTGGTGTCGGATGAATCGATGCAGTAGATGCTACCTTCACCGCCGTCGGTGATGACTGCATTGTAGGTACTGCGATTGCCATTCTGATATGACGTTACGGTGAACGTATCAGTGTAGGCGAACGCGGCTTTGCATCCGATGCCCAAGCATCCAGTGTAGTCATTGGATTGTCGCTTGGTTGATGAGCCGTACATGATGTACATCTCTCGGACATCTTCTTCGCTTAATCCTTTACCGAAGTCACGGATGATTAACGTAGGCGATGATAGTGTCGGGAGCGTTAGTTCTACTTGATAGGCTAGTAGGCCTGCTTCGACGTGTGCGTCAACTGCGTTGGTTAGGTATTCTCTGAGGACAGCCAGCCATTTGTTGGAATAGATCTTGGATCGGAGTATTCCTATGATGTGTGACATGTTCTCCTTCTTGATCGAGAAGTGAGATGGTGATGACAGATTATGCACTGCCGGCGTTGCGTTACTTGTTGCTAGTTTCATTGGTTATCTGGTGTGTGGTTATGCTTTTTGAGTAGTTGTGCTACTACGGTTAGTGGTGTGTATGGATAGACGCATTCCGTTGGATCTTCATTGAGTTGTTCTCGATGAGGTTCCAATAGTTCGTCTGGTTCTGATGGATATCCGAGTTCAGCGCATCCTGGCATGGCATATGTGCCTGAGCCTGTGACCATGCTGAACGTGAATCCGTCTGTGCATTCTATTTTCATGATAGTTCGATTAGTGGTGTGTGGTTAGTGGTGTGTGGTTAGTGGTTAGGCAGCTTTCTGCCAGTTGAGTTTTGCTCCTTTGGACTGGTTGTCTTCAGCCCAAAGAGGTTGTAGGTTAGTGTAATGGAAGCATTTCTTTTGTTGATTTGGGTCTTTTAGATCAAAGGATGCGCAGGGTTTGATGTGATCGACATGCCATCCGCGAAGTCCATAGCTTTCCCAGCTCATTTCGTCTGTCCATAAAGATTCGATGTGGATTTGGAGTTGTTTGGGAGTGCAACCGATTAGTTTTATTGTTTTTAGTTTGTATTGGTGACTGCTTTGGGCAGTGACCGCTTTGTAAAGACTGTTTCGTAAGTTATTAAGCAGTCTGAATTCGGGATCCTCGGCGCGTCGTTTTGTATTGTATGCTCTGAAGTAAATACAGCGTCTTGCGCGTTGTTCGGTCGTCATGTTGAGTTTATTTGCTTTTTCTTTCTCTGGGTTTTCTTTTCTCCAATTACTTTGATACTTGCGATGACGCGCGTTTTCTTTTTCATGTTGCTCTTGAGTTGTCCATGATTGCAGATTTTTTCTGTTTGATGGTCTGTTTTTCCTTATTGCTGATTTATAGCTTCGGAATACGATGCCAGCGCATAGAGGGTGGAGTTGACCGCGTCTGAATTTACCTTTTGTTTGAAGGAGAGATTGATTTAGTTGTCCTTTGTGACGTCCCGATTGATGAATGTACTGTGGATCAATATCGTTCATGATAGTGTGCGATTAGTGGTGTGTGGTTAAATAGGTGAGCAGTTTTACGACGTGCTCAGGTCGCCATAACCATTAGTAACCGCTAATGCAAAGTTACTAGGTAATCGTTCTTGGAGTCGTCCCACTCAAGTGTGGTGAGAGCTCCGTAGCCTTCGGTAGCTGAGTTGAGTTCCTCTATGCTGATGCCTGGGAACTTCTTGCTTAGCTTGCGGAAGCGTGGGGATTTGCCTTTGTTCCAGCGTTTCTCGAGATACTTGAATATGTCTTCGTATCTGATGTCGCCTTCGTGTCCGTAGAGACCGTCGTTCAGCTTCTCTCTGTTGTGGCATTCGCCGATTACTTCGTATTTGCATACTCGTAATTTGGCGTAGCTTGAACAGGTTGGTACTGAGACGATGTCTTCGGGTGAGAATTCAACGACCATGAGTTTGCCGTTGGATCCCCAAGAGTCGGCGTACTCGTGGCTTCCGATGTGAAAGCCGGCTGAGCATCCGTGATCTACATTGTCGTCAACGCCGGATCTATTCATTGATAAGCGTTGTCCGACTGAGTTGTCGAATTTACCTGAGTAGATGTCTTTGTATTCGCTGTTGACTCCTTTGTATCCGATTACGTTGCCGTCCGCTGTGATGGGCATGTTGCGGTGTTCGAGGAACTTGTAGCCTTGTTCCCTGCTGTTGTAGCTGGGATTAGCCATGAGTTTCTCGATGAATTTCATCCAAGGTTTTGGATCTGATAAGCCTTGTGCTAGTAGATCCATGAGCTTTTGGGTAGCTGCGTTGTGGATGGGTTTGCCTTGATAGTGGACGGCGTTATTTTCTATAGTGATCTGACCGTCACTGATCTTTTCGAATGATTTCGATGGGGTCAGTGCTTCGTCTATGACATCCCATGCACCGTTGATGATGCAGTCTTTGAGATCCTTATAGTTAGGTGCGGAACTGGACACGGTGTGTGATTCACCGTTCCAGAGGATGGTTATTGAATTATCCGTAATAGAATACGGAGGTTGTTGTGGTGTGTGGTTTATTGTTTTGTGCATTAGTCTATTATCGAGTTAGCCCAGTAGAGTGAGCTGTTTTGTTTTTGTATTCTGTCCCAGAATATATTTCTGCTGATTACAGGCGGGACGCCCCGTTCAGCGGATAGCTTTAACCAGTAGTCTTCATAGATCATATATTGATCTAGTTCTGGTTGGCTGTCTAGTTGTGTCCAGCCGAAGGCTTTGAGCATGTGTCGATCGAGACATATGCATTGAGCTTCCGTCGGATGAATCATTTCGATGGCGAAACTAACTTTGGCTTGCCCGATGCCGGGTAGTGTCTCGACTAGTTTGTTACGCCAAGTCTGCCAATCGTTGGTAGGTTTGAACAATTGTTTGTTCGTTGCCCATTCGAGTTGGAAGTGGTACATCCCGTTAGCTTTGATCGACCACATTCCGCCTGTTGAGCGTGATAGTAATCGTTCGAGGCTGTTTAGGTTGGCTTTGCCGTATATACCTTTTACTTGATCGTATTGATCGCAACTGCGTTCCCACGGTGTGTGGATGGTGCAGTAGGCGAATCGCCATCGATTGATGGTTTCTTGATTGGTTTTAGGACGAATCCGTTCCCAATCTTGGATGTAACGATTTACTTCTCTAGTTTTTAGTTGAGAGAAGAACGTTGTTATTTTCTTTTGGGCTTCCCTTGGTATTTTTCGAGTAACCTGTCCAGCCGATGTCTGTTTTGAGTTGGATAAGAGCTTTAGAGGCGTCTGATCCTGCGGGTTGGCATCCGTGGATGAGTTGTCCGAACGAGGGTCCGGGTGTGTATGCGAGGCTGTCGTCATGATCTAGTTCTAGTCCTTTAGTTTTAGCTTCTTCCGTGGAGAATACGACTTCTGCAGATTTTAGTTTATGTGTGTCTATGAGATCGTCGAACTTACCTCCGCGTGAGGCATTGAGTTCGAAGTTCAGAGGTATGTTGTCCATATGCATTATCCATAGGTCGGTTCTTTTAGTGTAAGCGTAGAACTGCGTTAGATCGAAGTAGTTGGCTAGATCCATCCAGGCTAGAAAGTAATCTTCTTTGAAGAAGTCACCGCCTACATGAGCGCGTACGATTGGATATTGTTGGTGATTGGCAAAGTATTCGTCGTGCAGGGGGCAAAGAGTAGCTTTCAATAATGATAGTATTTTCTTTCGCCCCAAGCGTCTGAGTATTTTGAAGTTATCCCATCTTTGATGACGTATGCGTGAGTGCCTAGCTTCTTGCATGGCTGCGTAACATCTATAGGTTTGTTGTCTGCCGTCGGTGATTTTACCTGTGTGGTAATCGGACTTGGCTAAACACTTCAGTGCTGCTGGACAGCTGTGGCCTGATGGTAGGCTGAAATGAAGTATTCGATCTGGTAACTTAACATTACCTTGGTTCCATCTTAGTTGAGTCGAGTTATTCTTTGACATGATTAGTCATATGTAGTTGGAGTTTCGTTGCTTATGTGACATTGTAAGCATTGGCCTGCTGTGTTGGCTAGACCGATGCTAATAAGTTGTTCTTTGCATTGTGGGCAAAGAATTTTGCGAACGTGTCTCTGGTGTATTTGGATAGCTTCTCGAATGTCCTCATCGCTGTGTTGGTACAGAGCGTTGAGTATTTTGAGAGCTCTCCAAAGGGTCACACTATTATTTCAGCGTCCTCGATTTGTGATATGTCAGCATCTATTGCGATACCTCGTTGGTTCATAAGATCGTCAAGGGCGTTTTTGCAGTACCCATTGAACGTGTTGTGTAATCGCATACTACGAGTTGGTAGTTGTGACGGAGATTCTTTGTGAACTTCCGTGAACGCGTTGAACATGCTCCAAGCGTTTCGTGGTTGAAACTCATCATGAGTTGGTGTTTCCCATTGGTTGACTACTTTTTGTAACTTCGAGCCTGGTATGCATCCTTTACGGAATGATAGTGCTAGTAGTTCGTCGGCTTGGCTTTGGGTGAGTTCTGTGTCGCGATATGCATCGTAACGTACTTCTTGGAATAGCCATTTGTCGACGAGCTGTAGTACCATGTGACCGATGAGATTTGGTAGATCTTTTAGGATGTTTCGAGTGTGTTTTCGATTCATTTTGATTTCACCGCTGATCATTAGGTTGTCGCATACGAAGACTCGACCGCCTGCTACTAGGCTAGCGGAGAAGTGTTTGATGTGACTGTTACGTATTCCGACTGCGTTGGTGAATGTACCATTGTCGTTGTCACCGTTGTCGCTCCGTTCTATTTCGAGAAGGGCGAATAAATCGTTGCCTTCGTGGTTTAGCCCGTAGTGTTCGTTAGTGGTAACTAGCCCTACTTCGTTTAGTGTGTTGAATACATTGTCGAGAAACGTACCGTGCGGTATCGGATAGTGTGTATTCGTATTCGTCGGTGTTTTTGTTTTGTATACCTCGGTCTTGTTTACGGGTGTTGCTCCGCAATGCATATATAATCGATGATCGTTCATGATATTGTTGTTATATTAGTTGTGTGAGTTAGGTTGGTGCACCAGCCTTGCATGACGATGTGAGGCTGTTGCTTTGGGTTTGTTTTGGATTCGGTAGGTACTGATATGTTTATTGCGTCAGTTAGTAAACATTTACCTCTGTGGTGTACTGTTAAGCATCTATTATTTTTGTTGTAGTGATAAAAGAACCTATACTTTTTTTTCATTTGTAATAGGATCTGGTGTGATAGTGGCATTGTAGCCGTAGCATTTGAGCGAGCGTACCGTGTTTAAGTTTAGCGTGCGATACCCTGTTTCGTTTCCCATTAGGTATATACTTATGTTTGCGTTGTTGGCTCGGTTGATACGTTTACCTTTTCCGTTGATTCCTTTGATGACTTTGCATCGGACGTTTGCTTTTCTTTCGGTTCCGTCTTTTTTAATCCACGTAATGTGGAAGATAGCGTGTCCAAGGCGTTGTATAATCTGATGTAGTTTTGTGCGGTGTAGCATGTTGTGTCTTTGTCTATTTGGTTGTTGTAGTTAGGGTCGTAATGAACGCTGTATGGATCTTCACGACACATGGTTAGTGGCTTTTTGCCAGATCAAGGTGTCGAGATCTGACGGTTTTGTGTTTAGTTGACAGCTCCTGCCCAAGAAGAGGGCTTCGATGTCCCGATACTGATCGGGGTCGCTTGGAGTTACTTTAGGGATTTTTTGTTTAGGGAATTCTTTTTGTAGCCATTTGAGAATGTGTACATCGAGTACGGCAATTTCTGGCCACGGTTGTGAGTGAGCTATGAAGAAGCTGGCGGTCTTGGGGCCGATTCCAGGTATTTTCGTTAGCTCGTCTCTAGTGATAGTTCTCAATTTGGTTGGTCGTATGTGTCGGTTGATGTGCTTCCAGCATTGTACTAGTCGACTGTATTGACCCAGGCCGACTGTTTTCATCTTAGCTCGTAGGCTGTTGCCGTGTTTGGCGATGAGACTGAGGTCGGCTTCCTTGAATAGCTCGTTGAACTTCTCTGTCTGAACGTCGGATCGTTTTCCTGCTACGGTTGTTGTCCATAGAAGGAAGTGTAGTAATTCATTTGGTGTGCGGTTGGCACGCGTTATGTTGTTTTGGTTTATTGGTTTCATTATGGTGTGTGGTTATAGGTGAACTTCAGTTAGGCAGTAGCTTAGGATCATTACGCCTAGGATTACTAGAAGGATGAAGCCCCAGTCGGCTGTGTGTTCGTTCATGGTTAGATTATTTTTAGAATTTTTTCGATGGCTTCTCTGTTTGTTTTTGAGTTGCGGTGTTTGCGTAGGAATAATTGTTGTTTTAGTTTAAATTCCTCTGAGTTAGTTACTTCGTAGAATATTCTTTTATATTCACCTTTTAGGTTGTTGAATATGTCAGTTAGGAAGTCGTAGTAGTGTTCTGTTTCGAAGCTGGTGGGATATATATTTTCAAGTTGTTGTAGTTCATGTTGAAGATATTGTAGGTTTACTTCGTAAGTTAGTACATCTAGTGCGTGAGATTCTATTTCAGTAGATATGTGTTTTTGCTTAGACATTTGAGGTTTCATGTTCATTGGTGTGTGGTTATATGTAAGAACCCGTGTAAGAAAAAAAGCCTGCTCCAGTGCATGTCGTTGGTAGACATGTGATTCACTAGAACAGGCTGTAAGGACGACTTTCGGCGTCCGTTGGTGTGTGGTGATAGTTTTTATCTTCGCATGGTCAAGTAGTCCATGATCATTACGAAGGAGATCGGAGTCAGCATCATCACTGCTCCGAGGATTATTAGATCAAGCATCATCGACTTGAGCTTGGTCTGCTACGGGCGTGTCTGCCCAGCAGGAGTTACCGAACTGTGCTCCGCGTTTGACATCTTTGTACCTGCGGTTGTTGAGTACCGCTTCTTGGTAGAAGGACATCGGATCGAAGTTGCCGTCGAATGCCATTTGCAGAATCGATGGTGAGCGACCTGACACGAGGGCTACGCCTCGCTCGTCGAAGGTGACGGGCGATTGGCGATTCCTAGAGTCTACGTTCCAGAAGACTATGTTAGGAAGCTTGAATCCTTTTGCTTCGGCTTT
>MDTC01082734.1_pt1 | contig 19992 bp, 16 predicted proteins | sample 811181 | NCBI WGS metagenome assembly MDTC01 (sample SAMN05326644, study PRJNA326480) | marine metagenome | isolation source: seawater | place: Pacific Ocean: North | collected 2011 | reverse complement strand
CCGAGGTGGCCCATGACGGGAATGCCTGCAGTCAGGATGCGCTCAATGCTCTCCTTGACTTCGTGACCGCCCTCTAACTTTACAGCATGTGCGCCGCTTTCCTTCATGATGCGAATGGCAGAATTCAAAGCCTCTTTTGAATTGCCTTGGTAGGTGCCAAAGGGCAAATCCACGACTACGAGCGCGCGTTTCGCGGCACGCACCACGCTTGACGCATGGTAAATCATGTGATCCAGTGTGATGGGCAAAGTGGTTTCATGTCCGGCCATCACATTCGATGCGCTGTCTCCGACGAGTATCACGTCGACACCGGCTTGATCGACGATGGTCGCCATGGAGTAATCATAGGCCGTGAGCATGGCGATGGGTTCGCCATTGGCTTTCATTTCAGCAAGCACCTGGGTGGTGATGCGTTTGGCAGATTGATGAACGGACATGAGTTTCACTAAAGTTTCATTTCAAAGGTAATCTTCGGAAATAGAAGATTTTAGGGATTGAAACGATTTCTTTCTGGGGGCTTGTCCCTTTGATTCTTTAAAGAAATGACAATCGGCCGCTCCCTTTGAGGGGGCGGCCGATTTGTGTTTCTTCCTAGATCCCTCAAAGGCTGAGGATCCGCCGCAGGGTCAAATTGATGCGCGGCTCACCCACGCGCAATCGCTTGGGGAGCGCATGTTCGTAGGCGTCTTGCAAATTCTCCATCACAAGCAGGTCGCCATGGTACAGGTGAACGAGCCACTTTTGCTTCGTGGTGCGATGCCGGATGACAAAATCCCGCGACGCCCCGAAGCTCACGCTGGCGATGCAGCTGGGATTGATTTCGGGTTCGTTGTCGCGGTGCCACCCCATGGAGTCCTGCCCGTTTCGGTACTGGTTGAAGAGGCAGGCATTGAAGTAACGGGCGGTCTCAGTGTGGACTTCCACCTCCTTCACAAACCGGCGCATCTCATCTGTGAAGGGGGCAGCAGGCCACTGTACGCTCGAATACCGATAAGCCGGGCCCATCCAAGCCGTCAGTCTCGGTTCGGGGTGCGTCTTGCCGTACATCCGAATGCTGTTTTGCTGCCAAGGAATGGATTCCGTCCAATGGGCCAGCGGTACTTCGTCAAATGCTCCGCGGATGACCCAGCAGGTGCTGGGACCTGCTCGCAGTATGATTTCCTTTCTCATCGGGAGTCGATCACACGTCTTCAGTTCACGAATCCTTCTGTCCATCCGCCGCCGATACATACCATGTAGACGAGATAAGCCAGGAGGAGAACGACCCCTTTCCAGCGATGCACCAATGACTTGTGCCACATCATAGCACCCACAATCAGCGCAATGGCCGTCATCCACCAAAAGTCAAACTGTAGGGCTTGCCCATCCACGGGCAATGCGATGATGCTAGAAGACAATCCCGCAGCAAAGAAGATGTTGAAGATGTTGGAACCGATGAGGTTTCCAAGGGCCAAATCGGATTCTCGTTTCCAAGCGGCGATGCCTGAAGCGACCAACTCCGGCACACTCGTGCCAAAAGCCACTACGGTCAACCCAATGACATGATCACTGACGCCCATTTGTTTGGCCAGTTGCCGTGCGCCCTCGATGAACCATTCGGAGCCGTAATAAAGCCCGATGCTCGCGACGACGATGCCCCCAAGCAACATCCAAATTGACCGGCTTGCATCTTTTTGCTCGTCCAGATCTTCCGTCAGTGCTTGGTCGGTTTTGTTCGCAAAACGGCTTCGGAAGTAGAGCATGATCAGCAACCCGATGCCTCCCGCAAGCAACATTCCTCCTTCCCAGGTTTCAAGGCTGCCATTGCGCGCAAAAAACCAAAACAACAGCGATGCCGCCACCAATACGGGCCAGTCGGTGCGTGTCAAGGATCGATCGACCCGCACGGGGTGAATCAAGGCCGTTACACCTAAGATTAAGGCCAAGTTCGCAATGTTGGAGCCGATGACATTGCCCACAGTAATGCCAGGGTTCCCCTCCAAAGCAGCCCGCACCGATGCAATGATCTCCGGAGCTGAAGTCCCAATTGAAACAATGGTCAAGCCCACAATTACGGGCGGGATGGAGGCTTTGATGGCCAAGCCCGATGCGAAACGCACCAAGCCGTCACCGCTCAGGACCAACAACACGAGCCCCGCAATCAGAAATAGAATGCCCATTCAGGAGTTGGGTTTGTCAGTGACTTCATCTTCTGAAGCAACGTCTGGTGAGTTCGATGCTTGAGGCTTTGGACGCGCGGGAGGTGAATTGAATGGGTCTGCTGCATCGGCTGCCTTCCGCACCTTATCGACCTCCTCCTTGATGCCGTCGGTACTGCTCAATATTTCACGTTGGATCTGATCGGTCGCATTCCTAAACTCACGCACAGCGCCGCCCATGGTGCGCGCAAAGGAAGGAATTCCCTTGGCGCCAAACAGCAGCAAGTAAACCAAAAAGATGAATACGATTTCCGTTGCGCCCATGGCAACAAAGGTACAAATTCAGCCAAAGGGAACTAACTTCGAACGTGACCCATTCACCAACAACCTTGCATCAATGAGATCCACGGCACTTTCCTTCGTCATTGCTATGGTAGCAACCGCTTTTCTAAGTGAACAAGCTGCTGCCCAAGCGGACTACTTCCAACAAAACGTGGACCATCAAATTACGGTAGCGCTGGATGATGCCGAGCATACATTGCGTGGCGACATCGCGACCAGGTACACCAACAACAGCGGCGATACGCTGGAATTTATATGGATTCATCTTTGGCCCAATGCGTACAAAAATGGACAGACAGCGCTTGCGCAGCAAAAATTCAGACAAGGCGAAATGTTCATGTTTTGGGCGCTGCAAAGTGACCTTGGTGGCATTGATTCGCTTGACTTCGCCGTGGACGGTGTTTCAGCGGAATGGTCGTATCACCCTCAACACATCGACATTGCAAAATTGACATTGCCCAAGCCGCTTGCGCCCGGGGAATCGCTGGAATATGCTACGCCTTTCCGGGTGCAATTGCCTTCCGGCAAAATCAGCCGTTTGGGTCACATTGGCGAGTCCTACCAGATCACCCAATGGTATCCTAAGCCGGCGGTATACGATCGCGACGGCTGGCATGAGATGCCTTATTTAAATCAAGGCGAGTTTTACTCCGAGTACGGCTCGTTTGATGTTGAGATTACGCTGCCCAAAAACTACGTAGTGGGTGCAACGGGTGACTTTGATCCCACTTGGGCGGACAACAAGATAGAGGAGGTGTTCTTGGATTCAATCGCCCTCGCGACTGCCCGCCGAATCGACGCCACGGAATTTGACGATTTGGAGTTGAATCCCGATAGTGTCAATGCCTTTCCAATGTCTGCCACTGAGACGAAAACGCTGCGCTACCGGCAAGACAATGTGCATGACTTTGCCTGGTTTGCCGACAAGCGGTGGTGGGTGCTCAAGGGAAGCACCGAGTTGCCATGGTCAGGACGGGAAGTCACTACTTGGTCCATGTTTACGCCTGCCGAAGCGCAACTGTGGCGCAAAGCACCCGAGTACATCGCCGATGCGACGCGCTACTATTCTCAATGGAACGGTGATTACCCGTACGAGCAAGTCACTGCCGTGGACGGGACCATCAGTGCCGGCGGGGGCATGGAGTATCCCAACGTAACGGTCATTGGTGAATCGGGCACAGCTATGGGACTCGAAACGGTCATCGTGCACGAAGTCGGACACAATTGGTTTTATGGCATTTTGGGGTCCAACGAGCGCACCAATGCTTGGATGGACGAGGGCATCAACTCATTCAATGAGACGCGATATTTCGTGGAGAAGTATGGCGATGCTATTGGGCTCACGGGCTTGGTTGAAGAGGCAACTCCCATCATGGAAAGGCTTGATTTGATCGGGCGCTCATACGAGAGTCGGGACGCGCTTGCCTATCTCTTGAGCGCGCGTATGAGCGATGATCAACCCATGCAATGCCATTCGGATGAATTCAGCGGCATCAATTACGGCACGGTCATCTACAAAAAATCAGCGGCTGCCTTCGAATATCTACGTCAGTCTCTGGGAAGCCCACAATTTGATGCAGCAATGCGTTCTTATTTCAGCGAGTGGAAATTCAAGCACCCCGGGCCGGACGATCTGAAGCGGTCGCTCGAAGCGAGCACACGAAAGGATCTTGCATGGTTTTTTGACGGCCTCATTCCAACTACAGGCCAGACGGATTATGCCATTGCAGGGTTGCGGCACGAACGCGGAACTTCAGGAGACTCGTTGTTGGTTTCGATTCAGAATCGAGGAGATCTGGAGGGGCCGTGGCCTCTTTATGGTTGCCTCGCTGATTCAGCATGGAAGCTCATCGACTGGTACAATCCTTTGAAATCTAATGCATCGGGTAATTTGCTCATCGCGGCAAAGGATGACGATGGTACTCCGTATACAGCGTTGAGGATCGACCACGAAAGCGTTTCCATGGATGCTCATCCACAAAACAATACGATCAAAACATCGGGGCTGTTGCGGCGCATCGAGCCTTTGAGCTTGCGCATGCTTACCCGATTGGAGGATGGCACGAAAACCCAACTGAATTGGCTTCCTGCAGTGGCGTGGAATGCGCACGACGCATTGCTTGCAGGACTCATTCTGCATAACAGCGTGTTACCGCTGCGCAATTGGGAGTGGATGGCGATGCCGTTGTGGAGTGCGAGCCGTTCCGAACTGGCAGGAATTGGAAGGGCCTCGTTCAAAATGGGAAATGGAAGGTTCGAAGCACAAATCCGAAAATTTGCCCAGGAAGGCATTGAAAATGTTTACGACATCGATTACTTCCGGTCGAGCCTCCAGTACATTCACCGGTTCAATGCAAACCCTGGAATTCCGTTGAGTTCCAAGTTGAGCGTATCCCTCATCGACGTTCGCGAACGCTCGAAAGGGCTTGGGATTGATCCGGGATTTGCGCCCAAACCGGTGACAAATCGACAAGCGGTACGACTCAATTACACCATTGAGAGCAAGCGCGGTAACCTCCAACAAAACGGTGAATTGCGCATCACCGCAGCGGGCTCAGAATCGTGGCTTTGGGGAGCTTCCGGCGGTCGCAATTCATTCTTTAGCTCTCCGATTTTGCCAGAATTCATTGATGGTTCACTGACCGTGGAGGCCATTTGGGAAGGTAGAAAAGAAGTGAATCGTCGGGGACTTGGCTGGAATTGGCGTGTTTACGCGGCTCATTCTTTTGGTTCGGTATGGGTTTATCCGCTCATGAATGCGGGAATAGCGGGCAACACTGATACGTTCAAGGACCATGTCTTTCTAGGACGTGGTATGGATGGCCTGCTTAGTCGAATCATTGCGCGAGAACAAGGCGGTTTGTCCATTATGGACGTTCCATTTTCAAGCAATGCAGATGCGTTTCAGACCCGTGTAGACCAAATGCTCTCTGCACGAGTATCGCGCGACCTTACCAAGCGCTTGAGCTTATATGGAGGGGGTTTGATCGGGAGAGAGATGGACCTTTTCACAGCAGGCTTGGAGGTGAAGGTGTTGTTTTTGAAAGTTCAGCTGCCCGTGATTCAACGACTCAATGGCTTCTCAACACTAAACTTCAAGGATGGTACCACGTTCAGTGTCGTGATGAACCTCGAAAAACTGAGTCCGTATCAATTGCTCAGACGCGGTGATCTGATCAACTAGACCAATAAAAAGGCCACCCTGCTGTGGTGGCCTTTTGTTTGCCAGGCGATTGAAGCATTGTTGCTCATCCGCGCTGGTGGGGGAGTCGATTGAGTTTCGAGCGGATTATGCTTTCAACTTTTTACTCAAGTCCAACACGCTAGGTGTTGCAATGAAGATGGAACTATATGTTCCAACCACAACACCAATCATCAAAGCGAATACAAACCCTTTGATATTGTCACCGCCCAACAAGAAGATGGTGAGCAACACGACAAACGTCGAGAGCGATGTATTGATGGTACGGCTGAGCGTGCTGTTCAATGCATCGTTCATGAGCACTGTATCCTCTTTCTTGTCACCATATAGACCGACATACTCACGGATACGGTCAAACACAACTACCGTGTCGTTGATGGAGTAACCGATGACCGTCAAAATCGCTGCGATGAACGCTTGGTCTATTTCCATGGTGAATGGAAGAATACCAGCAAAGATGCTGAATGCACTCAACACGATGATCACGTCGTGCGTCATTGCGACCAGTGCACCCATGCCATATTGCCATTTGCGGAAACGGAAAAAGATGTAAAGGAAAATGATGAGCAAGGAGAATACGGTAGCGTTCTGAGCACCAGTTCGGAAATCATCTGAAATTGTGCTGTCCACCTTGTTGTATTGGTCGATGGTGTAATCCACACCTGTTACAGCCAATCCTTCTGCCAAAGCAGACTGAATCAATTCGTCCTGATTCTCATCTTGGTTGTCGATCATATAGTTGGTCATGATTCGAACCTTGGCATCGCTGTCTTTTGTCTGCACGATTGGATTGCCCATCTTACCTTCCTCTGTGAAAGCAACAGCCAAGGACTCACGGATTTGCTGTACATCAACAGCTTCGTCAAAAGAAACGTCAAACGTAGTACCTCCCGAGAATTCAACGCCATACTGCAAGCCTTTGGTTGCCAAGCTGGCGATACCGCCCACCACAATCACTGCGCTGAGGATGTAGAATTTCATGCGGTTGCCAATGAAGTTCACATTGATTTTGGTGAACCAATCCTTGGTCATCTCTGTGTAGAAGCTGATGGGCTTCTTATTCTCCAAACGGCTGAAGAAGACCAATCTCGTCAAAACAATCGCCGAAAACAGCGATGTGAAGATACCGATGATGAGCGTCGTTGCAAATCCACGGATGGCGCCGCTACCAAAACTGTACAACACAAATGCGGTGAGCAATGTGGTCAAGTTGGCGTCAATGATTGCGCTGTATGCTTTTGAATAACCGTCTTTCAAAGCGACCATCAATCCTTTACCTCCACGCATCTCTTCGCGGATACGCTCATAGATGAGTACGTTCGCATCAACGGCCATACCGATGGTCAATACGATACCAGCAATGCCCGGGAGTGTCAATGCTGCTCCCAACGATGCCAAGGCACCAATGAGGAAGAATAAGTTTGCAATCAAAGCCAAGTTGGAGACTAGACCAGCGCCCTTGTAGTAGAAGATCATGTACAAGAGAATCACAGCGAGTGCAATCACAAATGAACTGAATCCCGCTTGGATGTTCTCTTCTCCAAGTTGTGGTCCGACACTCACTTCGTCGACGATTCGAGCAGGGGCAGGAAGTGATCCCGCTTTCAATAAGGAGGCCAAGTCATTGGCCTCAGCCATCTTGTCTTCGATGCTTTGGTTCGATCCGAAGCTGATCTGCGAACGCCCATTTGTGATGGCGGACTGCACACTGGGGGCACTGAATACCAATCCGTCCAAAATGACGGCAACAGCGCGCTGATTGTCAGCTGCGCACGATTCTGTCATGGCACCCCAAATGCCCGTGCCTTCTCCGTCCATGGTCATGCTCACAACTACGTCACCAATTTCGTCATACGATACGCGCGCATCAATGATGCTTTTGCCACTGAGTTTTGCTTTGCCTTTTCCGCTTTCGTCTTTGATGGCATAAAGCGCTGCAAAACTTTGGGACGGTTTCGCTTCCCACATCAATCGCAAGTCGGACTGGAGGGCGCGTTTGGCCTCAGGACGCTTCAAGAGATCATTGACCCGGTTGGTGTCTGCAATCGCCGTATACCCTACTACCGACGATCGACGTTGCGTTTCCAATTGGAAATAGGCAAACAATGGGTTCATGGCGCGTTGCTGATCCAGGGTGAGCAAGCTGTCGGCTGGAGCTTCATCTCCAAACAATTCAGGGCTCATGGAGCGTCCAATTGCATTGTTTGCTGCGGATACACGGGCAAAGATTTCGTCGTTGAAGTATGTTTCCCAAAACTCGAGGTTTGCAGTACTCTTGAGCTGCTTTCGGGCACGCTCTCGGTCGTCAATGCCGGGCAATTCTACCAAGATGCGTCCTCCGCTGACCTTCTGGACGTTGGGCTGAGCCACACCGAGTTGGTCGATACGCTTGCGAATGATGCTTTCTGTATTGTCAATTGCAGTATTGCTCTCATTTTGAAGAATGATGAAAATCTCTTCGTCAGTCGACTGTGCTGGAAACAAGTCTTTGCTTTCTAGGTTGTGGAAGATGCGCCAGAGATCGATGGGATTTTCGGACGATCCGTTGAGTTCAGTCCAAGACCGTTCAAACAAATCAACATAAGTCAATCCCTGAGTTGTGCGCTGGGCTGCCTTGGCCTGAGCAATGGCTTGTCGAAACGTTTCGTTACTCGAGTAGTCGCTCAACGCGATGAAGAGATCTGGGATGCTCACTTCGAGCGTTACAGACATTCCACCTTGCAAATCCAAGCCCAGGTTTAGCTCTTGCTCAATGACTTCTCGGTAGGTGTGACCAAATACTGGATAGATCTCAGCGTTGGCACTGTCGCGTAAAAACTCCCGTGCGGCTTGCGCAGCAGAGGTGTTCCAATCGTCTTCACTGATTTCTCCATTGCTTTCGAGCGAATCCGCTACGAAGGCTCCATATTGTTCTGCTTCTTCTTCGTAATTACTCGCTACCCAGTTGAAACTGAGTGTGTAAAGTGTCGCAAAGGACAACAAAACGGTAAAGAGCAGGACGGCATTCTTATTTTGCATGATGCACGGTTGTTTTCAGGGGCGCAAATATAACTTAAAAAACCTTCAAAAATGAGGGAGTTTAAGGGTACGAAGTACCTTTGCAATATGTTACAGTGGTGTCAGAATTTTATAAAAGCCGTGCTGTTTGGATTTTTTGCAGTCTTCGCAATGGCATCATATCCATTTCAAAACGCGTGCGCTCAGTCTGGATCTTACCAGTTGGCGGTTTTGAAATACCGTGGAGGAGGGGATTGGTATTCCAATCCGACTGCCGTACCAAACCTAGTCGCCTACTGCAACGAACAGCTTGGCATGACATTAAGTGAGGAGGTGGCAACGGTGGATGTAGGAGCGCCAGAATTGTTCGACCACCCTTGGCTGCACATGACGGGGCATGGAAACGTTGTCTTCTCAGGATCGGAGGCACGAAACTTGAGGACTTACTTGGAGGCCGGTGGATTCCTCCACATTTCGGACAATTATGGAATGGATCAATATGTCCGGCGTGAGATGAAAAAGGTTCTCCCTGAGTCTGATTGGGCCGAATTGCCCTGGGCTCATCCTGTGTTTCACGCCATATACCCGTTTGAATCAGGATTGCCCAAAGTTCACGAGCACGATGATATGCCTCCACGCGGCTACGGTTTATTCTTGGACGGGCGATTGGTCGTTTTTTACGACTACGAATCTGATCTAGGCGATGGTTGGGAGGATTGGCAAGTGCATCGAGACCCAGAAGAAATGAGGCAGTTGGCCCTGCAAATGGGTGCCAATTTGATAGCTTTTGCTCTCCAAGGAAGCGTTGAATCCAATTGATTGGTAAGCTCTAAACGGATTTAGACGATCAGGGCCTCATTCAAAAATGGCCTCATGCGTTGATGATGGCTACATGCCAGCGACCGTCCTCAATCGTTTTGGTGAGTTCCAGCCCCTGCCATTCCATTGCAGCTACGAGGTCATCCCAACTGTCTTCCACCCCCTCGGCGTAATTGAAGCGCAGGTCTTCGAGAGCATCCACTGCTCCAGCGACTTCGTTGAGTACGGACCAGTAGTCTGATTCGGTCAAGCCAATGCTATCCGCACCAAATTGCTCCCACAGCATGCGCATGGCCGTTTGCAAGGAAGCCTCACCGCCGGTAAGCTGCATAATCCTGACGTCGCAAAGAAGAGCAAGAACGGCGCCTTCGACATAAATCGATCCTTTGCGACCGGGCACTCCTGGCTCGTAGCCATCCAGCCACGTGTCATAACTCGATTCGGCAACACTGCAATTCAGTCGTCCTGGGTTGTTGACATGGCGATCCAAAAGCCGTTCAGTGAGCAGGCACCAACCTTGCAGGTCAATCACGCCGCTTTCGAATAAAAACAAGTCACCCATGTAGGTGGTCACACCCTCTGCTACATAGCCGAGACGACTAGGGCACGCCTGTGAAAAATCATAGGGTGTCCATTCAGCAGGACGGATTCGTTTGACATTCCATGCGTGGTACAATTCATGCGATGCGATGCCAATGAGTTCGTCGTAACCTGCCTTGGTTTGGCTCTTTGCCGAAGGTCCGAGGGCAATCACCGTGGTGTCTTCGTGTTCCACTCCGTGACGCACGTCGCGTTCCGGGAGCACATACATGAAATGATAATGCTCTGCAGGGAACGATCCAAAATGTGCGATTTGACTTTCTGTGAACGCGATGTGGTCTTTCATGAATGAATCGGGGTCGGGCTGGTCCTTTCCGTAAATCCAAATGTGAAAGGGAATGCCTTGGGATTCATAACTGAGATGGGTCAAAGCCTCAGCCGCTAAAATGGGACTGTCCATGATATTTTGCACATCGCGGGCATGCCATTGTCCGTCTGAATGCTTTAACCCCGTTGCAACAGACCAATTTTCCGGGACATCGATCAGATCAATGGAGTACCCCCAATCCTGATGATCGGGATGGTATAAAAAGCAATTGACGGGATTGATGTATAAGATGTCTTCTGCTACGCCGGTAGAACCTGCATTGAAAAGATCAGCGAAAAAGATCCAAGAAATGGTTTGGACTCCTTCTGGGACCTGCCACTTGTGCAAGGTGCTTTTTTTCAAATCGACCCATGTGCCATCGGACTGTTTTCCACGCATGCTGTATACATAGCGCCCAAAATTGCCCTTTTCATAACGTCCTGGACGCCACACCGGAAGTTGCACCTCAAAGGGACCTTCACATGGGAAAACGGCAGTCAGTTCTATTTTGGGCGTTCCTTCCAATGCGCGACGGATGGCGACTTGGATGTTCTGTTCTGAACCTGAGGCGACGGTTTGAGTCATTGTTTCAAAACGGCTTGGATCGGTTTGCCGGTGCAGGCATTGGGCATGGGGCTGTGAATCAACGCTGCTACGGTAGGAGCGATGTCTTGGATGTAGGTGCGCTCGTACGTGATGCCTTTTGGCACATGCCACCCGTAGAAGATGCAGGGAACGTGCGTGTCGTAAGGAAACGGTGAGCCATGTGTCGTGCCTGCCAAACCGTATTTGATCCAACCGGGTTGGATGACAACGATGACATCCCCGGAGGCATTCGCGGACCAACCGTTGCGGATTTTTTCTGTGATCGGATCACCGGATGTGTTGCCTGATGTGAGATCATGGCCGGTGATGACCATGGATACACCTTCGTATTGCTGACAGAGTAATTGAATTCTTCGTTGAGCTACGTCCAAATCGATTCCACGTTCACGCATCAAAGGACGATTGAAGAAGAATTGATCATTGGAATAACTCAAGATCCATTGCTCATCTCCGTATTGGGATTTTAAATCGGCTTTGACGTCTTCAATCATATTTCCGGGCTTCCAATAATCCACGGGCATACCTACTGATTTGGCCAACGAAGGTGGGGTTGCCGCACCATGATCTGCAGTCAGCCAGCACATCCAATTTCCATTGCCTACTTTGGTGTCGAGTTGGTTGAATAATTGTTTCAATAGACGATCCAAGTGCAGGTAAATCTCCATGGTTTCCCACGCATTTGTTCCAAATTGATGACCAACGTAGTCGGTTGAAGAAAGGCTGATGGCCAAGAGGTCAGTGATGCCGTCTACTCCCAGTTCTTCTCCGGTTAGAGCTTCAACAGCTAGGTCGATGACCAAGGTGTTGCCGTGCGGAGTGCTTTTCAAGATATCGTATCCTCCATTTGCTTCGCTCAAGGACTTCAGGTCGTAAGGGAAAGTGGCATTTGCCCCTCCTTCAAATGGCTGTTCGAAAGGATTGTTATCGGGCCATTCTTGGACGAAATCTTTTTCGGTTCGCTTGATTCGCCAACCGGCTCTGAGATGGCGTTCGGCGTGTCCACGTTTGTTGAATTTTTTGACCCAGGACGGGAGTTGATCAGTGTATTTGCTGCTGGTGATGAAGTGTCCTTTGTCTTTGCCATAAAACCAATATGCTCCGTCGGCAAGGTGTCCACCGGGCAAAGTAGCACCACGATCCTTGATGCTCATGGCGATTACTTTTGCATTCATCCCGGTGGCGATTTTCATTTCGTCCCCAAGCGTGCTCGATTTCAAACGATGGGATGACATTTTGCCGTCCCGAGCAGTGGCATTTTTCAAGCCCACTGTTTCGACATTCTCGTCATACGCGCAATACACAGATGATCCACTGTTCCGATCGTACCAATCGTTGGCGATTACGCCGTGCAGCCTTGGTGTGGTGCCGGTGTAGATCGAGGCGTGTCCGGGACCTGTGTACGTTGGTGCATATCCGAAGTGGTGATCTCCGCAAACGAGACCTTGTTGGATGAGTCTTTTGAATCCACCATCGCCAAAATCATCCCAATAACGATAGAGGTAATCCATGCGCATTTGATCCACTGTAATTCCGACGATCAGCTTCGGGTGTTCACCTAGATTGGTTGGCCTTTGACGGGATGATGTTGCGCCTTCACCTTTGGTCGTGATTCGAGTTTTCGGGGGTTTGGTGGAATTTCTTTCAGCAGCCTGGTTTTTGCTGTCGAGGGTTTCGCGAGCCTTTTGATCGAGTTGTTCCGCGGAGTAACCATTGGCCTTTCCCTTGACTGTTTGTCCGCCTTTCGCATTTTGGGATGCGGGTGGAAGTCCAATCTGTGCCACAGCCTGGAGGGATGCGATAGCGACGAGACAGGTCAGCAAATGCAATTTCATTGATCGATGTGTTGATTTCAAGTCTTAAAGTTACGCAGTACAAGCGCTTCAAGATACCGCTTCAAACTTCTGACTCAATGGACCTGCTCAATGGACGACCAGATCAACCAGCCCAAAGCGATGCAAAAAGTCACATTGACGGCAATGTTGCCCATTGCCCATGTCAAGCCATGAGAGGAGTGGAGCGATATCGTATCCGCTGCAAACGTCGAAAATGTTGAGAATGCTCCGCAAAATCCAACGGTCCAAAGCAAGTAAAAGGTGTTCATATTGGTCGAACCCTCGGGGCTCTTTGAATACGCGGCGATCAATCCGAGCAGCATGGCCGTGGCCAAAATATTGCTAGCCAAGGTGCCTATTGGTGCCATGAATCCGAGTCTTTTAATAGCCAACCCCAGAGAATAGCGCGCCAAACTGCCCAATCCGCCGCCCAAGAAAACAGCGAGAAAATTCATGATGCATTGACGGGGTTACCCACCATTTTATGTTGGACGCGCCACAGCAAATAACCGATGACCCCCCCGAGTATACTGCCACCTAGAATGTCCAAAGGGAAGTGGACTCCGAGGTAAATGCGACTGTAACCAACCAACAGGGCCCAACCCAAAAGAATCCAAAGCCAAGATCCACCGCCGAGCACCAATCCAACAAAAACAGCAGCTCCCGTGCAGTTGGCTGCGTGCGAGCTCACAAATCCAAATCGACCTCCGATGTAAGGCTCTGTTCGGCCCGGGGGGATTACCAAGTTGACATCGCCTTTTAATTCGATGGAGTGTGAAGGTCGGAAGCGTTGAACCGCAGGCTTGATCACACGTGCTGAGAGTATGTCGGTCCCTGCAATGCACAAGGCAAGCAACAGTACACGAACCACCATTCGATCCCATTCTTTGTTTGAGACTTTCCAAATTTCCCAAAGCAGCAAGGCGTACAATGGTGCCCACCACCATGTTCCTGAGACAGCCCACATTATTTGGTCACCACCCGGCCAGTGGGCATTGAGAATCTTGAAGAGCCCGAAATCGAGGTTGATGAGGAATTCTTCCATTTTTATTATGCCCGTTGGCAGGGATTATTGCGCATACAGCGAATCAATATCAGCTTGGTAATGCGCTGCAATCGGCTTGCGCTTCAATTTTAATGTTGGAGTCAATTCTCCGTTTTCAATGCTAAACATCTGAGGCAAAATCCGAATGGCTTTTATCCTTTCCCATTTGGCAAATGGCTCCATCAAGTGGTCCACGTCTTTTTGAATGCGATCAGCAATGCGTTGGTCGTTTCGAATGCCCTCCATCCCAGGGAACGGGTGGTTTTTGCGCTTGCACCATTCTTCAATGGCTTCTGCGTTGGGCACTACAATTGCACCAGGGAACTTTTGTCCATCACCCACGACCATCACTTGCTCGATGAACAGAGAGGCTTTCAAGGCGTTTTCCAATAACTGTGGTGCAACATATTTACCGCCAGAAGTCTTGAACATTTCCTTCTTGCGATCAGTAATTTTCAGGAAACCATTGTCAAATATGCCGATGTCGCCTGTGTGGAACCAATCGTCTGTCATTACTTCTGCGGTCTTTTCGGGTTCCTTGTAATAGCCCATCATGATGTTATGACCTTTGACCATGATTTCGCCGTCATCGGCGAATTTCACTTCAACGCCTTCGATCAGTTTTCCGACATATCCAATGCGCATCAATCCGGGTTCAACATCGGAGTTGACGGTCACTACGGGACTGGTTTCAGTCAAGCCGTATCCCTCATAGACCGGGATGCCAGCGGCATTGAAAAAGCGGGCAAGTCTTGGAGCGAGAGCCGCCGAACCACAAGCAACTGCTCGGATGTTATCCAAGCCGAGAGCCGTTTTGACTTTGCTGAACACGAGCTTTCGTGCAATGCCCAATTTCCATTCGTAGAATGGACCATTTTGACCGTCTGGCTCCCATTCGAGTGCCAATCCCAGTGCCCAGTTGAAAATCGATGCCTTGACACCTCCCGCGGCACGACCTTTTTGCACGATGCCGTCGTAGAATTTTTCCAATAAACGAGGAACAGCAGTAAAAACAGTGGGTTGTGCAAATCCCAAATCTTCTTTGATGGTTTCCAAGCTTTCGGCAAAATAGATTTTGGCGCCGATGTGCATGTACAAATAGTGCAGCATGCGTTCGAAGATGTGGCATACCGGCAAGAAGCTCAAAACACGGTACTCTTGATTCAACAAAACAGGAGGGATCCGAGGAATACTGTGTAAGATATTTTGTACAATATTTTGGTGGCTTAGCATGACGCCTTTGGGGGTTCCGGTGGTTCCAGAAGTGTAAATGATCGTTGCAAGATCTTCTGGTTTCACGCTGTCCATGCGATTCTCCAATTCAGCCTGTTGCGCATCACTCCCCGCCTCGGTGATCGCGGACCAGTGCGTTCCATTGGCGTTGCGCTCGAATACGAAAACACCTTGCAACTTGGGCACCTTATCCTTGATTGACATTACCTTATCATACAACTCTTGGTTACTGACAGCGCAGTACTTGCTTTCGCTGTGGTTGAGGATGTATTCGTAATCAGCCTCTGTCATGGTCGGATAAATCGGAACGTTGATGCCACCTGCCGACATGATTCCGTGATCCATGATGTTCCATTCGCAGCGGTTATTGTGCGAAATCAATGCTACTTTCTCACCTGGTTTAAGGCCCATGGCGATCAGTCCGCGCCCAACGTGGTCGACCGCCTCGATGAATGTCTCCGTAGAATAATTGATTCGGTCGCCGTTGTTCGGCATGGACATCATCAAATCCAGAGGGTTGTTTTTGAGCTGGAAGCGTGGGAAATCAAATAGGCGCGTGGCTTGTTGCATGTTGTGATCGTTTGATTCGGGGTGTGCACAATCTATGCTTTAGATTGACTCACTGTGGCAATTTAGTGAATCACAAAATAATAGCAAGTGGAATCACATGCGATGTCCGCAATATTTGCAGTGCAGCGCATCGGAATCGTGTCCGTCTTTTCCGCAACTTGGGCATGCTTGAGTGGATGTGCTTCGTGCATTTTCCGTTTTGAGCATATTGCCTCGGATCATTTCAACCCCAACCAAACCTGAGGGCACGGCAATGATGGCGTATCCGATGATCATCATGACCGAAGCAATCACCTGCCCAGCAACAGTTCGAGGGGCGATGTCTCCATATCCGACAGTTGTTACGGTTACAATAGCCCAGTAAATACTGCGAGGTATGCTCGAGAATCCGGCTTGTTCATCTTCCACGAGATACATCAGTGTGCCTAAGATGGTCACCAGGGCTAGCACGGCACTCAGAAAAACAATGATGCGACGCCGACTCGCGCGAAGCGCAGATTGAAGTTGCTTGGCTTCGGCAATGAATCCCACCAGCTTGAGCACTCGGAATACCCTGAGCACTCTGAGAATGCGAATGATTCGCAGGCTGCTTGACCCTGGAACGATAAGCGCAATGAACGTGGGGAGAATGGCCAATAAGTCGACCAATCCGAAAAAGCTTCGGGCGTAGTGCCAAGGCTTTTTAACCACCGCCAAGCGCAGGACATATTCCAAGGTGAACAGGACTGTAAACCCCCACTCAATAAGTTCGAATTCTCGGCGGTAAGTCGCTCCCCATTCAGGGACTGACTCTGCAACGACTGTCAATACACTGAGTACAATGAGCCACAAAAGGGCCACATCAAAGGCCTTGCCAGCGGGAGTATCCGCTTCAAAAATGATTTCGTGAAGCCGGTTCCGTGAGGATTTCATGTCCTCAATATCGTTCAATTATGCGAAAAATGGCGAAACCGCCAATTCCTTGCTGCCAGGTGTGTGGATGTAAAATCCCTGACCACTTTTGGCTCCCAAGTGTCCAGCGGTCACCATATTAACCAACAAAGGGCAAGGGGCATACTTCGGATTGCCTAAGCCGTTATGGAGCACTTCCAAAATGCTGAGGCAAACATCGAGACCAATGAAATCGGCCAGTTGCAATGGACCCATCGGATGAGCCATGCCCAGTTTCATTACTGTATCAATGGCCTCTACTTCTGCCACGCCTTCATGCAAAGTGATGATGGCTTCGTTGATCATCGGCATCAAAATCCGATTGGCAACAAAACCAGGATAATCGTTGACTTCCACAGGAATTTTTCCCAGCTGCTGCGAGAGGGTCATCACCGCGGCGCACGTTGCATCGGTGGTGGAGAATCCGCGAATCACCTCCACGAGTTTCATGATGGGCACAGGATTCATGAAGTGCATGCCGATTACCTGGCCGGGCCGATTCGTTGCAGCGGCGATTTTGGTGATCGAAATCGAAGAAGTGTTGGAGGCTAATATGCAGTCACTAGGAGCTGCAGCATCCAGCTGTTGGAATATCCGAAGTTTTAGATCTGTGCGTTCGGTTGCGGCTTCGATCGCTAAATCTGCATTGACTACCCCAGATGCAATGTCTGTAGAAGTAACGATTCGATTGAGCGTGGCTGCTTTATCTGCCTCTGAAATCTTCTCCTTTTTGATCAGCCGATCAAGGTTTTTTCCAATGGTGCCCAAAGCGCGTTCAAGTGCAGAATCCTGAACGTCTATGAGGGTCACTTCAAATCCAGAATGAGCGAAAACGTGAGCAATGCCATTGCCCATAGTTCCTGCTCCAATGACGGCAATGTTTTTCATGAAGGAGAGGAATTTATTTTTTGGCTTTGCTCGCGGGAGACTTTTTTACCGTGCTCTTCTTGGCTGCAGCTTTCGGAGCCGCAGTTTTCTGGGTTACTGCCTTTTTAGCAGGGGCTTTTTTGGCTCCGGATTTCTTGGCTGGAGTCTTCTTCGCTTTCGTTTCTTTTTCCGCGCCAGAAGATTCTTGCCCAGAGGCCTCTTCCATCGAATCCTCCCCGTCTTTTTGGCTTTCAAGCGGGAAGCAATCATTCCCTTTTAAAATACCGAACCATTGCACCAACTTTTTCAAGTCCGAATTATAAACACGGCCGTGGTCCAATTCTGGAATGACACTGTCAACGAATGACTTGGTTGCTGAGGCATCACCCTTGACGTCTGGTATGTCTGAGTCACCAATGTGCTCATTCATCCGATTGAGAACTTCCATCAATAAAAGGTCTTCACCGGTGGTGAACATGGTGATGTCGGCTAGGCTGCTAATGCGGCTTGTTCCTGGGATACTTATACGTTTCTTATCGAGCATTGACTCGACAATTAAGTTGTTCCGGTTGGTCACAACGATGCGAAACAGACCCGGTTTGCCGGCAATGGCGATGATTTCTTGAATGATCATTCAAATGGTTTTCAGACGATTCTTGAGTGCGAAAATAGGTCAATGCCCTTTGTCCTGCGAAAGGAAGAGCCTTGAATCGGCTATTTCTCGGCGTTTTTCGGGTAAAGGGGCAAGAAATCCAATGCTTCGAATCCGTTGGTTCCGGCGGAAAATGCTTGGTGCTGCATTCCGTTCGAAATGACAATTGTCGGGGTTTTAAGTGCCAGGTGATAGCGCAGAATTTGATCCAGCACCGCTTTACTTAAAGGCACATCGTGCCGTTTGCACTCCACCATGAGAAGGGCTTGACCTTGACGATCGTGGCAGATGATATCTGCTCGCCGGGTCATGCCGTTCAGGTTTAGCGGGTGCTCCACGGATATAAGACCAAGTGGATAGTTCAATGCTTGCGACAGGTGATGCAACCAATGCTGGCGGACCCATTCTTCAGGTTCGAGTGCGACAAATTTTTTACGACTCAGACATTTGATTTTATTTCGCTTGTCCGATGTTCTACAATTCGCAGCAAAGGGGGGAAGGTTCAGTTGCGGAAGGCGTTGTTCCCCGATTTGCACCCAAGCTTGGTTTGTTTCCGTCGCCATAAGGCCAAAAATACCCGATGCCGGGTTTTCGGCCGCGATTCGGTTCCATTATATTCGTGCCATGCCGCATCGTCAAATCATTCGCGACGTTCAATCTGGTTCATTTCGGTCTGTGTATTTGTTGCACGGTGAAGAACCGTTCTTCATTGATGAAATCTCAAAAGCACTGGAAGATTTTGTGGTGGAAGAGTCCATGCGAGACTTCAATCAAACGATCGTTTATGGCCGCGACACAACGGTTGATCAACTGTTGGAAGCTGCTCGCCGATTTCCAATGATGGCTGATCGCCAGCTTGTGATCATGCGAGAAGCGCAAGATTGGCCGGGATGGAGACGTGCGAGCGACATGCTAAAGCTTGAGGCCTACGCTCAATCTCCTGTGGCGAGCACAGTGCTCGTTTTTTGCTTCAAGAATAAAAAAGCAGATGGACGGCTGAAGGCGGTCAAAGCCGTAAGCAAGGCAGGTTTGTTGTTTTTGAGCGAGAAGGTCCGTGACTATAAATTGCCCGAATGGATTTCAAACCAGGTACAGGAGAAGGGAATGCGCATTTCGGGACAGGCAGCGCAAATTCTATCGGAGTACCTCGGAAATGATCTGCGGAAGGTGATGAATGAGCTTGAAAAGCTTCGAATCGTTTTGCCAGAAGGGGCCGAGATTGAGCCAGAGCACATTGAGCAGCACATTGGCATCAGCAAGGATTTCAATGTCTTCGAGTTGCAGCGAGCAATTGGAGCCAAAGATTTGTCGCGCGCGAATCGCATCGTTGATTATTTCGCATCAAATCCCAAGGATCACCCCGTAGCCATGGTCATGCCCATCATGGGAAGTTTTTTTAGCAAGGTCTATGCGTACCATGGTTTGAAAGATCGTTCTCCTTCGGCTGCTGCGAAAGCTCTTCGCTGCGCACCTTTCGCTGTGAAACAGTACGGAGAAGCGGCTCGCAATTATTCGCTTGAAAAAGTTGGTAGGGTGTTTGGATACCTTCGAGAAGCAGATCGAAAGGCCAAGGGGCAAGGAAACGCTACTGTTTCGGATGCATTTTTGCTGAAAGAGACCGTGTTTAAGATTTTGCATTGAATGAAGCGGAGCTAAGCTTAACAGTTCAAAAACAAGAAAAAATGCATCGTTTCGTATGTGAAATTTTGGCAACAGAGCACACGGCATTACCTTGCCACCATTGTAATTTCGTCTGCGTGAAAGGCTCTGAGCGAAATACCCAAAAGAATTGAACCCCACAAAGTCATGAAGACAATCGTTTCTAAATGTTTTTTTGCCCTTGCGGCCACCT
>MDTC01007309.1_pt1 | contig 19993 bp, 30 predicted proteins | sample 811181 | NCBI WGS metagenome assembly MDTC01 (sample SAMN05326644, study PRJNA326480) | marine metagenome | isolation source: seawater | place: Pacific Ocean: North | collected 2011 | reverse complement strand
AATATATTAAAAATAGAAAGTGGAATAGGAGGATTAGCATTTAGTAATTAAATTATTTATAATAATATGAATGAATGTTATATATGTTTTGAAAATTGTTTAAGTAAATGTAAATGTAAATGTAATTTATATGTTCATGATAAATGTATAAAACAATATGGTTCTATTAAAAATTTTTATAGTAATAAAGAAGATAATTTATATTTTATATATTGTCCTATTTGTTTAGAAACAGTAATATATAATTTAAATAATGATATTATAGTTAATAAAAAAATAAAAAAGAAAAAAAAATGTTGTCTATATTTTTAAATTAAGAATAAAATTAATTAAATATATATGGATATTGAGAATATAAATGAAAATTTAATAGAAAAAAAATGTTATATATGTTTTGATCCTTGTGATACAAAATCTCCTTGTAATTGCGATACATATGTTCATATGGTATGTTTAATACAATTTGCTAAAAAAAATAATAAAAATATAGTAAGTTGTACAATATGTAAACAAAATATAAAAGAAATAAAAGAATTAAATAAAAAATATAATAAATGTAGTATTTTAATTTATTTTTTATTATTATTTGTATATTATTTTTTAGGATTAATATCTATAATGTTTTTTACACATTATATATTAGATTATGATATAATATTATATATAGAATATAGAATAAATATTATAATACATATGGGATCTATATTATTGGGATATGTAGAATTTAGATTATTATTATTAATATTAACACCTTGTATAAATTATATAAGAAACAATTATGTAATAGAAAATTAATGTAAACATGTTGTTTCAAATATTTTAGATGTTACTAAATAAGGATCACAATTACTACTTGGTCTTCTATCTTCAAAATAACCTTTTTTATCTTTTACAGTGTTATATCCTTTTCTAATAGATGCTCCTCTATTAGAAATACCACTAGAAAAAGTATCATAAGAAGAAGTTTCTAATTTACCTGTCATTCTTTCTTCATTACCATCACCATACACTTCTATATGCTCTTTATGATTTTTTGATAATTTTTCTATTGCTTCATCAATAAATTTTTCTCCAGATAATTTATCAGTTCCATATCTCATATTTATAGTACTATAATTAGTATGACATCCAGATCCATTCCATTCACCCTTAATAGGTTTAGGATTAAAATCTATATGATAACCATATTTTTCAGCAATTCTTACTAAAATATATCTAGCAACCCATAAATGATCACCTGCTTTAATACCCTCACTAGGACCAATTTGAAATTCCCATTGACCGGGACATACTTCTGCGTTAATACCAGAAATATCAATACCTGCATATATACAACATTCTAAATGTTCTTCTGCTATACTTCTACCAAAAGAATTATAAAATCCTATACTACAATAATAAGGTCCTTGTTTATTAGGAAAACCATTATTAGGAAATCCCAATGGTCTATTAGTATTTGTATCAATAATAAAATATTCTTGTTCTAACCCATACCATGGATGTTCATCTAATTTTTTATTAAATATGTTATTAGCATTATATCTATTATTAGTTTTTAATGGTTTATCATCGTTAGTATATGTATCACATAATACTAAATAAGAATTATTATTTCTAAATGGATCATTAAACATAGCACAAGGTTTTAATACAACATCTGAATCTTCACTTGATGCTTGATTAGTTGAACTGCCATCATAATTCCAATTAGGTAATTCTTCTAATTGGGGAGATTCATTATCAAATCTATCTAATACTTTTGTTTTACTTCTTAATTCATTTTTAGAATCTATCCATATATATTCTAAACAAGATTTCATATAGATTATATATTTTTTTATTTTTAAATTAAAACTATTTAAAAATTTAATAGAGATAATATTTATGCCCAAAGCTATTGGAATTGATTTAGGAACAACTTATTCGTGTGTAGGTGTATATGAAAATGGAAATGTAGAAATTATAGCAAATGACCAAGGAAATAGAATTACTCCATCCTATGTAGCATTTAATGAAAATGAAAGATTGATAGGAGATGGTGCTAAAAATCAAGCATCTATGAATCCACAAAATACTATTTATGATGCTAAAAGATTAATTGGTAGAAATTTTAATGAAGATAGTGTTAAAAGAGATATGAAACATTTTTCTTTTGATGTTATTGGTGATAATAGTGGTAAACCTTTAATTAAAGTTCATAAAGGAGACGAGGAAAAATGTTTACATCCAGAAGAAGTTTCTAGTATGGTATTATCAAAAATGAAAGAAGTAGCAGAAACATATTTAGGTGAAGAAGTAAAAAACGCTGTTATAACAGTTCCAGCATATTTTAATGATTCACAACGAAATGCTACTAAGGATGCTGGTATTATAGCAGGATTAAATGTATTAAGAATTATAAATGAACCAACAGCTGCTGCTATTGCATATGGATTAGACAAAAAAGGAGAAAAAAATGTATTAATTTATGATTTAGGTGGAGGTACATTTGATGTATCATTATTATTAATAGAAGATGGTATTTTTGAAGTTAAAGCTACTGGTGGTAATACTCATTTAGGTGGTGAAGATTTTGATAATTGTTTAGTAGATTATTGTAAAAATGAATTTAAGAAAAAATATAGACAAGATTTATCAGATAATAAAAAATCTATTAGAAGATTAAAAACAGCATGTGAAAGAGCGAAGAGAACATTATCTGCTAGTTCACAAACAAGTATAGAATTAGATTCATTATACAATGGAAATGATTTTTGTTTGAATATTAGTAGAGCTAAATTTGAAAATTTATGTGATTCTTCATTTAGATCAACATTATCAACAGTAGATAAAGTATTATCTGACGCACAAGTATCTAAAAATCAAGTAGATGAAATAGTATTAGTAGGAGGTTCAACAAGAATACCAAAAATCCAAAATATTTTATCAGAATATTTTAATGGAAAAGAATTATGTAAAAATATAAATCCTGATGAAGCAGTAGCATATGGTGCTGCTGTTCAAGCAGCTATTTTAAATGGAGATTCAGATGATAATATAAACCAAGTATTATTATTAGATGTGAGTCCTTTATCATTAGGGTTAGAAACAGCAGGAGGTATTATGACTAAAATTATTGAAAGAAATTCAACTATTCCAGTTAATAAATCACAAATATTTTCAACATATCAAGATAATCAACCTGCTGTTACTATTCAAGTATTTGAAGGAGAAAGAAGTCAAACAAAAGATAATAATAAATTAGGAACTTTTGATTTAAGTGGTATTCCACCAGCACCTAGGGGGGTTCCTCAAATAGAAGTATCGTTTGATGTAGATAGTAATGGTATTCTACACGTATCTGCTAAGGATAAAGGAACTGGTAAAGAAAATAAGATTACTATTACTAATGAAACAGGTAGATTATCAAAAGATGATATTGAAAAAATGGTAAATGAAGCAGAAACTTATGCAGAAGAAGATAAATTAGTAAAAGAAAGAATTGAAAGTAAAAATGAATTAGAAAATTATTTATATAATAGTAAAAATAGTGTAGATGATGAAAAATTAAAAGATAAAATTAGTGATGAAGATAAAACTAATATAAATAATAAATGTGAAGAAATATTAAAATGGTTAGATGATAATGGTAATGCTTCTAAAGAAGAATATGAAGAAAAGAAAAAAGAATGCGAAAGTATAGTAAATCCGATAATGTCTAAATTATATAGTGAAGGTAGTAATGAATCACAAGAACAACCTAGTGGAATGCCTAGTGGAATGCCAGATATGTCTAATATGAATATGGAAGAAATGATGAAAAATATGGGAGGTAAAGAAGGTATGGAAGAAATGATGAAAAATATGGGAGGTAAAGAAGGATTAGAAAAAATGATGAAAAATATGGGAAGTCAACAACCTTCTGATGAACCTTCTATTGATGAAGTAGATTAATAAGTAATTAAATTAATATATCCAGTATGAAAACCATATATAGCTATTATATCTTTATATGTAATTTTATTATAAATATTATAATTATTGATTAAATATACAATATGAAAACAACTTATTAAAAAATAAAATAAATTATTCATTCTTAAAAAATAATTAATTATACTTAATACAGATCCTATTAAGGCACCATTAAAATAACATCTACATAAAATATAAGCATAAATATGATTCTTATGTTTAAATAAATCATCAACATAACGTATTTTTAAATATCTAATATTATGAATATCATTACTACAACCAATCATAATATTCAATAATACTATAAAATAATAAAATTTATTATAAAAAATAATCATTATATATATTTAAAACTATTATTATTTAAATATATAATATGTGCGGGATAAATTTTTATTATAGTAATAAAGATGAAGATATTTTAGTGAATAATCATATATTAAATAGACATAGAGGTCCTGATAATTCACATTATAATATATTTAATCATAATGATAATAAAATATTTGTAGGATTTCATAGATTATCTATAAATGATTTATCTCCGAAAGGTAATCAACCATTAAATATTATAAATTATCCAAATTTATATTTAATTTGTAATGGAGAAATATATAATTATAAAATTTTAGAAAAAAAATATGGATTTAAATTACATAGTGGTAGTGATTGTGAAATAATTTTACATTTATATAATATGAAAAAAGAGAAATGTATAAATGAATTAGATGGTGTATTTTCATTTATAATTTATGATAAAAATACAAATGAAATTTTTGTGGGTCATGATCCAATTGGTGTTAGAAGTTTATATATGGGTACATCAAAACATAATAATTATATAGGTTTTTCTTCTGAAATGAAAGGATTAATTAATATATATGATAATATAATTAATTTTGAACCTGGTTCTTATTTAAAATATAAATTAGGTTCAGAAACTTATAATATTAAACAATATTATAATTTAAATTATGAATCAAATACAGTAATAGATAAATTAAATTATGATAAAATATATTTATTACAAAATATTAAATCTAAATTAATGAATGCTGTTAAGAAAAGATTAATATCAGAAAGACCTATTGGATGTTTATTATCTGGTGGTTTAGATAGTAGTTTAATAGCAGGTATATTAACAACTTATTATAAAGATAGTAATAAACAATTAGAAACATTTTCAATAGGATTTAAAAATTCACCTGATTTATTACAAGCAAAAAAAGTAGCAGAATTTATTAATTCTAAACATCATGAAATTATTATAACCGAAAAAGATATGTTAGATAATATAGAACATACTATATATCATACAGAAACATATGATATTACTACAATAAGAGCATCTATTCCTATGTATTTATTATCTAAATATATTAAAGAAAATACTGATATTAAAGTATTATTTAGTGGTGAAGGAAGTGATGAAGCATCAGGATCATATTTATATTTTAAAAATGCTCCTAATGAAAATGAATTTCATAAAGAATGTCTTAGACTTATTAAAGATTTAAGATATTTTGATGTATTAAGATGTGATAAAACAACAGCAGGTAATGGATTAGAAGTAAGAGTACCTTTTTTAGATAAAGAATTTATGGAATATTATATGAGTATAGATCCATATTATAAATTACCAAAAAATAATGATAATATTGAAAAATGGTTATTAAGAAAAGCATTTGAATCATCTAATATTATACCTAGTGAAATATTATGGAGACAAAAAGAAGGTTTTTCTGATGGTGTATTAACAGAAAAACATTCTTGGAGAGATATGACTAAAGATTTACACGATAAATATACAGATGAATATTTAATAGATTGTAAAAAAAAATATAAAAAACATAATCCTCCTTTATTCAAAGAAGCATTATATTTTAGAGAAATATTTAATAAATTATTTAATAGTTATGATAGTATTATACCATATTATTGGTTACCTAAATGGTCTGGTAATGTTGTTGATCCTTCTGCTAGAATATTGAATGTATATAACTAATTTTGTTTCTTACATACTTTTGATTCTAATTTTTTAACTATATTTACTATATCATCTTTAAAATAATCAGGAAAAAAAGCATGAACTAAACTCTTATAAAATCCATTTATAAAATTATAGGAAATGTATACATACATAAAAATATGTTTTAAATAATGTTTATTTAGATAATATATATTTTTTTGTTTTTCTTTAACTTCTTCTTCTATTTCTTCTTCTATTTCTTCTCTATTATCATTACAATAACAATTATCACATTCTCCTTCACAATTTTCTGATTCATCTACCATTTTAACACTAATAGAACGTTTTAATATATTATTATTATCATTATCATTTACAACGTCAACAATAATATTATCAACCTCTTTATCTATATCATCTGTAAAACTCATTATATATGACTATTTATTCTAATATTTAAATATATATTATATGATTAAAAAAAAAGATTGTTATTAAATTATTTTATTATTAAATTAGTTATTAGTAAATAATTACTTATCTTCAACACAAATATGCCATCCTTGGATTCCATAACATTCCCATTTTAATCCTCTAAGACAAACAGGTAATGTATCATAGAATCCTATGTATACGTCATTTTTTTGTGGTCTTCTATCATCTTCATATTGATATCCTACTAGATAATCTGTTTTATACAGATCATAAATAGGAAATCTATAAACATTATTGTATAATACTTTTCCGTTTCTTAAAGCCATTGTTAAAATTATTGATTTAATCTATAAATATTTTTTAATCAATTTTGTTTTCTATTTATTTTTGTTAGAAAAAAAAAATGAATTTATTTAACATAATAATAATAATAATAATAAATATGCTTAATCCTAATAATATTAATAGAGATGGTTGGTTAAAGGATGGGACTAAAATATATTTTCAATTTAAAGTTGGTCCTAAACCAGAATACAGTAATCACGCTATAATTAAATTAGATATAGATAAAGTATATGAAGGTGAATTAGTAGATTATAGAAATTATCCATTATCTGAACATAGAACTATTAATGAACAGATATTAATGTATGTAAAAGTAGATAATATATGTCACGAAGTTATATTTCCTAGAGATTATATTTCATTAAAAAGTTTTAATCCTATTCAATTAGTAAAAATAAAAAAAGTATCATTTTCTGATAATAATTATGTATAAATTATATTATTTATAAATTTAATATAGATTAATTGTATTTTTTTTATTCTATATTATTTTGATATATTATATATTGAATAATATTTAAGTATTTATTAATATTATAATTATAAAATGTCCCAATTTAAAGAAAAAACTATAAAAAAAAAAAAGGAAATAAAAATAAATAAAACTATAGATGCTATTCATAATGATTTTATCAATGATATAAATAATGAAAAAAAAAAACTTAAATAATTATAATGAATTTTTAAAAAAAATAAATATGGATATTTTAAGATTAGAAGAAAGAGAATTAAAAAATTTATCAGATATAGAATTAGAAAATTATAAAAATTTAAAATATGAAAAAAAAGAATATGAAAAGAAAATTAAACATATAAATGATAATAATGATGAATGTGAATATTTTACAAAGACATCACAATTATTATTTTATTATTATGAGGATGAAAAAAAAGAAAATAAACCTAATGTTATAAATTTTTTTAAGACTCAAGAAACAGAAGATAATATAGATAAATATGAAAATATGGATAAATCTTACATAATAAAAGAATATTTAAATAAAACTGATAATAATATATTAGATAAGGATAATTATATAAAAAAAATAGATATAAATATATGTAAAAATTGTAATATAGAAAAAAAAATAATACAATCAGAAGGAATATTATTATGTGATCAATGTGGTTATATAGATAATATATTAATAGATGCTGAAAAACCTTCATATAAAGAACCTCCAAAAGAAATAGTATATTTTGCTTATAAAAGAATAAATCATTTTAATGAGTGGTTAGCACAATTTCAAGCAAAAGAATCTACTGATATACCAAAAGAAGTATTTGATAAAATAATATTAGAATTAAAAAAAGAAAGAATAGAAAATATAGCAATAATAACAAATCAGAAATTAAGGACTATTTTAAAAAAATTAAAATTAAATAAATATTATGAACATATACCACATATAATAAATAGATTAAATGGATTACCACCAAGATGTATGAGTAATGAAATGGAACAAAAATTAAGACAAATGTTTAAAGATATACAAATACCATGGATTAAATTTTGTCCAGAAAATAGAAAAAATTTTTTATCCTATTCATATGTATTACATAAATTTTGTGAATTATTAGAATATGATGAATTTTTAGATAGTTTTCCTTTATTAAAAAGTAGAGAAAAACTTCATCAACAAGATATAATATGGAAACAAATATGTGAATTTTTAAATTGGGAATTTATAAAATCTATATAAATATTTAAAATTATAATACTTAAATATTTATATGAATAAACAAGAAATAGAAGATTTTAGATCAAAAGTAAAAGATTGGATAGAATGTGATAATGAAATTAATGAATTAAATAATAAAATAAAAGAAATCAAAAGTAAAAAAATTGAATTAAATAATGAGATATTACAATTTATGCAAGATAATAATATAGAAGATATATCTACTAAACAATGTAAATTAAAAACATATACATCAACAAGTCAAAAAGGATTAAATAAGGATTATATTAAATCAAAATTAAAATCTGTTTTTGATGATGAACATAAAGCGATAGAAATTACAGATATAATATTAAATAATAGAGAAAAAACTACTACAACTAAACTTAAAAGAATTAATATTAAAGATACAGCAGGTGGTATATTAAATTTATCATAATACACTAGAAGCTTTTAATCCTCTATGACCTTCAAACATATAATTATTATTACTAGTTTCTTGATGTAATTCAAAATTAGATTTATAAAAACTAGGTATTTCATTAATATTAGTTACAATCCATTTATTATAATTTTTATATCTATTTTTATCACATATATTAGATTTTATACAAGTTTCTTTCTTTTCTAAACTTGTATAATCAATAATAGGTTTAGTATTTTTTGTATTTTGATTAGAAGAATTATTATGTATATCAATAGAATGATTTAAACTATTAGTATCTTCTGAATTATGAATTTGGATTCTATTAAAATTTGATTTATTAAAACTATCTACAAATATTTCAGTATTTAATAAATAATTTTCATATTTATTAGTTAAATAAAATATAGAATTTACAATTTTTTGATTATCACAATCTAATGTGATAGTAAGTCTTTCAAAATTTATAATATAATATTTTCTATTACAATTATCATTTAATTTGTTAATTAATGGTTCGTTTATTTTATGAAGGAATTGAACTAAATCAACATATAATGTATTTCTATTATAAAAATAAGTTTTATGATTAGAATTTATTTTTTTAATAGTTAAAGTCTTATTAAGATTATCTAAAAAAGTATTCATTATAATTTTAATAATATTATTTATTTATAAAACTAGTTTTAATAAAATAGTGAGTCCTAGTATATCCATCCATTTTGCTTTTTTTGCACCTGAAAATACATTAGTAACTGAATTATTCCATAGATATGCTCCTACAAGAGATACAATAACAATAACAATAACAAAAGAAATTAATTGAATTAACATATCTACAACTGGTGATTTATTATTAGAAAAATGTTCTCTTTCTTTACAATTAGCAAATGATTCAAGAGTTTTAGAAATAGCTTGTTGACAACCCATAATATGTATATATAATATTTTAATTTTAGAAATCAGCATTAAATTCAATATTATTATTTTTATTTTCTAAATTAACATTTGCTATATTATAATCTGGATTTCTCTTTTCAAAAAAATTTATTTTACTATTCATAGAAATTAATTCCATAAAATCAAATGGATTTTTAGTATTATATAATGGTTTATACTTTAATTGTTTTAATAATCTATCTGCTATAAATTCTATATATTCTGACATTAAATTATTATTCATACCAATCATAGCACAAGGAATAGAATCAATTATAAAATTCTTTTCTATTTCTACCGATTCTTTAAAAATTTCATGAATAGTTTTTTCAGATAATTTATTTTGAATCATAGAATATAATAATATAGCAAAATCTGTATGTAATCCTTCATCTCTACTAATTAATTCGTTACTAAATGTTAGTCCTGGCATTAAACCTCTTTTTTTTAACCAATATATAGCACAAAATGATCCTGAAAAAAATATTCCTTCTACACACACAAAAGCAATTAATCTTGTTGCGAAATTAGATTTTTCATCATTAATCCATTTAATAGCCCAATTTGCTTTTTGTTTAACACAATCTATTGTTTCAATAGAATTAAATAATTTATTTTTTTCACTTTCATCTTTTATATATTTATCTATTAATAATGAATATGTTTCACTATGAATATTTTCCATAGCAATCTGAAAACCATAAAAACATCTAACCTCTGGAATAGATATATCATTCATAAATCTTTCTACTAAATTTTCTAATACAATACCATCACTTGAAGCAAAAAAAGCAATCACATTTTTAATAAAATGTTTTTCATTATCATTTAATTTTTCCCAATCTTCTTCATCTTTTGAAAAATCTATCTCTTCTGCTGTCCAAAAACTAGCCATTTGTTTTTTATAATGACTCCATATTGTATTATATTTAATAGGAAATAGTACATATCTATTATCAGCTGGAAGAAGTAAATTTTCAGTAGTCATATTTATTATTTAATACTATTTTTCTAAATTATTTATTTTTTATTTTTACGAAAAAAAATTGATATTAAATTAAAAAGTAATATTAATAATAATTTAAAATGAATTTGACAATTTCTAAACTTTTTCAAAATAATCAAATTAGTGTATTTATTCTTACAATTTATAATAAACCTAAGTATAATTATAAATATAAAATAGATAATAATTTAGGTAGATGGTCTTTATTATATGATAAAAAAAAATTAAATAGAAGAATTGAATTAGCAAATTATGACAATTGTGGAATTTCTAAATTTAATTAATTATATTTAGAATATATTTCTTTCATATAATCACTATCTGGTTCATACATTTTATCTTTAGTATGTTTTAAATTTTTTATTAATAGAAATGTAGATTTAAATAATCCACGAAATAATCTTTTATTTTTTATTTTTCTTTTTGTATTAATATCATCTATAATGTATAATGATTTGTTAAATACGTCATTATATCCCATCACACCCCAACCTGTTAGAGAACATTTTATATTATTATTTGTATCTAACATATCACATAATACAAACGCTTGGTCTACAATATCATTTAGATTTATTAATTGTTTTTCAACTAATTCTTGTATTCTAACTAAATTATATATTTTTGTTATTATTTGTTTTTTACAATGTTCATAAGAAGGTGCAGGATAATTAGAGTAATTATCCATCATTTTGTATATTATTTTAAATTATACTCTTTAAATATACTAATCAAAATTTTTTTCTAATTAATTTTATTAGATAAAATAATATAATTAATATAATTATAAAAAGTATAGATAAATATATATATGTTAAATAAAATCTAACATTCATTTGTTCAAATAAAAACACATAATCATTAATATTTTTATCTTCTTCATATTCTAAATTAATATGTTTTATATAATTTTTAATATTATTAGTAAAATTTATACCATATAATATAGAAAATGATAATATAAGTAAAGATATAATTTTAAATACAATCTCTTTATGTATAAAATGATTACTTAATCCCATTGATGCAAATCCAACACCAGATGATGCAATCACATTTCTAAAACTAGAAGTATATTCATTTATAACATTTTGTGGATCGTGAGAAATATCAGTCATATATATTAAAATAATATAAATATTAATTTAAAAAATAAATTATAATTATATTAAATGAAGACATTAAAAGTAAAATCATTTACAGATCAATATACAAAAAACAAATGTTATAGTGATGATTCAGGGTTTGATTTATATGTAACAGAAGATACAATAATTAAACCCTTTTCTATAATAGAAAAAGGTACATTAATTAATTTACAAATTCAATGTGAAATGATAGATAATGATATGAGTGTAGGTTATTATCTATATCCAAGATCTAGTATTTATAAAACACCATTAAGATTAAGTAATAGTGTTGGTATAATAGATGCTGGATATAGAGGTAATATAATGGCTTGTGTTGATAATCATAGTGATAGTGAATATACTATTAAAAAAGGAACTAGATTATTTCAAATATGTGCTGGTGATTTATCTAAATTTCAAACTATTATAATAGGAGATGATGAAAGTTTATCCGTTACATTAAGAGGAGAAAAAGGATTAGGGTCAACTGGTTCATGAAGTAATATTAATAAGAATAAATATAATTAATATCATACTATCTATTTCATTATATTCGTTAGATTTATATTCGTTAGATTTATATTTATTAGATTTAGATTTTTTAGAAGTTTTTTTTAATTTTTTTGTTAATTTTTTTTTTGTTTTTTTAGATAATCTTCTTCTTCTTCTAGTTCTTTTTGATTTTTTTTTACCACCCATTAACATTTTTGATTTTAGATTTTTTATAATAAAATCATAATGATTACCTAATATTACATTTTGTTTTTTTATTTTATTAAATAAAATATTTATATCGTATGTATTACTTTTTATTAAATATATTTTATGTTTAATATTTTCATCATATACAACATTAGTTTTTAAAAAATTATATATATCATTTTTAATATTATTTACACTATTATTATTGATATAATCTTTTATTTTATCTAATATAATATCTTTACCATCTTTAGATTTAATAGATACACTTGTGTTTTTATCTTTAAAGACATTAAATGATAAACTATAAAAAAAACTATGTTTAATTAAATTATAAAATTTATATTTTATTTTATCACTCATATAATAATATAATATAATTATAATATAATGGGTAAAAGAAATTATACTCAAAAAAGAAAAAAAAATAGAACTAAAAAAAGAACTAAAAAAAGAACTAAAAAAAGAACTAAAAAAATAAATAAAAAAAGAAATAACATTAAAAAATCAAAAATATATGTTCAAGATGGTGGATTATGGTATATATTATTTAAAATATCAGAAGGTTATCGTAAATTAGTTAGTAAAATATTATGTAAAGATTGTATGAAATGTTATAAAAATTATATGATTCATCCTATAGTATGGTATAATAAAAATCAATCAGATGGAAAATCACCATTATATAAAAAACACGATATTTATAAATATTTAAAATATGGTCCAGAAGCATTAGTAAAAAGAAAATTAGAAATAGAAGGTTGTGGACAATGTGCAGAAGAATTTAAAAAGGCTATAAATGAATTGACAACACCTCCTGGATTAAATATGTATCTTAAACAATTTGGATTAAAAAAAGATGATATTCAAAAAATAACTAGCGATATAAGATATACATCAAAAAATATTAATAAAGATAAAATACAAGATGTTATGAAAAATGGTATAAATATAAGTATAAATGATGTTAATGTAAGAGGTGATATTAAAAAAAAATAAATCATACATAAATGTATGAAAACGAATATACTACTATAGAAAATAATAATGATATAAATAATAAATTAGATATAATATTATCTAAATTAAATAAAATAGATAATGATAATAGTAATAATAATAATATATTAAGAAATATAGAAAAATTAATAGTTGATATTGGAAATTTTTTAAAATTTCAATTTCATAAACATAAAATATCTACTATTTTTCCTTATTTATATCAATATTTTTCTTAATAATATTAATGAAATATACAAAAAAAAAAATTGTTAAATCTTCATATAGTAATATAAATGGTAAAAAAAAATATAATGAATTATATTTAGAAAAGGAAAACGATAAAGTAAAAGGGTACTATAAAACTAATAAAACAAAAAGAAGATTATCAAAGACAAAAATAAACGAATTAATTAAACAATTTGATAATACAGATATTTCTATATATAATAATACAGATTATTTTATAGAAACATATGATAATGCTAAATCTTTTAAAAATTATAAAATAAATAAAGTTAATAAAAAGAAGAAAAAAACAAAAAATAGAAGAAGAAAATTATAAATATTGTCTTTCACAATCAAAGCATTTTGTTGGTTGAGCTAAATCAGCATATTTAGGTCCATACATTCTTATGTATTGATCTTCACAACTAAAACATTTAGTTGGTCCTCCTAAATATTTATAATCTTTTGGTAATTCTCTTTCGCAATCAAAACATTTAGTAGGTTGTCCTCTATATACATCACCTACAAATTGTTGTTTAGGTATTTTAATAGTATATAATAATATTATAGTAGTAATAATTAAAAATAAAATTAATAATCTCATTAAAAATTGATATATTTTTTTTCTTAGTTTAAAATAATATTTAATATAATGTATAACAAAAGAAAATTTCCTATTTACTACAAAAATGATATTATATTTTACAATTATCATGATATTAAAAATTATTTATATAATATTAATTTTAAAGGATTATTAGATAGATATTTGGATGAACAAAATTTAATTAAATTAACAGATAAAAATAATAATATATTATATTTAGAAAAAATAAATGATTATTATAATTTAACATTAGATAAATTAGAAACTAGGATGGAATTAATAGATTAATATTCATTGTTCTTAATTTTTCTCAAAGTATTTGAACTTATTAATATTTTATGTTTTTCTTTTAATAATGATATACAATTTTTATATGGTATTTCTTTTTCTAATAATGAATTAATAATTTCTAATTGTTCTTTTTTAAATTTTTTATTTGATTTAATATTTTTATTATCATAAAATATTAATTTAATTCCTTCATTAGTTTGTTTATAACCTTCTACTATTATTAAATTGTTAGTTACTTTCCTATGACATTCTACACATAATCCTGCTAAATTACTTTTATTATTTTTATGTATATTACCTACCATACCATTATTATCAGCATTACATTGTTCTTTAATATGGTGTGTTTCTAATGCTTCTTTTATTAAACATATTTCACATTTATCTAAAATTTTTTCACTATTATAATGTGATTTTTTATAATTATGAATTAGACTTTTTTTTTTATCAATTAATGATGTAGCATAATTTATTACATTATCTGGTAATCCAAGTGATTTTGCTATTTCAATACCATAAAAACTTTTACCACATCCTTCTCTAAGAACTCTATTTTTTTCTAATATCCCATTCTTATATGAAATAGATAAATGATATTTTCTTATATTATTTAATTCTTCTATATCATTTAATTCGTGTAAATGAGTAGCAAATATAAAATTAGAATTTAAATTTAATAACTCTTTCAAAGTAGCATATACTATACCTATTGCTGATTCTGTTTCTGTACCACTACATATTTCATCACCTATTATTATAGATTTATAATCTGATTTTTTAAATATTGTTCTTAATTCTGATATTTCTACACCAAATGACGATAAACCATTATATAAATCATCATTATTATGAATTCTTGTAAATATTTTTTCAAACGGATTAAACTTCATATATGAACATGGAACATACATACCTGCTTGTGCCATAACTATTGTTAATCCTATTGATTTCATTAATGATGATTTTCCTATTGAATTTACACCATATAATAAAAATCCATTATCTTCTTTACCTATACATACATCATTTGGTATATATTCTATATTTGTATTTATTATTTCTATTATTGGATGTCTTATTTGTTTACAATGAATATAACTTCTTTCTTCTAACGAATAATCTAAAATAGGTTTATTGTAATTATGTAATATAGCACATTTTGAACTACTTTTATAAAAATCTATTTCTGATACAAATTTTACAATCTTATTATATAAATTATTATTATTTTTATTAAAATCTATAATATAATTTTCAAATACATCTTTAATTTTATTTAAAAAAAGATCTTTGTATTGATCATATTTCATTCTAATATTATCTAAAACTATATGATATAATTTTATATTAGATTTATTTTTCTTTATTTTAAAATTGTTTTTATGAAAATGATAATCGCCTAATTTAAAAGTATTTAATTTATTTGTAGAAAACTTTTTTAATGCCGTAATATTAATATAACTTTCTTTATCACTTATTTTTACTGAACAAGTTTCCATATCAAATATATTATTAATTTTATCTATTAATGTGACATATAAATAATCTTTTAAATTATCTTTCTTATTTTCTAATTCATCTAATTCTTTATTAAATCCCTTTTTAAAAAAAGATTGTTTGATATTTTGTAAATTTGTATATGATAATATTTCAATATCAAATATAGTATCTATTTTATTTATAATATTATATATAATTTGAATATCGTTATCATTTAAATATAATTTTATATTATCATTTTTAGTTAAATTATATAATTCTAATACTCTCTTATATGATATATAGACTTTATATAATTCATATGGATTTATTTTATTTAATGTAATTTTTCTATGTAATTTTTCTAAATCTGATATATCTTTTAAAATATTTTCATAATTTTTATATTTATTATTTGTTTTTAATATTTCTATATTATTATATCTTTTATTTAATTCTTCTTCATTACAAATAGGTATTAATAAACTATTTTTTAAAAATCTATTACCCATATTTGTAGATGTATAATCTAATATATCTATTAATGATTTATTTTTAGATATAATATCTAATTGATATAATCCATCATTTACAATATTTAAAAATTTATGATTATTCCATATTTCAGGTATATTACAATTTTGTATTAATGATATATTATATTTTTCTATATAATTTAATGTATAAATTAAACTATTTATAATCATCTCATTCATATTAATTCCCAAATATTGTATAATATCTAACTCAGTATTATTATTAAATTTATTTTGTAAATATTTTTTTTGAATATTAATATTTTCGTATTCTTTATTAGTCTTTTCAAATCTAGTATTTACATTAATATTTAATCTATTAATAATATCATTTTCTGATAATATATTATTAAAAATAATTATTTCAGAACATTCAAATGAACTAACAAAATGATATACTTCGTCTAAAATAATTTTTAAATCTTTATTTCCAACTTCATATACATATAACTTATTAGTCATTATATCTATAGAAGATAAACCAACTGTATAATTATCTTTATACTTATCAAAAAATATACCAATTATAAATGAATTAACTTTATTTGAATAAATATTAGTAGAATTATTTAATACTTCTTTTACTAATCTCTTTTTTTGTTTACCCATATAATCATGTTGATCTATTATCATTACTGTATAATTCTCACTTAATAATTTATCTATATTTTTATCTTTACTATGAACTGGAAAACCTACCATTTTACAATCTTGTTTTTTAGCAATACCAAAATTTAAAGTTTCACTTAATTTTATTAAATCATCCATATAATTATTATCATCCGCATATGATTCATAAAAATCTCCTACTTGTATTAATATAGTTGATTTATCACCATAATCTTCTTTACATAATGGTATTAATTCATAATACATATCACTAATCCTTAATTTTTCAATTCCTATTTTTAAATTTTTTTCTAATATATTGTTATACTTTTCGTATGTCATTATAATATAATTACATTTAAAATTCTAAGTAATTAGTTTAAAAAATTTATCACTTATACTTATAGGAAATTGTTCTGGGAAAAATCTATTACAAACTTGATAATAAGAAATTATTCCTAATATTATTCCAAATATATTACCAATTATAACTTGTAATAATGTATGACATCCTGCTTCTACTCTTTGATATATTACTAATACATTTAATATCCATAGTATTAATATGTATATATTTTTATTTGTTTTTTGTTTATTGATAAAATATAAAGTTAATATAGTTGCTATAAATGAAGTTTCTTGTGCGTGTCCACTAGGAAAACCCCAAGTAGGATGATGTTTTCCTTTTTTAAAATAATTTTTATCTACTAATTTTATTTTCCAAGGTTTTAATAAATTAATAGGAATAGAACATTTGTCATATTTATTACCAAATTTTGTTCCTAATGGATTTGGTCTTAATCCTATTTTACTGTTATCACCTTGGATACTCTTAAAAAATTTTTTTTCTAAACTATTTGATACTTTACCAAATACAAAATAATTTAATAATATAAACAAATATTCTAATTCACCTGTAAAAAATGGTAATATAGATAATAATAATGTATATAATGCTGGTGTCATAATTAAAAATAATTTAAAAATTATATTCATATTCATATAATATTAATTATTATATTTAAATCTAGGGTATTTTATAACATTTATATTATTATTATAACAAATTTGAAATAAATCATCTATTAATTTATTTGGTGATTTAGTATCTTTATTGATAATATTAGTATTTACTAAATATTTTTTTAGATTTGTTTTTTTTTTACTTTTATAATATTTAGTTTTTGTTTTTCTATATGAAGAAAATTGTTTATTTTTATTTTTATTTGTTTTTTTTTTAACAACAGGTTTTCGTTTAGTATATTTTGTAATTTTTGTTTGATTAATATTTTGTTTAGATGTATTAACATTTGGTATAGTCGTTTTTTTTAATATAGATTTTGGTTCTTTACTAAAAGTAACTTTCTTTTTTTTAATATTAGATAAATTAGTCATCTATTATTTAAATTAATAAAAAAAAATGATAAAAACTTAAAAATATATATATATATTATATTATAAATATGAAGTTTTTTAACATTTTATCAGTTATTGTAAACTTATATACATTATCTTATTCTAAATTATATGATATTGAATATATTGATTGTTTAGTAAAAAATAATTTTAATATTCATTATTGTAAAGAATTAGAATATTTAAATAATTTTGGTAGATTACTAAAAGAAAATACAGACAATTCTTGTAATAATATATATTCATCTTATTACAATTCGTTATATAATTTATATAATCAAGAAGATATGTCGTGTAATAATCAAAAATATATATTATCATTAACTAAAAATATATACGATTGTTTAAATTATGATTATGATATTGAAATATCATATTATTGTAATAATGTATCAGATGATGATAGTATATTTGATATATCGTGTATATGTATTAATATAGAAGATAATTTTGAAGAAACCGAATATACAGAAGAATATGAAACAGAAGAATATATAGAATATGAAGCAGAAGAAACCGAATATACAGAAGAATTAATAATTAATAATTTTGAAATTATTGATAATAATTTAGAAGATATATATATAGATTTAAATGTAATATATTTAACTGATATATCATTAGATGATAATTACAATTTAACTTCATTATCAAGTTATGATATTTTATCAAGTTATATTGAGCCTGTTAATACGTTACAATTAAAAGCAGTTAATCAATATGAAGAAACATCTAATGAAATATATAATGAAGAATCATTTAATGAAAAAAATTCACATAATGTAATGTATTTATTAATTTCAACATTATGTATAGTATTAATATTTAGTATAATATTAATAACTATATTTAAAATTAAAAGAAACAATAGAATCTATAGTCTAGCATCTATTATTAATGATAATGATGAATATAATAGTGAGGATATAACAGAAGAGTCTAATATGATTTAATAAAAATATTATATAATTATATGAACGAATATAAATATAATGATGATGTAGAAAATTCAGAGTATTTATCTATTAATCTTAATTTAAAAAATAAATTTGTATTAACTATATTATTAATTATAGCAATAGGATTAATTTTTTTATTGTTAAATCAAATATTTAAATATAGTAATTCTGTAAGTAAAGGATTTAATACTGGTAAATGTGATATATCTTCTAATAGTATTCCAGATGATCAATTAATTAATATAATATTACATGAACAATTATCTTAAATTATTAATTT